>OMLO01003650.1_pt1 | contig 12706 bp, 11 predicted proteins | sample 1674811 | NCBI WGS metagenome assembly OMLO01 (sample SAMN06265003, study PRJEB25207) | coral metagenome | isolation source: Coral host | place: Mexico:La Bocana,Puerto Morelos, Mexico | collected 2008-11-13
GTTATGATCTGTTTTGAGTTAAGAAAATTAGAACACTAAAATAATATTTAATGCATTGTGGTTGATCACTGGCTGCAAGGGAAACAGTGAAGTTTTATCCCTTAGTGGCAAATTAATGTAGGGGAGAAACGAGATGGTGGCATATTCCTGAGCCCCTTTGATCCAGAAATACATTGGTAAATTGGTCGAGTAAACAGAACCCTGAACAAAATATGTTCATATGTAGTCCTTGCATGCTATTGTTTACTGTGATCTGCAATATTCTATTAGGGTTACTGAGAAATTTATTAATTATGCAATTCAGCAAATCATTTTATTATTTTGGAATATCCAACAGTAACACAAATAAGACAAGGAATATTCATTCTTGACCATGGCCTTTTAATAATAATTATAAAAAAAATTATTGTCTCAAGGTCTAAAATTTGAATCTAAATACACCTTAAGTCAGGCGACAACACTGAGTCCATTTCACTGACGAAGACCATGAGTTGTGGCTGAAAGCTTTAAATTTTCTTCAAATTATAGACCTCAAGAAAATAATTCTTCCATAATTAGTAATGCAAATATTTAGAAAAAAAATTATATCGTTCCTTCAAGCTATAACATTTTCTGTAACATTTTCGAATGAAATACCAATAGAAATAGAATGTCTCCCACTGAAACTATAACTGTAACTATTTTATATATACTCTCTTATAATCTGTTTGTGAATCTCATATTTTGCAAAACCATTCCTTTTTTTTCATTTGTCATAAAATTAATAAAAACTATATGAATTATCCACAAATACTCTGAAAGAGTTATCTAGTTACTCAAAGGGTGTTCCTGTATCTTACAGTTTTGTTAAACGTTGGTTGTTGGACAACACCCCTGAACTTGGAGAAGGGACCCCATAAGATCCACCTGGCAATACAGACTGAGTGGTTTGGCTTTGTTCCAGCCCCCCCTGCCAGGCTGGGTAATATCCTGGTGCCATAGAGTTGGCTTCCATATAATTAGGCATTGCTGGGTAGGTGGCGTGTCGATAATATGGCTCACCACCTACATTTGCCCTATGAGTTTGCAGCATTTGAAATAGCTGTAACTCATGCTGGCGGGATTTGTCCATTTCTTCCCGCATGAAGTTTATTAACTCCTTTGTGGGATTATTGGAAACAGCCTCTCTTACCATGTTCAGAACATCGGCTGTTGTGGCATCCAGCTTCTCCTTTGCTGTCACTCTTTTCCTGGTACTTTTGACAGGGACAAAAAGTTCTACGCCCCCCTGGTTGTCATCATTGTCATCAAATGACTTCTCTGAAGAAGAGGGCTCCAGGGCTTTACTCGGTTGACAGGAATCTCTTGTCTTCACAACTTCATACAGAACAGTAAACCATTTTCCAAATCCTTGATCTTCCTGAAACCGCTTTATGCCTGTAGCAGTCTTCTGTGTTAGGGCCGCTTGTTTACAAATACTGACACATTTTTTAAATTTGGTTCTCAGTTGAGATACCTTAAATAAAAAAATTTCACCCCTAGCCGAAGCCCTTTCTTTCAATTCCTTTAAAATTTGTTCATAAATGGAACCATTACTTTGGTTTTTAGTATTGATAAAAATCAATTTCTTTTTTTACACATTGTTATTTACAACAATGTCAATAAAATCATCGAGTGCTTTAGGGCTCCACCTAGGCTTGCGACCAGGTTTTTTCTTGGCTGTTTTCCCTTTCTTTACAACTTCAGCCACTGCACTTTCTTCTCGTTCATCATCTACTTTCTCGTCGTCATCTTCAACAGATTCTTCTTCGATGTCAGCCTCATTGTCAGCTCTTTTCCTGCACCCCCCCCTCCCCCAAAAAAAAAACAACAACAACAAGGTTTGAGTTTTGCCTTTACAACTTCATGACTATGAGTATAAAACTTCTGTAACAACAACAAAAGTAACGAATTATCCCTACCTCTTCGCTTCTCGTTGTTTTTTCGGCGGTTGTTCTCCGCTACCACTAGATGTAGCTCCTTCGTCGATCTCACGTTCCATCTTCTCGCGAAAGCATGGCTCGCAATACGCGACCGATACCCCTGCTTTCCAGTCAGCGACGTCTTCGTCATTTTCGAAGATGGAGCACGGCGTGCAAAAGTATTCTTTACACGTTAAACAAATGTATTTGGTGTTCTTCATGCAAGACGAGCAAGGCCTCTCTTTTCCCGCCATCTTTGAATGCAGGTCCTTTGCGCATGGCAACTTGCTTGAACGTGTAGAATTGTGGGTAAAGTATAATTTATATAATTTATATCTAATGTATGCATTAGATTCGGCACATGAAAAGGTCGACATCTGAATCGACGTCGAACTTTTGCCGTTCTATTCGCCTGGCGCAGTCGAATAGAACGGCAGGTCGACCCAAATACAAATCTGTCGAACTTAATTGATTCATACGTCGAACTTTTCATGTGCCGAACCTAATTATTAGATTCGGCACATGAAAAGTTCGACGTATGAACCGGGCCTTACAATATACTCCGAACACTTTGCAGCACAAAATATCTTTGATGAACCTTTGGATTATTTTAATACACCAATTGCAGTAATTTAAAATTGAAGCAACATTATATGTTTATTGATTACCATGATGTCTCCTGTGATGGCATCACTAAAAATCGCTGCCAAAACAAAAGATAACCTCTTCCCAATTCTGCTGGTTTCCTTCCCGCATTACCAGCTTCAGGTATATCACCTTCATAGTGGCTTTAAAAGCACTGATTCTCTGTCACATGACTTCCAGGGTATTGTGTGTTTCAACTAATAATGTGGTCCTAATTATATACAATGTAATCTTGCCTGCATCTCACCCAATGAAAATATAATATGAGTCATACTAAATCTCATACTAAATGTTGTTCTTTATAGGTAACTTGGGAATGAAAGATGAGAAAAGTGTCTTCCCTAAAACTTTGGAGGAGTTTGGATACCAGTTCAATAAAGGTTTGTGACAAATACATGGCTCCAAGCTGTTGCCTTTTGTTGATCTTTACTGATAAAATGGTTCCCAGTCTGTGGAATCTGGTGACTAGTCTAGACCGTGTTCCACGCACATGCGCAGAGACAGTATAAGTGATCCATGAGAGAGAGAACCGCCATGATTGAACTTGTTATGTACTTGTCGTGTTGTCGTTACCGCGTTTATTTCTGTCACTGTTAGAACGATTGTATTCATCGATTAAAGTGAATTAATTCAGTCTTGTGGTTTACACACAGTCTATGTTCCTTTGGTTTTGTTGTTTTGCATGATACATTGTACATCATTATTAACAGAACCGAGAATCAGTAGAAAGTAACCAGTGTCACTAATACATTCTTGTACCCAGTCCAGGGCTCAAAGTTAACGACCAACTGGTTGCATATGCGACTAGATTTTTGGCTGTGTGGCTAAAAAATCATGAGTGGTCGCACCAGTGTGCCTTAAAAGCCAGTGGATAGTGTGAAAAACTGACTGGTGTACTTCTTTAGTACTTACTCACCTGACCATTAACTGACATACTCTGATCAATAAGACAAAAAGGAAGCTTCAAACAATATATCTAATAATAGCAGAGCTCCAGCAGTCCAAGGGCCACCAAACAGAGCCTCATACTCATATAGGAAAGCAAAGGAAACCCATGAATTGATTTTCTAGAGGTTATTATGGCTAGCGGTATTGCTCATGGGTGCATATACATGACGGTGATGATGGAGTCATGCAAGATGGCGGCCATACTCTAGCCAACTGTCTTGTTTTATTGCGTCCTTCTTTGAAACTGGACATCAATGTTATAGTCAATTGACACCTGGGAAAAAGTATATGCTGACCAGTCACATGATCACTCTGTGGGCTCAAATTCAGAGCTCATTGTTCACATGTTGTTTTGAAGTGGATTGACCAAGTGCTCAGTCCAGTTGGACTGAGGGGGAGTGACCCCTCAGATGTAGATAATAGCCAGGAGCCGGGAAAAATACCTGTCTGTCAGTTTGACTTTCCCGGCTGATAAACCACAAACGGCCTGTAAAATGGCTACCTTTTTCTCCTAAATATATAATGTTACCAAACTAAATTTCTTTTCAATTTCTTGTTCGTTAATTTTCCTACCTGAAGTAACATGATTGTAAATAATCCATTTTGTGGAGTTGCTAAAGGCTCATTGACCAGCAGTGTTTCCCTACTTCATGTATGGATATTTGAAGACATGAAGACATGGACATTTGAACTTTGGCTCTGTTTCAAATCAAAATGACTTGTACAATTTTGTCAGTGTGTAATAACCCACGTTTGAAGTTTGAGTAGTCGCAAGTTTGTCACGAGTCATGCTTACATCACTTTTCCTTGGTATCTCTTGCAAAGGTTAAAGAGAACGTAATACCTAGCTAACATGTTTTACTACATTTTTGTGTCAAGGACGTGTTGAGATGCGTTTTATGATAAGTCGTCATGGAGATTAAACAGTGACAGCGTGAAAACTGAAAAAAAAAACAAAAAAGACAACAGCAAACAAAGTTTTTCAGAGCTTTCTTAAAGAAAAACTATGGATTCTTGTTTACCTAGAACAGTCTAGAATGACCTTCCATTTTTGCCCCCAAAATCAAGAAAAATGCATTTCCGGGAGTCTAGATTTCAAAATTTTCTAGGGGAGCATGCCCCCGCATCCCCCTAGAGGAATGGTACTTTCTGCACCATCTTCTGGGCCACAGGCCCAGATGCCAGCCTATCAAGTCCACAATACTGGCTGTAAAAATTATTAACTACATCCCTGAGTGACCTGTGGGGGAATGACCTGTGATGAACTAGCATCCTGTCCAGGGGGAGTAGAAATACTAGGTGCTTCATGCTACAGAAACCGGGGATAAGCTTGCGGCAGCTATGATCCAGTAGCACATGGGATCTGGCGCATGCCCATGTATGAAACGCCACTGACTCCAAACAACACTGGCGCTCTTTGTTGTTAACTCCGTTAAATTGCATTTAACTACATTTAAACACAACCAGGCACCAAATAGTGAGGCCCTGTTAGGGGAGTCTTTATGTCCACTATCTGAGTTTCAAACCTTTTAACATCACAATTTCAGAAGGTTTTCTGTTCTCTCTTCCACTTCTCCTGGATCAAGAGGTCCAAGTTTTTACTCATATCATCTCCCCAAAAGTGACTTAACTGATGACTATGCCCCTTCTATATTACACAATTTTAGTTGCCATGGTTATAACGGATAAGCTTTTGTCAATCTATTTTCAGATGGCCAGTTAAGAAACATTGAAACTGACGAACCATTTAAATTTGAAGTAAAAGAAGGTGATAGATCTTACAACCAAAAACACTATGAAGCACTGGGAGAGGTACATACAACACGTTACTGTAGTTTTTTAGGTAAATTATACATTTTTCTTGACAAGCAGCAGAATGTCTTTGAGAAAGATAGTCTCTTCATATTTCTGATAGTGCTGCCTCTCCAACCAGGAGTGCACATGAAAGCTGGAAAATTATCAGGGAAATCTAAACATTCCCACAGTTTGAGCTTGGAGAACAGGGAGGGGGGCTCAATGGTGAGAGCACTTGTCAGCCACCAATATGGCCCAGCTTCAAATTCCAGACTATATGCCTCATACATGAGTTAAGTTTGTTATTGGTCTTTGTTACTCACTAGGTTTTTTTCCCCTCATTTTACATGTACTTCTTAATTCCTCAATGACCAAAACTTGTTATCAAGTTTCTTCAATCTGGAAAAATGTACTTGAATAGCAAATTTGTGGATGTGCCATTACAAGCACTGATCCTCCCGACCAGCCACTTCATACTGTGGAAAGCAGGGCTAAATGCAGCCTGATAAACCACCAAGGATTACTGGCTTTTGATTCTATTATATCCTTACAGTGCTGGAAATAATGTTTCTTCTTTACCAGGACACATGCCCTTTCAAATCGTCATTTTGGTCAGACTTCTAATCAATTTGACCAGACATGTAATTAGCATAATTAATTGGCATGATAAATCAGCATAATCATATTCATTACCAGAAAGATTTTCAATATGAATCCTACCAAACTGCATTCAAGGTGGCTCATAACAGTTTTTCATGCAAGGGAGGTCTGGAATGAATATGCGTGTCACTGTGAGAAAGCAAAAGAGCATGCAAGATTTAAGGCCTAAAAATCCAAAACAAACATGGCAATACAAGGCTCCTACTTTGTAAGGAGTTTAGTAAGCTGTTTGCATTATCACTTATTTTTACTTTCAAAAACATCCATCCTTCAGGCAATTTCAAAGGAAAAAATTATTTTAAACCATTGTGCTGGAATGGGAATGAAAACTGTGATGTTGAAGTTGCAATTGATCACACTGGCTATCATTTTAAAAAAAAACTGAAGGAAAACAACTACTCTTCAGGTTTTCTTCGTTCTTTTTACTTGGCCTGTCTCACTTTTGGGTATATATGGAACTCTTCTTCTACTGCTTATGCTGCTAAGTGCTAACAGCTGCTGCTATCGACAAGAACGGAAGGGAAAACACTCTTTCCATGGAATCACGGGCTTAAATTTGATTTAGTTATCATTTATGATAAAAACCGTATTGGTTGAAATTTTGAGCTCTTTATCAAACAATCTTTTAACCAATGTTTATGGATGAAAGAAGCCAAAATCTGTTAGTTAAATGTTTGGACATCATATGTGATCATGATGTGAACTAGTTGGCCAGACATATTCAAAATTTGGTCAGTCAGTGTCCAAGGACCAAGTGTTATTTTCAGCACTGTACTAATCCTAGTACAAGTATGCTGGATGTTGCTGTAGTTTCCACCGTTAAATTTAAAATGCTAGCTTTTTGTATTTGGCAAATAGGTGATCACTGAGTATGTCTACAAACTACTGGAAGAAGAAGTCCAATTAAAGAGACATGTTGTCCCAGTGAGTGACTCAAGTAATATGATCATAGTTATGTGAAAGTTATTTACTTACATGTAACCTGCATCACAGATGAAAATCATAAATTTAGTGTACAAATCCTCATGTAAGACCCCAAATAAACTACTAGGATCGGAGTAGTCAAGTGTGATTGGTCTCTTGAGAAAGCAATTGTTTAATATGTGATAAATGGCTCTCGTTGGGTAAGGGAATCTCCTGCAACCTACACGTATAACCAGAAACGATCCAAGAGGGGAACTAAAGCACGCTAGTGAGGACAAGTGGAATGCTGGTCTTGAAATGGTTATTAAATTTCGGTTCAAAGTAACTGATCCCCTCCCTGATAATTCTTCAAGAAAGAAAATGTCTTTTAGTCTATTGGATATTCCAGCTATTTCCATTGGGAAGACGAAAACCCAGGTTTGGAATGTTGTGGGTAGGGCTGTTTGGTTTACCTGTCTGTGAATGGTTTGTTGTGTTAAATTACATTGATGTGCTGTGACATTTACTTGGTTTTCTTTTTTGTTGTTGTTGTTTGTTTTGCATTTCTGTGTCTCAAACCTTTTTTTGCTTCACACTTGTTCCTGAAGGGCATTTTATGCTGGTTATTATGAGAACTATGAGTAGAGTAGAGCCATTTAAACATTTGACCATTTGGCATACAGTGTAGGTCTGCATGATGTCCATTGTTATCTTGCGCTTCATACCCTCCATCAGTAGCATCTGTGATGCAGGCTACTTTCATGTAATCTGACCAGTCCCAAGAAAACATTTAGACAGAGTTAGAATGTTTGTGTTTACAACTTTGTTGCAGGTTGATGCAGAAGAAGATGAAGGCACCAGTTTTATTTTTATGAGTGATGATGCAATGACAAACGACAAGCTAATGATCCTCATTCATGGCAGTGGTGTGGTTAGAGCAGGGCAGTGGGCAAGAAGGTATTTAATACCAACAATCAAGAAGATCTTTTTTTACCCAAGCGCAACTCAATGTTTTTATGAATATTCAAATTATGCTTATTTTCTGTAACAAATGACTCTTGATCTTTGTTTTCTTTTATAGATTAATAATTAATAATGATTTAAATAGTGGAACAATGTTGCCCTACATCAAGCGAGCCAGTCAGGTTTGATCTCATTTGCTTTCATCAAGTTATAAAGTGTTTTGATTTAATATTATTTAGAGGGTTCTGGTGCAAGCTGGACTGGAACTAATCTTCGTGTGACCGAGTACAAGCAGATCCAAGGAATCCAAAAATTGAGCCTTAAGTTAATTTACAGATAGTGTAATGTTGAAATTTACATTTGTAGAAATGTTCTGTTTCTAAAGCAGTTGCCATAAAATAAATAAAATTGGCGAACTGTGACCAATTTCACTGAAGTTAATTATAATTCTTTTCAAACTAGGAAGGTTTTGGAGTAGTTATCACGAATGGGAATGAAAATCATGTAAAGAAAAACAAACAGAGAAATTATATCAGGGTAGGTGCTGTGACTTTATAGATTAAACCAAATAAAAAAGGGAGAGAAACTCATGCTATAGGGGCACTTACTTTTGTTCAGAAATACCAAGTAATTTTATATAATGCTTAAGGTTTGCAGTTCGCAAATTTTCCAAATTTAATGTGTGACCAAATAGGCATTATGTGCCTGGCAGCGAGGTGAATTCTTTCCATTTTTTCAAAAAAATTTCCATTTCAAACTGCTGATAATGCTTGATCTCTGTGTAGAACTTCAAAAGGATTTCCAAACTTATCAGGCCTCTTCAATGAATTGTACACTTGGCATGGAAGAACTTAACACCGCACCACAGTTTGCATCAAATTGTTGATACTGAGGTCTAACACCTACTAAGCTATAAAGCAGCTTATTTGCTATTCAATTTGAATTTTAATTAACAAAAAGTGATAATCATCAAGTACTTCATGGTTTGAATTTTTTTTACTGTCAGGTATCTTTTTTTTAACCGTTAAGTCAAGATTTTTATAGTATGCCCAAGCTAAGAAAATTTGTCTGCGACAAAACCTAAACATTATTTTGAATCGCTTGGAATTTCTGAACTAACATCTTCAACAAGAAACTTGTGCAGAACATCTGTAACAATTAGAACTTCCTTCTCAAAATCACCTAGTAAATAACAATTTCTCATATTATTAATAATCATTTCAAACAAATAAAAATTCAGTACATCTACATGTATGTATAAAATACTTGCTAGAGAACCATTATCCCCATCAACAATGATTCGTTCACTCATTGGCATTTACTGATAGGTACTACATATGTAATTTAGTAAATGGTTTGAACCCAGGAGTATAAGAAGTTTGTATAATGTGATCATCTGGGAGAGGGTAGTTCTGAAAAGAACTGTTGTTGGTGACTGACATTTACACAACCTTAGCAGAAGTCAACTTCAGAGGTGAGTGAATTTTAAATGACTGTAGACTTTCTGTTTTCTCTTTCAGGGAAGTGAATCCCCAGAAAAGCACTTTGTCTATGTGTGGGATAGCTTCATTTCCAAAGCTGCAGCTCAATCAATAGTTGTAGTGGCTCACAGTTATGGAGGAATTGTCATTGTTGAAGGGGTAAATTAAACATTTAATGCCATCATTTTCAATGGCAACATACATGTTATGGTAGAGCCGCACTGTACTTGGTCCAAACCATTGTACATTTTTATCTATACTGATAAACTCTATGTATTCAAATGAAAACATAACCCTTGATGCACTACATGTTCTTAGACTTGGTAATTTGGTTCTATAATTTATCCCAAAGAGCAACCTTCTGTAAACAGTGAAGCACAATTTTTTTATTTGCTTGGAGGTAAAGAGAAGCTTAGAATAAAGGGCTGAAGCATGTTCTCAGTAAATCAAGGTAGTTACTAGAAGTCATATGATTTTTTTTTTTAAATAAGTCAGTGACTGTCTCAATTTATAGGGCGAGCATAGTAAGCATCATGCAGAAATCAGTCAGTTCCCTCAGTGGGAAAAAAGTTTAGCAGGTTTTTAAAAAGAAATATACAACTTACTTTATTTCAGTTACAAAATATTAAAGGAATCATGGACAGGATAAAAGCTGTTGCATTTACAGACTCTGTGCACAGTCTTGCACACCAGAGGGCTGACAAGAAACTTCTACAGTGGATGAAAAGGGTACTAGAGCACTAACATTGAATAATTCCTTGTTGAACAAGGTCTTTAATAGTCATATCTAACAACTGGATGTCTTTCACTGTTTTTAGAATTCACGTAACTGGGTTTCATCAGATCGTCCTTTGGATGAACCTGTGGCATCCCTGTTCAGAGGAGCTGATTGTGAGATGGTGTCAGCTGGTAAGGAAATAAATGCAATGCACCAGAAATGGACATATTTCCAATGTGACAAGTGTTGCTAGTAAGTGCCCAAGGACTTGGAATGGATACTGGTCCATCATGTTGTATGCAGTCAAACCAGGTGTTCTTTTGACAGGGACTCTCTGTAATATGTTTTGCAGCACAGTGTTCCAATGGCGTATCGCAGCTAGTGGCAGAATGAGATGTGATGATGAGAGATTGATGATAGTGTTCCAGTAGTGATTGAAAGTTTCCACTAAACTGCTTCAAAAGTCTAATTATTAGTCTTATGTCATCAGTTTAACAAGATATTGTGAGCAATACATGAAGGTGACAGGTTTAGTTGACAATATTGCATTTAAAAATTCTGTTGCAGCTTACATTTTAAATTTGGAAGTACACTTCTGGTCTGTTCATAAAAATGTTGACATAGGGCAATTCTTTTATACATCTGAAGAAATGTTCACATTGCTGGCCACAAATGAGAAAATGTCCATTCGTCTCAAGCCATTCAACCTCTCCCCCCACTTCACTATCAGAACTTTCCGACCCAGATACATACTTTATCCTTAAGGATATTGTGATTGTTTTTTTGTGCACAAACACAAAACGTTCTTGACATCATGGGTAGCAATAAACATTATAGATAACAGTAAACTCTGCATATGAGACTTGCCAAGAACACAACACTGTGACCTAGCAAGGGCTTGAACCCAGACCACTCATTGCTGAGTCAAGATCACCAATTGTTAGGCTGCTTCTGCCTCTCAGTCTGTGATCTGAAATCTAGAGCTCATTTTTAATGTTCAGTTTCCTTAACTAGTGAATACTGCTATCAGCAGCAACTGCTCATTGTAAATATACATTGTTTTCTTTTTAGGCACAACCCAACATGAACTCACTTCACATCATGCTTTTGATTCAATTTTCAAGTTCTTTGAAGAGAAGCTTACCCAGAAAGACACTGAAAAACAGACGGAGAGTTTTGACAGTGAGATGGTAACTTCTGAAAATCAAGCTGGTGCAACAAAAAAGGAGGAGGATGCCTCTGAAAACCAGGCAGATGCCTGTCAAAATAAGGACGATTCCGTTCAGAGTCAGAAGGATGCCCCTGAAAAACAAGAAGGGGACTCTCAAATGGAAACAGATTCTTAAAAGAGAAAGTAGAAAAATAGCTGATCTTAGAACAGAAAAGCCAAGTGTGCTAGATAATCAGGTGGATCAAACCTTTTAATGCCCTGCACTTGTAATCCCCCTTACTGCTTGCACATTTGCACAGATAGGTGACAGAGTGAGAATGCTTTTTCCGGTAGCTCACTTAACAGGAGCATCCTTGGCACTACAATTTTTCATTGGCTGATTGTGCACACGCAGGCTTTATGGTGTTACAGCAAAAACAGTTTGTGCTGTTGATGTTGCAGCAACAAAACAACAAATGAAAATGGGATCAGTACAGTGGAACCCCGTTAATACAGACACCAAGGGGACAGGCCAAAATGTCCGTATTAACGGGGTGTCCGTATTAAGCGGGGTCTCAGAAAAAAGTCACAGATACATGTTTTATCGATACAAAGACGAAGGCAAACGTCTTTATGGCAACAAAATGTTGTTTAATTGTACTCTAAACCCTTGGTATGGAAATACCGTGTGTCTATATAATTTTATTTGATGGTCCAAACAAACACGTGGATTTACTCGAACAATTAATAGACGTCGAAAACAATCCAGCAGTTCGAACAGAGGCTGTTGCTGATACAAAAGGCAAGCAAAGGACATCAAAGAGGAAGAAGCCTACAAGCGATGGCTACAGCAAAAGGCAAAGGAAGTAAAACTTTTGAATAGGAACAGCAGCCAGAAAACCATATTAAAGGACTCGCGTACAAGGGCCGAACACCGGAAGTCACGTTATTGAGCTTCTCTTTGTAATAAAATTGTTTTAACACTTCAAATTCTCTCATTATTTGACCAGGGTCCAATTAGCAAATAATAGTGACAATGAAAATTAACAGTACGCAGATACACAGTGTCCGTAAAGTGAGGTTGACAATGTATGACATTTTGTCACTCGGGAGACGGAAAAGTGTCCGTTGTCTGTATTAACGGGTGTCAGTATTAAGCGGGTTAATTTAAGAGAAAATGTATGAGGTTTTCGTCGGGACCAACGAATAATGTTTTGTGGCAATGTAGAACAGTGGAACTGTGGCTAAAAAACAACCCTGTTAACTCAATCACCTCTGATGTCTGGTCTGAACAAATTTATGCTCAGACAATAAATTTCTCTTATTTATGACCAACCAACAACATCCTCTTTATTTTCCCTTATCATTAATTACAGATATATATATATATCTATATATTGCTAAAGATTAGGGGTTCTGGTAACCCAAAATAACCACTAGGTTAAAAATGCCGGGTTATCAGTTTACAAATTGATTAGTCAAATTTTGGCCGGACACACACACG
>OMLO01003651.1_pt1 | contig 12702 bp, 6 predicted proteins | sample 1674811 | NCBI WGS metagenome assembly OMLO01 (sample SAMN06265003, study PRJEB25207) | coral metagenome | isolation source: Coral host | place: Mexico:La Bocana,Puerto Morelos, Mexico | collected 2008-11-13
CTTGCCCGCTCGGGTAGCCAATCACAGCGCGAGATTCGGTTCATCTTGCCCGCTCGCGGAGCTAGTCGTATAATAATCAACAGTAATAACTGAACAACGAAACAACTGCAAAAGCTTCTTCAATTTAGTATACTTTATTGAACTTCAACTCCTTGTAAATAAAAAGTTAACGGTAAGACTTCTGGTAACGCGAGCGCGCTGCAGGTCCACCGAATTTCTTGGCTTCTGCACGGCGTGGATCAGCGACAAGAAGTGAGCGGTCGTACTGCACAAGAATGTCGCGAATCTCTTTCTTGGAGACCTCATCCACATCTGAAAATGGCAAATATTAAATATAAATTATATGTACTTATGAGTCGTTTTAAGAATATGATGGCACACTGGGGTAAATACAGACCGGGATTCAGGGGTTCGAGATACAGACCGCCAAAGGTGGTCCCTTGTAGGGAGGGGGGTCCAAAGGAACCCTCGCCAAGAAAAATTTTCATTGAGGTTCTCAGAAATTGGATTTCCGACATTCTGAGGCCAAGTCAGCGTGTTATTATGTCTGGTTTTTTGTATCAACTAGTTGATCATTTTTCTATATTCTCCTCATTTCCCTACTTGACCCTATGATTTCATAAGGAGAAACTTAATGTTGATCACTTGGATAGGGATTACCTTCTTAGTCATGAAATAGAAAACAAAAAAATGCTTCAGACTTAACAAATTCAAACCCTTGGAGTGCCGGTGCAAGTAAGCTATGAAGTGTAAACCTAAATATTTAGGAGTATGAGGCCCAGAGGCACAAGAGATATCACAGCTAAAAGTGACCCTGTACCACTTAGGGTAACTCATCTGAGTTACATAGCTAAATGTCACCATAATTATTATTACTGGTGTCACCAGTAATGATAATTATAATACTCACATTTCTGGTAGTAAGCTACCAAGGCCTTGGAGATGGCTTGACGAATAGCTGCACAAAAAAAAGACAAGGTCAACTATTATTTCCTTGTTTTCTGGTAACTTTTACATCAGTCACCACTAATGGAATAACACTAACACTTTAGATGGACAACTACATTTTAGCATTTTTTTTACAGGTGTGTGAAGTTACACTGAACAGTTCCCATCATATTTTTTTTTGTGCCTGACGAAATGTAGAATGCAGTTCTAATGTAGACTGGAGTGAGATTTTAAGGAACAACCCGTCTTGTCAAAATTGACCTCCTCACAGCAGAGGTGGAAACAAATAGCATCATTGCAAATCATGTGCGACCATACACAACTGTTCTGGCTTTCCAGTGTTTGTTTGTTATAGTTATGATTCTGGACCAGGCAAATCATCACAAATGTGGCATGTTTCATCTGAATTAGGGGTAACACATGTGAGTTACATAGCCAAGGACAACTCACAAAAATGTAATTTATAGACGGGACCTCTACTTGCAAACCATAAACTGGACCCTATCATTATGTTCTATCTGTCTAAAGCTCTGGCATTAGATGTTAAAATGTTGATTTTAAACATACACAGGAGTTTAAAGGCAGCTCTTGAAATCGTTGAAAGTTAAGGCCTCAAATGCACTCTCATAATCTTTGATTACTACATGTATTTGTCCTAAGTTCATTCCAAGACTTTGAAATGATGTTCAGATTAAAATGAAAACATCTCTGAAGTTAACATTGAACATTTCAACAAGAGTTGAAAATTTCCCAATGTTTTCTTTTTGAAGAAGCCTCTAACATGTATAGGTAATCAAGAATACAGTTAGTAACATACCATAAATCCTGGATACGTGACCACCACCCTTCACTCTGACGCGAATGTCCACCCCTTCAAACCTTTCCTTCCCAAGAAGAAGAATAGGCTCCTGAACCTGTTGTGAAGACAGAAAATACGTCAGCCATGCATTTACATATTTATTATTATCAATGTGTACTCTGTCAAAGAAGCACTCGTATATAACATCCAGACTCTGAGAAAAACTTGCACCTATGGCTCATGCTTCTTTCTACACTTTTTTTCGTAAGTCAGAAAAGAGTGCAGCATGTACTGTATATGTAGGGATTCCGTGAAAAGAGACAGTTTTCTTCAAATGAAGTGTCAGTGAGATATAGCTTAGTAAACTATCACTTGACAGCAGTTGGTCCACAGTGTAATTGTTTCAGAAGAAAACATATTACGTTCATTTACACATACATTACATTTTATACCATGACAAGTTAGGAACCTGAAAGTATTTTTTTCATTCACTCAACCTAGATACCCGATTCTCAGTTTCAAAAAACTGATTAGGTTGGCAAATAACCCAGCAATTCAATAAAGTGATCTTGTGATCTAGCAAGGCTCAACCAAGTTTTTGTTAACCAGCTAACTTGGAATTAGCCTTTTCCAAACTCTTAGTCTGTGGGGACTATCAAAAAAGTGGTGGACAAAAAGCAGAGTCTGGGAGAGAAAATGAGAGAGCAGGAGAATTTAAGCATTGTTATAGGCCAGTATATAATTTTCTACACAACTGCACAGGAACTTCCACACTCAAAGAGATTCTGGACACAGCAGACATGAATAATAGCAGAGGAACTTGACAAACAATGTGAAGATCGGCATGATCTTGTCGAAACTTGCACAAGTAAACTTACACTGAACCTAACATTTTGACACAAGAAATAGTTTCTTTTTTCAAGTGGGAGGAATGAGGTTTTATAACAATGCTATCAGGCTCTCCCACCTTTTTTTCTCTCCCAGACTCCACTTTTCCCCCATCCACTTTTTAGATCCTCCCCACTGACAGAGAGTGCGGTAACAGACTAAGCTAGAATTTCTTATGTTCCTTGTGTAAACTTGTCTGAAACACTGAACATGATCTACAAATATCACTCAACTCAGTGATTCATTCAAATTACTCAATAGTAACAAGGCCTTGTAAGCAAACCCTATACATCAATAGCCCCTTACGTCTGTGTAGCTAACATACATACCTTGTATCGGAGAGTTGATGGTTCAACTAAATGTAAAGGACATCCATTGATCTTGATGATTCCATTTCCACGCTTGCAGAAGGCAACAGCTGTGGCTGTTTTCTACAATAAGACAACAAGCATGATAAATACATGTGCATTTAATGCACCTTATTCAATGGTTTAACATATCATACACGTGGTAATTGCGAGTTGCATATTATATAGTAGTATAAAATATGAGCAATGCGCAAAATGTCCACTCGTATTATATGTTAACCCATCAAATAAGGGATTTATTATTCCACCATTCCTACATTTTCTAGTATTTGGGCTTATAGTTTTCATAATCCATCTTGCATTGTATCGATTGCATAATACCTGCGCGAAAGACATAAACAACACAAGCGAAACCGTTAAAGTGTTGTTTAATTGATTGGTTAAAATGGAGAAAGTGACAAGTGATGACATGCTAAATTTTCTAGCTTTGCACGTAAACAAGGCAAAGTTCGGTTCATTTTGTGTCGCCATTTTGTCGCTCCTTTGAGTCTGTATTTTTGCCCTGTTCTACAGTGTAATAACGTAGTACATTTTGCACGTTCTTTTGCCCTAATAAAGTAAAATGGCACAATGGTGGAATAAAAAAGATTATTAATAATCTAAGCTAAAGCTATGAGAGGTGAGACACAAGTTAGCATCAAAGTCAGAGAGATGCTGGAGGTTTTCAGAGGAAAATGTGGAATGTTATAACCATTAATTACGCTGGAAGCAACAAATTGGTCAAGGCATACACATTGTATAAGAGGGCAAGTACATAACCCGTACATTTATAACACCTTACATATAACTTGCTATTCTTAATTAAATAAGTTGCTATTTTTAATTAAGCAATCTGAGTTGATGAGTTGTTTTCATCAGAACATTACAAAGTAAGATTGAAGCATTCACAAGATTCACATTGATATAGCAACACGAGCTGTATCTGAAGAAATCTTTTTAAAGCAAAGTACTAGAACTTTGACAATTATTTTGAACATATGCATGGCATACTAACTCGTATATGTAGATATATAAACTTGTACACATAACTACAGAACTAAGCTTACTGAAATCGCTTCACAAGAGTTTATATATAATCAGCACATACAATCAGAGTTTATCGTAAAATGCTCATTCGTCTTAACTCAACCTTGGTTTCTTAGAGAACATTCCCCAGTTTTGATTCCCCAGTTTTGATCGCGCATCGAACAGACTGGAAAACAATTTCAAGCTCGGACTTGAAGACAATACACGTGTTAACTTGGACGAAATAACCAGTCGCTATAACTTATGACGACTATATAATGGAAAATTCAAATCCACGCTTCTTGAAACAATTACCCAAAATTTAACCGACTGTGAATTGCATCAATTTCACTGCCGCCATGTTTAAAATTATATGCACGTGTTAGCTAAGTCAACGTTCTTTACGATAAATCGCTTGTTCTACACGTACCTTTCGCCCGAAAACTTGTACAGACTGACTCATCTTAAAACAAATGACAAATTAAAGGAAGTTAGATGCTAATCGACACCGTCATAAAAGGAAAAATATCGATATTTCAACCCTTATTTCGGTACCTTTCTGTTCTGAACGAAGAGTTGAAGCAAGAGGGAGAAGCCTGCTGCGCATGCACGAAATAATGATCAATGGCATGGAAACGAGGCTCATGGAAAGAGTAGCCGGGGGTGGACTCAAGGATCGGAACGAAGATTGATGTTATAATGACTGTGAAATTTGGAAGACCTCGACCTCAGCTCGTAAAAGAAATGTCTTTTCGTGATATTTACTTGATATCTCTGTAGATGTAATATAATCCTGGCATTTTGTTAGTAGCTGCTTGGTACAATCCAAGCAAAATCTTATCTCTGTATCTTTTGTGGACAAGGTTATGGTCAACAGTATGTGCTATACACTGAGCCCACAACGACACAAGCTCAAAGGAAAGTTGCAGAAACGGTCATGAAGAGTGAAAACTCATTAAAATATTGACATTTTCAATAGACTTTTAAGTCTCTGTATTTGACAAGTTTCACAGATCAAAACACAGAGGGACTTAACAGGACTGCAAGGACTTCCTACCACAGGTCACCCAGGCACGGTATGTTACTGTTGATTCAATATGAGTATATGGACTTTGTATGTGAAACTCTCTGTTACAGTCCTAAATGTGATGAAATAACACTACCCCTCAGAACTATGCTTATTTTCCACCACTCTCTCACATCTGGCGTTTGAAGTGTCTTGTAGCTATTGGGATGCAAACAATGCATCCCTTGTGACTTAACACATAGTTGTTCTCAATGCTGTTGGTAGTCATTTCCCAAAATGACAAATGACAACCAACTCTGATATGTTCGTTATACTGATCTCTAAAAGTATTTTCAAGAAGTTCCTTCAGAGCCAGTTAATACGGCAGCTCATAGATAACTACCGGTATGTTAGAAGAAATATGCACATAATAACAGATGTGTGTCCTTCAGTCAGTGACTTTCATTCTTCAATTACCTACAGTTTATTAGGTGTGGAATGGGGAGCAGGGATGGTACACTGGTGAGAGTGCTCACTTTCCATCAATGTGTCCTGAGTTCAATTCAAGAACTGTGTTATATGTGGCATGTTTTATTGTCTTGTTGGTTCTTGTCTTGCTGCTCCAACGTTTTTCTTCAGCTACTCTGGTTTTTTTCCCTCCACAAAAACCAGCATCTCCGAATTCCGATTTGACCATAAGAGAGGAACCACATGACAACCAGCCAGGGCTGATGTGGCTTCCTCTCTAAATATTGTAATCTATTTTATCAGGTGAGCCAAGAAGTCAAACAAAGGCATGATTTAATTGCAACCTGAGAGATTCATCCATGTTCATTGTTTTATTGAATGAGTTACTAATTGCTAACATGATCAACTTCCTTTTCTACTTGATTATCACAGAGTTGGCATAAATTAGAGCTAACATTTGAGTACTTTTTACTGATTACATCTGTAAGTTAATGTTTGGAAATGATCGGGTTTATTTCCACTCTTTCATTCAGGCAGCTATGCAAATGAAGAAGTGAAGACCATCGCAGGTTCATTTCCATCATTATGAAAGGTGGGCTCCCAAGTATGCTGTGAGAAGAAAACTGCAAACAAGAAAGAACAGGAAAAGAAACTATTTAGTTACTGGGTCCATTGTGAAAACACTACATGTGACACTGTTCTAAAAATCTACCTCCTCCTATTTTGCACTGATTTTGAAGTGGATATGGAGAACCAAGCTTAATATATATATCATTCACTTTCTCCTCCATTTTCAATTCTATTTTCATTTTCTTCTCAAGCATGAAATTTTGTCACAAAAACTATCTATTACCGATCATTTCCCACCATCACTGGACACAGAACCAAAAAGTGTTACCAATGAAATTTGAATTAATCTAAGGGCTTGTTATACACAGTACTGGTACTAATAATTATTAAAAATTGCCTCAAATTTACTTTACATTTAGGAATCTACCCTAACATTGCACCTACAAACAACAATTGAATCAGACAGAGCAGTGAAACTCAAGCCCAGTGCCAGTGGAGAGGCCTAGTTAAGTTGTCCAGTCTGCTTAACTTACAGACATCTCCTTGTTTAAGTGTAAATCTGTATGTCTCACACTTGTCCTCACAATGCTCAATTGGCTGAAGTTGGACGACTGAAGAACCAGTTATCTGTGCCAACCACACATTGTCAAATGTGCCCAGGGCCTGGTGATTGACACAAGAAACATTTCATTACACTTAAGCAAAATCCATAGTAATGAACATATCATAGAGTACATGTGTTTAGTGGCAGTTTGCAGGCCGGGGTAACCAGAAAAACATTTCTTTCATGTTACTTGCAGTGGACTAGCAACCAATTCATGTGGATCAGGCAACCATGAATTTGGAACTGATCTTAGTCCCAACTTGACACTACATGTAGGAAGTAAAGATGACAGCAAAGTAGATACTTACCGTCTCTAAAACAAGTTGTTCACTGGAACCATCTGTCCCTTTCACGGCTGGTTGTAACAGATAGACTGACTTGTCTAAAGCACCCTCACTGTGAATACAGTATGGACGAGGAAACAAGGCTCGCAAGGATCTTAAGCCCTGTCCGTAGCAAACCTTCCTGTGACAAAAGAAGGGAAAGAACTTAGGTAAACTCAAGAATAATATGTGGTCAGAGAAGTACCAAATTGATAACTTGGATGATTTTCTCGTGCTAGCTACATGGTGACATTGCGTTAAATATTATCTTAAAAATTATTTCAGCCACTATTCTTACAGACGTCTCTGATGGGTGGGTGACAGTGTGTCAAAGTTACTAACTAATAGTGCAATCTGACCATAAACATAATACTAACCATCCTAAGATATTCCCATCTGGCTTGTAATGGTCCCAACTTTCTAGAACTTGAGCCAGACTAGTAATGGAATCATTAACACCTCCATTGATCTTGAACTCACAGGCATCCTGCTCTAGATCAGCTTTGTTGGCTTGGTAAAACTCCATGAAGTTTTCAAAACTGTGACCTACATCTCCATAACCTGGCATGCTTCTCACCACAACAGGCATTGCAGTATCATAAAAGCGTTTCTTAAATGCATCTTTGGTAAGGTTTGCACTGGAACGGCTGGCAATCTTCTTCACTCCCTCACACAATGCACAGTCAGCTTTTTCTGAAAAAAAAAATGTATTTGTATCAATGAAAGTAAATAGATGGATAGATAATATTTATTTATCCATGGTAAAAAATGTGTCAGCTAAAAACATCTTATTAATACCTAATAATACCTAATGCCTAATACCCAATACCAAATATCATAAAATTAACATTTCAATACAAAGCTGCTTTCCACAAATTCCATGCCTTATTGTTCTCCTTTTAGGGGAGAAGTGTTACTCGTTTTCAAAAGATAATGATTGTAGTAAATTTACACTTGAACCAACAATCCAGGTTTCAAGAGTTGTAGTAATTACAAAATAATGTGTTTTGAAAGTAGTTACACCACTTATTACAAAGCGCTCTGGACAGAATGTTACCAAAGTTTCACTTTCTATATGTGTTTTACAATCGTTAACTGTACTGATGTAATATATCAAACACCAAAGACACATTTCCAAACACAGAGAAGAGAGTTGAGATTACAACACCTAGTGCAATATTTTTGACAAACTTCAAGGTGTTTGGAAATGTGGTCAAATGCCGTCTCAAGTGTTTTCGATATATATCTTCTCAATCGAAACTAAAATGAAGGAGAAAACTGTAAAAATCTATGGTAATTAAGATTGAATATCCAAACACTGTCACAGTCGTGATTTCTTTTGCTTAAACTTAATGAATTATTAATGAGCTTAAGAACAATGCATCAATCTGAAAGTAAAAAAAGAAAACAAAACCAATTCCAAAGCATCCTACCTGGAGCATACAAAGGATTGTTGACCATACACTCCCAGTCACTCCACTTTGACAAGTCAATATAGTGATGTAAGGGAAGAGAAATCAAACGGACAGCACGCTGCAATGGATACTGCAAGTCAGCTGTCTTTTGCCCAACATACAATCCAAATGCTGGGTTAATCATACTCAGCATTGAAACTGCAGTGTAGAACAGGATAGGAAGAAGAATAATAACCCCTGCAGCTTTTAAAAAGCGACTCATGAAGCTGCATTTCTTGCTTTTAGTTTTGCTTTCAGCCTCAGAAGCTGTTGGAGATTTTTCTGCAAAAGAACGAGTTAGAATAATACATTTTGCTGATATAAAATTATAAACTAAAAAATCAAAATAATAACTGTGTTAAGTACACCTGAGAACCTTTCATGTAACTGCATTAACATCCAAGTGCATATTGTTTCCAAATATCACATGTATATTTATTTGTTAATCATTTTGACTGACTGATGTTTTTTTTTAATTTTCTGATAGGAGATATTCTCATAAGCAACACAATTTTGTTACGGATATCATATGAACTGTTGCTAAATCTGATTTTTCTTATGTAACATTAACATCCTCATTGAAGTTAAGGTGGCCTCTATGCATAGTTTTCCTTTTGTCAATAAAGAGCTGTTTAAAATCCTGTATGTGACATATACCCCAGCTCTACCCAACTACCCCACCACCTTCCAACCAAATTTGAGAAAAAAAAAGCTGTTTTGAAATCTCATTCCACTCAGGAATGTGGAGATGGTATGATAAAAGAAAATGTATGTATAATTAGTTGAGACCACGCAGAAAACCTTGTTGCAGCTAAAAAAGAAAGAAACGAATTTTATACGTTTTTGTTAAGTAATACATAGTTCAGTTGTTTAAGCTTTTTTTATTCTCCGTTTGTTATATTGTGCTTGAAATGCTCGCGGAAAAAAAATCATAAAAAAACTAAAGGACGACAAAAAATAAGACAAATCAATCAAATCATTTTCGGCAATGTTGTTTTTCCCACGAGCAGAATAAGGGTCGGTGCGTTTGACAAAGGAAGAATTACTGAATTGTGGAAGAATTGTAAAACCAAATCGGTTAAGGCAAGCCTTAAGTTATATTTCACCGAGATCGAGAGAAGCTTCGCAAACTAAATTGGGACTACCTTACCTCCCAGCGCGCGAAGAATCGCCTGGTCGATTTCGTCCTTAGTGAGTCCCCAGCTTTCACCTTGCTTTCTCAGTTCTTCAACTTCTTTACGAAGAAATATTCCTGTAACATTATCCATGGCCATTTCGTGCCGTATTACAACGCTCTTGTTTCTGTTAAGAGAGATTACTACGTGTGAATATAGTTTTACCTCGCTATATATTGCCCTTTTCCGAGAGCTTTGACGTGTTTGCTTTCAGAGAGCTTCAGCTGCTGTCTGGGGAGGGGTGCTTGCGATTTTAAAAATATTGTACCAAAAAATGTTGCAATGCGTTTCAGTCAATCTTCCTACACGAAACAAAGTGCATTTAGGATCTTATCCACTTACTGTCGATCTTTTTATTAAAGTTGCAAGCCTGGAAAATTTCGTTATTGACAAAGTTGTCACTCTGGCTCTCCTCCCTCCCCTCAATCTACATTATTTATTATGCTTTGAGTATGCTTTTGGAAAATCCGCTGACCGAAAACTTAAAAAACTTGAAAATGAGGTTAGGCGCGGCTCCTAAGTCATTTCTTTCGCTATAAACTATTGAAAGTCATAACTAGTTGTCTTGACTATTTCTCCTTCCTCTACGCCTCTTCTCAACATGGCAAGTGTTGAAGAACTTTACAAGCAGTTTGGAATCCTTGCAGATGCGAACGAGAAAGCAGGAGAGGTAAACTTGAAAATATTTCCAATCAAATTTAATGTGGCGCCGATTCCATCACGTGGATGTTAGTCAAACTGTTTCTCTTCATTTTATGCAAACCTAATAGACGTAATTGTTGCCAAATCTTGTTTTCGACAGCACGAGGGTGCTTTTCTGTCGATTTTGGCTGCCGTAAAGGGATCACAGGCAGAGAAACGACTGGCATCGCAGTTTATTGCAAGGTTCTTCAAGTTTTTCCCAAAGTTGGAAGAAAATGCTATTGATGCCATGTTAGATTTATGTGAAGATGAAGACAACATGGTAAGTCTCAGAGATAGACCTAGCTTGCTATGAAAGGTTCTTAAGGATTGATAAAGATATATATTTTAGCAAGTGCAATATTGTAAGGACTTATTTTTGTCCTGTTTAAATGACAGTAGCGTCTAATGTTTTGTTCCCTATTCTTTTGGAGTTTCAAATAAGGTGACCAGGAATTGTACAGAGGGTGTTTTGCAAATGCATCCTATCATGTCCTGTTGTACAGTGTTGTAAAAGGAAATCTGCTATGTATGTTGGCTGATGACTATTTTTGTAATGTATCAATTATCACAGATTAGACGACAAGCCATAAAAGGCTTGCCAGACCTGTGTAAGGACACACCAGAACATCTTCCAAGAATTGCTGATGTACTCACCCAGCTGTTACAATCAGGTACTTACGTGCACGCAATATACAAGGTTAAAAGCAATATTTTCTTTCAGATACGAATTGCAGTTAGTGTCTGAAAAAAAGACAGGATTATTTCTTGAACAATTTTATTTTGGCCATTGTATAAACTTTAGGAACAATGTAAATGTTATTTTTTTTTTGCACTTTATTCTTCTTTAAGTTCAGCTACTTGGTTAGCTCAGTTGGTAAAGCACCAGACTGCTGTGTGGGAGGTTAAGGGCTCTACCCCAGACCGGACCAACACTTGGGTCTTAAAACAACTGAGGAGAATGAGCTACCTTTGTAATAACCTCTCCAAGTGGGTAGACATTCAAGTCTTCTCAGATAAGGACCATAAAACCTAGGGCCTGTCTCCTGCATCTTCAAAGATACATGGTTAGCAGGGGACGTTAAAGAACTCTTGTTGCAAAGAGTAGGGTGCAGGCTGAGTTCCTGGTGTTGTGGTCTGGCCTTGTCTCACTGGTTGGTGCTTCATATAGGGTTAAGCTAATTCCATCTTTTCCCCTTGGACAAAATTTTCTTTCTTGAAAAATTGCTATGACTATGAGACAGAGTACAGAATTTAATGCATAAAGCCACATTTCATTTCATTTAATATTTTTTCCAGAGGATCCTGCTGAATTAACAATTGTCAGAAATGCACTCACATCACTGTTTAAAATGGAGCCAAAAGGTAAACTATAAAATACTTAGCTGTTACTATGTATATCAACAAGTTGATAAAGGTAGATGTCTGAATTTACAAAAATAGAGTTGCACTTGTAACTCAACCATTTTTTTGCCAAATTATATTTTATTTTATAAAATTTATGTAATTAAGTTGTTTCACAATGTCTAGCTAAAAAAATGCTTAGAGAAGCTGAGTATTATAATGTATAGTTACCTTAGTTGTGTCTATTTTTTATCAATACTTCAGGAACAATTGGAGGGCTATTTTCACAAATTCTAAGTGGAGAAGAAGTTTCCAGAGAAAGTGCCATCAAGTTTTTAAGTGGTGCTGTGGAAGAATATGGAAAGAAGGTGTTACATCCATCATCTGAAACAGAGGAATATCTTGTTGAAGAAATTAAAAAGGCAAGTTTGGGGTTATGCACCAGTTTTTGCATCATCCTCTACCCCCTGCTTAAAGGGATTTTGCTTTCCAGAATCTCCTAGAGTTATATGTAAGATTGCTCCAGCAAATTCTGCTACTTGTTTGTACTCTTGGACAAAGAGAAAGTAAAGTAAAGAGGTGTTCCAAAGAAATGTGCAGCGAAAGAGTGATATTTGCAGTGTAACTTCCCCTCTTTCCGGTTGCAACTGTACAGCAATGGCCTTTGGTTAGTGTGCTAGACTCCATGTTGAGAAGGTTTTAAGCTGTGACTGCTGTCACTGTGTTGTGTTCTTGGGTGAGAAGTGTACTTGTTACAGTGCTTCTCTTTGCCTGCATGTAGTTGTGTAAATGGGTACCTGGTAATTATATACTGAGGGGGGGAGAAAAACTTCGCCAGACACCTATTAGAAACACTCCTAGTCACTTCTTATTTTTAGCAATTAGACAAACATGTAAGAGCTGATTGGATTGGCATCTAGACTTTGCGTGTGATCTTTCGGCGATGTGATCGTTTTCAATATACATGTAGATTAAATATGACCTCATGGTTAATGTTAATGGTTTTTACATGCAAGGTTATGGTCAAGGATGATAATCTCTCGGCTAATAAAATGACAGACGACATGAC
>OMLO01003652.1_pt1 | contig 12700 bp, 8 predicted proteins | sample 1674811 | NCBI WGS metagenome assembly OMLO01 (sample SAMN06265003, study PRJEB25207) | coral metagenome | isolation source: Coral host | place: Mexico:La Bocana,Puerto Morelos, Mexico | collected 2008-11-13
ATCGCTCCGTGAGCGGGCAAGATCGAAAATTTCCGCCCGCTCCCGGAACCAATCAGATTGCAAGATTTAGAGAATTCTGCCCGCTCACAAGCCAAGAAAAAAATAAATGATAAAATTTACCAATAATTATGTCAGATTATGTTTTTCAATTTTTAGCTATGATGGTTCAAATTTTGTGATTCCTCTGGGTTCTGGTTTTCTGTTGTAGAGTTTCGTTTTCTGTCAGACTTTATATTTACCTTCTCAGAGGGTATTTTCTACATTTGCTCTAGATAGCCTTTCAAGATGAGGCGTGTTTTGAAATTTTTAATTATTTCTTGACAATAAACCTCACACAAGCAAGGGAGTTTATGAGTACTTTTAATCACATATTTCATGGTTATTGAAACAAAAATTTACATGTGAAAGGTGAATTAATCAACATGACGCGAGAGCGGGACAAAGAAAAAAATCTCAGTCCCAGAAAGGAATCAAACCCATTATCTCCCAAACACATGACGGCACTCTATCCACTGAGCTATGAGAACTCATGGAGAGCTAGCTCATTTAATTGAGTTCATATATGACAGGCATCCTGCATTCTGCTAGGATCAACACTGTTGAAGTCATCGTGAGTAGTGATGAGTGAGAAAAGACGTTGACACAAATTTTTCATCATACATTTCCTTCTAGCAATGTTTGCCCCCTTGGCGATCCTAGAGTTCTTTGCGCATCTTAGCCAAACCTTTGCGCAGTAGAAATTTTCGCAGAATGCCAATGAGATGTTGGAGAAATCTAGCAGGGCGTTGAAAGCATTGGCAGGTGTTTACAAATGGGTACGGTGTACTTTCATCTATACATTATTTTACTTTTTTTGTTAATTGTGGCTAGTGTCCTGGCTGTATGTGAAGAGACATGTATATTATGCTTTGTTTCTGCCTTTAAGATTCGTTCAAGATTTTATAGTCTTTGCAGATCTCAGTTAAGTCTCTAACTTAGTTACTAAGTTAATTAACTGATATGGTGTAAATTGTGTTTGAATTTGTTTATAAAACTAGCACAATACAAATTTATTGTTATTATTTATTGTCAAATAATTAATATAGTTTTCAAATGTTGGTGATACTACTCTATTGGCAAAAAATGAAAAGCAATTCCCTGTTATTTGTGCCTTTAGAGGTTTTTAACTAATATTTTAATAGCTTGATTAAATCTGGTAAACTTATCTTTGAAATCCATTTCACTGTTGGGGAGAAGACCACATATTTTGAAAATGGACCCAAAGACGACACAATAAAATACCATTTTGAAAGGTATTTACTATCAATCATTAGTTGAATGCCATATATTAGATTGACACCTGTTGAGGAAGTCACAGCTAGAACTGAAAAACACTCTGAACTATGGCTTAATTTGCTGTTTTTAATATATGGCTTATTACCAGAAAAAAAATCCTAGGGATAATTAATCAGGGGCTGAGCAATTCGAAAGCCGAGGAGGGACTTCAGACTTCAGATTTCACACTGTGGTTAAGGCAATTCCCCAGTATTGCACTGCGCATCCTGCTGCAGATAGTTTCACACGTGATTAGCGCGCGCATTAGAAAATGGCGGCTTTTTCTTTACAGATGGACCTCGCCATAGAGGTAAATCGTCATTTCTTCGAAAACGAGTGTTTGGACCCGTAATTTTCTTCTGTTGTTTTGAATTAAATAACAAATTTCTAAAATAAATATGGCCCAATTCTTAGTGTAGGACAAGAAACAATCGAGGGAAAAGTGAATTAAGCAAGTAATCGTGACTATAATTATGGTGCTATTATATATATGTTATTTACCGGCTGGGAGGTCCGTATCGTGAAAAACTGTGACCGAGGTCTTGCAAATGTTGCCCGAGGCCGCAGGCCGAGGGCAGCATTTTCAAGCCCGAGGTCACAGTTTTTCACGATACGGACCGACCCAAAGACAATTAAATATCCTTACAATGAATATCTACAAACTATAATTACAATGAGAATACAGCTAAGAAGGGTCAGGCGAGAGGACGGTTGTGAAATGCCGGATTTGCATAAAACTAAGGAATAAAATGAAGTTTCACTTAAGCTAAAATGATCAACGTCATTGTATCTTGATAGAAAGTGACTATAGATAGCCTTTCTAAATGAGGTCACACATGTTCCTCTCTTAAGGTTGATGGGCAGAGAGTTCCAGAGCCTGGTCGCGGACACGCTAAAAGAGTCCTAAAAGTTCTCCCTCCCTCAGATTCACGATTATATCTGGGGCAGACGAGGTTTAAGGCACTGTACCGTCCACTGCGTGCATTTGAAAACTATAAGCATTTGTAACGCAGATCAAATGTCAGTAAAGATAAATGTAAATAACAAAAAGATATGGAAATGCTACATCCCTGAAAAAATGATTGATGAATGATCAATAAACGGAAAACACGTGTTTACTCAAATTATAGCTGAGCTCCGGTGGCTGCCGAGTGGAGCCCCATACCCATGTAGGAAAGCAAAGGAAACGCATGAATTGATTTTCTCGTGGTTATCATAGCTAGCGGTATTGTTCGTGGGCGCGTACTTACGATGACGACGACGACGACGTCGATAATGTAGCGGTCAATTTTATTTATTCGAAAACAACACTTTACCTCCTGTCACGTTTCTACAGCTCGATACCTTAACGCAAAAGCTCCTGCTGTACACCATTTGATGCTGAACACCCTAAATGGCTCCAAAACCTCTTTTTAACCGCTGAAAGGTAATTCACGAGCATCCCCTTCATTTTAAAATGAGTGGGAATTTCCATGGAAGAACTCATTCAATTCTTCCTTAAATAGTTTATCTTTTTAGAAATGTCAAGCAATTTCAAGTATTTTTTTTAGCTTTGTAGTTCAAGACAGTTTCAATCTTGGCTATGTTACAAAAGCTTGATATTTCACCCTTTAATACATTGAAGATATTCATACTCTAACTCCGAAGTCAAAGAACTGGTTGGCACAAATTTTATTGAAACCCTTTTAAAGTATTCCGTATTTTTAGAAATGTTTAGCGAAAATAATGTTTTCAGTGTTTTTTGAAGTGGATGCCAGAATTCTTTTAGCTTCGTCATGTTGTAAAAATGTAATCTCTTGTCAAGAGCAAGGCTGTTCAGAAAACGAGATACCCTTTAAACAATTCATCTTGTATAATTTGTGAAAACGATCAATTAATTACAACCATTGTACTTGAGATCATCAATTAAAATGTTGATATTTACCTAGAGGGTTATGTTTTTTGTAATTTTTTAATGCGTCTTGGACGACGGATTTCGAAAAGTAGCTCGTCTAGACGGGTAACGCGTCTTGTGCCCGTCTTCATACTAGAGACGGATATCCGGACGAATTACAAAATGTTTGCCGAAGCTCGTCCAGACGGGTAACGCGTCTCTAGTATAAAAACGGCCAATCAGTGCTTGGGACAGACAATCAGTGCTAGGGAGAGATGATCACTGTTAGGGACAGATAAGCAGTACTAGGGAGAGATGATCAGTGATAGGGACAGAAGATCAGTGATAGGGACAGATGATCAGTACCACTGAGGCACAGATGATCAGGATCAAAAAATCAATGATAGGGACAGATGTTCAGTAACAGGGACAGATGATGTGTGATAGGTTCAGAAGATCGGTGCGAAGGGCATGATCACTATCACTGTCATAGCTTAATGAGACAAAAACAGTGGTGATAATTATTTTTAAGGTACGCATTTTGTAAACTTAACATTTCGTATATGTTTGTCTACATACATTTTACAGTTTTGGGAAGCCATTTATATTGCAAAATATAGGAGTCTTGAACCTAGACAGAGATGATCTGCAGTAATGATTAAAAGACGTTTGTAAACTAAAACTGTCTGCAAAATGACAATAGAAAAGCTTTGCTAATAAAGCAAAATCTCTTCACCACCGACAATAACATTAAGAGCTGGCTTTAACTCATGTATGTCTGCTTAAGGTGGGGTTCTACCTGAAGGCCGTTTTTCCGTCGCGTAACGTTAATAGGGAGTTTAAGCACTAGACGTTTTTCGGGCGACGGCGACGTCTACAAACGAGCGAGCCTGGGTAAGAGTGCCCCGTCGTTCCCGCCAAAATCCAAACTAAGCAAAGAGGTATTTTTGCGACGGCAACCCTTTCGAGACCTGCTTCGAAAGCTTGAAAAAAGCTGTGCAAAAACTATCCTTTTGTGAAACAAGAGAGATGCTGTTACTAGCGTAGGAATGTAAAATAATTTCTGATGAAGAATTCTTGGTCTTGTGGAAGAGCTGCCGTTCCAAGAACCCTGATTTTCCGCACAGTTCGAATGTAAGATTTTTTCTTGAAAACATTAACAAAACCGAATGTTTGGCAGAGTTCAGAGTCCAAAAACAAGACATCCCTGTGCTGGCAAACTACCAACTACCAGTGAAAGTCCGTTGCCCACAAAGAACAATCCGTAATGCTACTGAGAAGGTTTTCTCATCCTTATCCTTATCGTTATTCAGATATCATCAGTCGATTCGGAAGACCAGTTCCAGAGCGGTGTATGACATTTGCAGACTGCAGACTGCAGACCGGATCGACAAGGAAAATTCTATTAACAGTGACGTCATCATCAACGATATTTCCCGCGCAAAATAACATCAACCTCGTTGCAAAGATTCTGCTCGACTTCTTACGGTGGTTCACCGTAATGGTGTTAGATTCAGGGTAGGATCCACTCTTGTTAGATTATTGTTGTAGATGTTTATGAAATTTTACCTTATTCGAAAGGTGTCAAATATCCGTGATCCGAGTTGTTTTGACGTAAATCGATTAGCTGAAAGCAGCATTCCAACCTTTTACTCCAAATCGTAGTGAAAGACTGGAAACGAGTTATGTTTTTTACACTGTTTACAGTTTAGCGAATTGCTACATAGCGATTACTTTCATTACAATTTGGATATTTCATACGGATATTGGACACCTTTCGAATTAATAAGGTAAACATTTCGTAAAACATCTACAACAATAATCTAAGAAGAGTAGATCCTACCTGGAATCTAACACCATTAGGGTGAACCACCATAAGAAGTCGAGCAGAATCTTTTCAACAAGGTTGATGTTATTTTGCGCGGCGGGAAATGTTGTTGATGATGACGTCATTGTTAATAGAATTTTCCTTGTCGATCCGGTCTGCAGTCTGCAGTCTGAAGTCTGCAAATGTCATACACCGGTTCCCGAGTTATGCATGATTACGAACGAAGTCATGGACAACATTTTCAATGAATGAAAAAACGAATGTAATTCTTGACAATCGCTTGTACAATCGTCAAAACGATAGAAGATACTAAGTACAAAACATAGCAGGGAAAATGATATAAAAGCACGAAAATCATAAAAGCGAAACTTACGTTTTACAGGCGACGTCAAAGCTGACCCTGTCAGCGAGAAACGTGGATCGGAAGTAGATTTGACTTCCGGTTGCCTTCGCCCCGTAGAAAACGTCTGGTGCTTAATTGCTAAGGACAGATGATCAGTAGTACTAAGTAGCAGGGACAGAAGATCAGTGTTAAATCATTTCATTTTCGTTTACTTGGAGTAGAATACTCGGTGCACTTATGGCATACACCCAAAAAGCAACCTCGTTCTCTCATCTTCCCGCCGTCTCTGGCGGGTAGATGAGAGACACTGGGAGTGAGGGCCTCCGACTTGTTCCCACTCCCCTACCCCCGTCACTCGCAACGCATGTGATATTCTGAGAAGTAGGCGGAAAGCTATGGCGAAGAAAAGTTATGACTATCTCTTTAAGTTACTCCTAATAGGGGACTCAGGCGTCGGAAAGACTTGCATTTTATTTCGCTTCTCCGACGATGCTTTCAACACGACGTTTATCTCGACTATAGGTAAGCAAAAGGAGCGATGCTTAGCTGTTTAATTATTCTAGACGCAGCCAACTGAGGTTGATCTTAATTGACTTTCGTTCTGCAAATGCAGACTGAAAGCCTCGCTATCCGCGTTGTATTGTGCGTTTTAGAGTTTTCATTGACAGTGTGTGGCATAAGGTGTTAAAATTTAGTTGAAGTCAGACTTGAAATGTGTTTGTATTGAAATATTCACGCGTTGGTAGTTGCCCAATTTATCACTCACGACCGTTTGTAAAGTCCTCATTCCAAACCACAATCATTTAGCCCTTTGCCCAGGCTTAGAGCATAAGACACCAACAAATTTCTCAGATTCTCAGATGTTCGTCAACTGAAAAGTGACTTGAGGAAAATGGTATTTCTGCTTTTTTATGTTGTAGAATTTCAATGCTGCATGCGCATTCTAAAGTCCGAAAGATCACAACTATTTTTGGTATCGCCGTTGCACATTCCTCAAAATTGCAAAATCAATTCAGACGTGCCCTTGTTTGTTCAGCAGTGAGATATCTGTTTGTAATCCGACTACAGAGAACATTTCCTTATTTTTATGGAGGAGAGAACATTTTTCACGCCGAAATAGTAAAAGAATGCGGCTGTAGATAGTATTTTTGTGTCAAAGAACCATTATTCCGAGCTGTGTACTTGAACCTTCTAATATTTAATTTCGATCGAGGTATAGGTTTGAGAAATGTCTGCAATAACTGGTTTTATATGACTTAAGACTAACTGAATTAATTAAAAGTTTTCTTAAGGTAAATTCACAAGAAACAATAACATAATTGTATCTAAAGCGTGTTTCAGGTCTTTTTTTTTGTGATCATCAGTTTGCTTATAACATTAAACAATGTTAGATACAGGAAGTCTTGTATTTAGTAAAGTGGTAAATAATAATATTAGTTTTTTTCCTAAATGGACTTTGATTCTGTATTCAATTTTGAAGTGTCAAATTCATGTTGTGTTGAGTCACACAATACGTTTAGTAGGGTCATGTTTCAAAATTATCTTGGAGTTCATCGTGTTTAGCACAATAATCGAAGTCTATTTTTTTCTTTCGCCTCAAAGTTTGATAACAGATTGCAGTGGGAAAATGAGCATGGTGTCTCTAAGAAAATGTTGTTAAAAAAAAAGGGAAGTAGATAAACTGTGGATAACATGGATTAAATCCCAGTGCGTGGTTGTACTCTGTAAACCTTTGGGTAGGGATGTGCCGCTGGGACATTGAAACCCTCACCCTATACAGACTAGCTATTTTCAATGCTAAAACGTCATTGCTCTCATAGCCCAACATATGAAAACTGAAGTGATGTTAACAAAGTCACATTCAAGGTTAAATCAAAACCCTACTTTGGACTAAGTTATTTTTACACTGGACACTTTTCTGGTAATTTATATTCTTATCCATTTATATTCTAGACCAAACCTGTTCAATTTCCATACGCTCCTCCAGAGTAAATCATACCCTTCACAGCGGCCCATAATCATGCAGTTTATATACAGGAGTACCCCCTCTTGGGATTAAATTCTCCATGCAAATTCAATGCTTCAGTGAGTTTCCAAGTGGCTTTTTTGTGTAGCGCATGTGATTGCTGTGTGATCTTCCAGAGGTATCATTAGTGTCAATTTAAACCTCATTGAACTTCTAATAACCCTCTCCGTCTCCAAGTTGGTTTTTTGCTTTAAAATTGAAACTTTTCTCAAAACACATTTTAACTTCATAACTTGCTTTAAAATTTTTGAAATTTGAGATCCTCTAGCCCCTCAGAATTTCCATTGACCTTTATGTGGTGCAGGGGTTTCGTCAGGGTTAGCTACTGAGCCAAATGGACTGGTTGTGAGGATGATTTTGCCTGTCAGGTTTCGACCATCTAGAGGAAAGTTTTTCTTGCAAAGAAGTTCAAATGGTTTTGCCAGCTTGTAAAAAGTTGCCATTCTGCTGAAAATGTTAATTAAACCCCTGGTTCAATATGTATCGATATTTTCTAGAAATATGCAAATTATATGTTAAGTTCTGAAAATAGAAAATTGCTTATCAATTGGTTAATTTAGGGAAAAATTCATCACACTGCACCTTTGTTTCAGGTAAAGATTAGCAGCAAGAATACAGGTTTTTGATACATGTACTTGAGACAAAATTGTATTTTGAGTTAAAGATCATTTCTTGTTACCCAAGAAATATATGCACAGTGACTTCCTTAGGCAGGTGAAAAAATACTTTGCCACTGAAATATATTATTCCTGTGACTCTTACTAGTTGGCAAGCTCCAAAAATATTTACACTCGCATGTTTTTAGATTTGCAGTTCAGAGGTAATTGCATGTGTACTGATTGAAATTAACTTTTTTCTCCAGGTATCGACTTTAAGATAAAGACTATTGAACTTCAAGGAAAAAAAATCAAGCTTCAGATATGGTTTGTTTGTTTTTTTTATTTATCCTTTCAAAGCTAAGTTCACAACTCTATTCTATTGTGATGGTTTTATTAAATTAATGAGCATGTTTGTAATTTTGTCAGCCATAATGACTGACAAATTTATGACAGTCATTGATAAATCACCAGCACATTGCTTGACTTGAGCAATTTCAAACAATTTTCCAATATTACTTGTAACATAAATCCTAAAATCCTCAAATATTATACAAAACTCAGCTCTATCTATGTAACTCAAGTGAGAGACTTTGTTTTTGTTTTGGCGACTGAAAGACATCTTTATAGTCAGTTTCACATTATTTATAACCACTTTTCTGCTCTGTTTTGCAAAATTCATAAAGAAGTTGCAAATAGATAGAAAACTTGCCAATTTGCCAAATTTGCCAAATACGTTTCCTTTGAATTGCTCTTTGGCCAAGGGATTTAGAGCAGTTTCAGGTTGAACATGTCATGGTCGTGTTTGTTGGTCCTTATAGTTCACCACAAAATTTTCTTCGATTTTAATTGGTTTGAATTGATCATGTGACAAGATAGTGTTCATCAAGACTTTTAACTGTAGCACATAGAAAATTTAGTGGTGAACAATGAAGAAAAAAGAGTTTTAATGTCTTGGAAGTAGTGGTCTGATAGTTGCCCCTTGGAAATTTGATGTTCTTAAAAGTAGTTAACAATTATTCACCGACAGCGAGGCGAATAATTGTTTTAGTATAGACCACACAAGCTGAATAACTAGCGGACCAAAGAGTAACTACTTGTTTGAGAGTAACTTTATTTGAAAAGGGAAGCCATTTTGTTTTTCTTTGACTGCTCGGGGGTGAATAGTACTTCACTAATCACCTCCGAGCTAGCCAATCAGCGTGTAGGAAAAGCACTATTCACTTGTGTAGTATATACACTAACATCATTTATTTGCCCTCGAAGCTTTGCTTCTTATTAGTTGGATGTATTTGAGAATGTTGCCTTCTGTAGAGTTCTTTTCTGACTGTCCATGTCTGTCATTTCTTTAGGGACACAGCTGGTCAGGAACGTTTCCACACAATAACCACATCATATTACAGAGGAGCCATGGTAAACTGATTCAACATTCTAACCCTAAAGTCATTAATAAAACAGAAACTACAAAATAGCAGCTTTCTTTCTAGTGATCACATGGGTTCTCAATGAGGACTGTAACCTGTAGCACTTGATTTTAATGGTGGACTTCCCTGTTGTCGAGAGGTGCGGTGGCCCAATGGTTAGTGCGCTTGTTCCTGGAGCGAGCGGTCCGGGTTCGAGCCCTGGCCAGGGACACTGTGTTGTGTTCTTGGGCAAGACACTTAACTCTCACAGTGCCTCTCTCCACTCGGGAGTATAAATGGGTACCGGCAAATTGTTGGGGAAACCTAACAAATGGCAGGGGAATGACCTGTGATGGACTAGCATCCCGTCCAGGGGGATAGAAATACCCCTAGCCGCTTCATGCTACAGAAACTGGGGATGAGCTCCAGCAGCTATGATCCAGTAGGATCCAAGGCTTCATTCCCTGTTGTCAATACAACCAAATTTGATATGGGTGTGAATATGAAGGCTACAGCTGAATCAAAAATTAATGACAGCTGCAAGATGCCTTCATTTTAGGGTGTCTGACCACCAAAAAGCTAGAAGTACCTTCTGTAGAATAATAAAAAGCTTGATCTAACTATAGCAATTATTTGAATGGATCCATGCTAGGGGATTCATCTATGGGTATAATCCACTCCTGAAGTACAGTGGTTCATACATTGACAGTTATCTTTGTGATACAGGGTATTATGCTTGTGTATGATATTACTCAGGAGAAGACCTTTGATAACATTTCCAAATGGTTGAGGAACATTGAAGAGGTAATAATGATAGGAAATAATAATCTGACTTCAAAAGAAAAGGGTTGTCCAATACTCTAACAAATTTATGCATGGCATTGTATTGTGTTATATCCACCTGACAGCAGATTAACAATACAAGACAATAGACAACGAAGCAACACAATAGAGTGCAATACAATTCCATGCATAAATTTGTCGGAGCATTGGACAATATTGCAAAAGAAAGGGAATTATTACACTATGATAGACATTGCTCAAGTGTACTTGTGTTGTTGTGAAAGTTGTAGTAAATCCCATTCAATATTGCCCCGTTGTTAAGAGCATTTTTTGCACTTGATAACAGGGCATCTGACAGGAGGCGGTGGTATCCCCATAATCAGGGCTTTTTTTGGCAAAGATAAAGATGTTGAGGTTGAGCAGGTTCCTTGCCTTTGCCCACAAGGACAAATTCAGAAGAGATTGATTATTTTGAAGCAGTTTCTTTGTTTTAACTTCATGAATTTTTTATGAGTTAGAGATTTTAAAATGTAGGTTGAAAGGTTACAGTGGGAGGGTGGGGGATTTGATTTAGTACATGTACGTCCAGATTTCAGATCTAGTGCACTAACGCACTTGCTCATGCTGCCTTCTCATTCCTGCACTTTGAGTTTGTCAGAGGCATTTTTTGTACATCTCTGTTAGCAAATAGAAAAGAAACCATGATCAATTGATTGAACTCCATTTTAACCTAGCAGCTAAAAAAGATTAATCAATGCTTTCTTTCAGCATGCAAATGAAGATGTCGAAAAGATGATCCTTGGTAATAAGTGTGACATGGATGATAGAAGAGTTGTCAGTAAAGAACGTGGAGAACAGGTAACTTCAAGAGACTTTCATGTTCTTCATGTTTCTAAGAAACGTACTGCTATGTGGGTGAATTATACCAACAGCAGGCAACCTCTCCTGATTCATCAAGGGCCCATGAAACATACTCACCCTTAACAGTGCCACAGGTGCCAGTGTCCTTTAACTTAAACTTGGTCACTCTATCATAAGTGTTTCCTGCTTCAATTGAAATGGTCTTTAAGCGACAAGGTGATGCTGTTACATACAGACTTGTGTATAAAAGACTAGGCTACACTAGTTTAGGTGAACTGGTTTAGTAAGGTTTGCCCTTGCCATGTTGGGTGATTCTGTAATGCATGAATTTTGAATGTTCACATACAAGAGTTTGATCCACAGACGTAGCCCTCTAAAATTATGGAAAAGGAAGAGTATAGGAAGCTGCAGGGTATTGGGAGTGATCAATCTGGACTAGATCGACCATAATGTGAAAACTATGCTTTGATTTTGCTAGGTTCACAGAAAAAAGCAAGTTTTGGCCAATTAGTTTTTCGTTCTGTCCCTTCATCGACTTCCATGCACTACCCTGCCTCTCTTGTTTCTTCCTTCATCATCAAACTGGTCTCACCACTTTTGGAAGAGGCCATTTTTGTATTCTCTGTATTGGACCAGAACTAGCTTATGTGGGGGAATGTTGTTAAAGAAAAGAAAATTGTCATTGCATTTGAAAAGATTCCCCGCATAAGCCTCAGTTGCAAGCTAGTTTCAGTCCAATACAGAGAATACGAAAATGGCCTATTCTGAAAGTGGTGAGACCACGAATACAAAATTAGTCTATTGCTATGGGCTACACCATATACCAAAATTAAACCAGCTTTTTAAAACGTTGTTTATCACAGATTGCCAAAGAGCATGGCATTCGCTTCTTGGAGACAAGTGCCAAAACCAATGTCAATATAGAACAGGCATTTTACAACCTTGCCGAAGATATTCTAAAGAAACAGTTGAGCAAGGACAATGAGGAAACTTCTCAAAACATTCATGTTAGCAATACACAAGAGAAGAAGGGCGGTTGCTGTTAAAGTGCATCTAGCAGCAGTTATATTTTTGTTTAATAATTCACTAGAATGTACAGTCAATCCGAGTGAATAAGCGAGGGAGTCAATCCTCTAAACAAATATATGTAGCATCTAAATAGGGAGGATGGACTTGGTCACCGTCCTCAGGTAGGAGATTTAAGATGTTGAAATAGTGTGTTGCTGTCTTTGTGCTTAACCAAAGTGGCCAACAGGTCACTGGGTTACCTGTGGGGTAGTAGAAATAACAGTGGTGATGACTGTTCAAGATAATTTCTCTTAGATCAATGTTCACTTGATGATTTTCTTTATTCTCATAACCAACCTGTTATTGTATTAGTGATAATGTGAAAACATATTCGACCCCATTTCTCGCCCTAACTAAACAAAGTGTTGACCTTTTTCATGGATTATTTCAAAGAGCAAAGTAGCAGCCTTAAGATATTATAACCTGTGTAAACGTTCTTTTTATAAAGTAAAGTGATTTAGTCGTAGTAGTGAAATAGTGATTGCTGTGAATATTCTCTGGATTATATTTAAACAATAGAGTGTTTCCGTCCAGGAACTATCGGCTGATAGTTGCCCCGCGGAAATTTGATGTTCTTAAAACAAATATTTGCCCGAGAAGCGAAG
>OMLO01003653.1_pt1 | contig 12699 bp, 9 predicted proteins | sample 1674811 | NCBI WGS metagenome assembly OMLO01 (sample SAMN06265003, study PRJEB25207) | coral metagenome | isolation source: Coral host | place: Mexico:La Bocana,Puerto Morelos, Mexico | collected 2008-11-13
GGAGGACGTAGTAGTAGTAGTAGTAGTAGTTTGCGTCGTAGAAGAAGTAGTAGTAGTAGTAGTAGTAGCAGTAGTAGTAGTAGTAGTAGTAGTAGTAGTCGCAGTAGTAGTAGTCGTAGAGTCGTAGTAGTAGAAGAAGAAGAAAGCACTGTTGTTATTGTTGTTGGTATTGCCACTGCTGTAGATATAGTAGATAATTAGTAGTAGTAGTAGCAGTAGCAGTAGCAGTAGCAGCAGCAGCAGCAGCAGCAGTAGCAGTAGCAGTTGTAGTAGTTGTAGTAGTAGTAGTCGTCGCAGCAACAGCAGCAGCAGCAAGAGTTGTAATAGTCGTATTGGCATATTGGCAACTGTCGTTGTTGGTGTTGTTGCTGCTGCTGTTGTTGTTGTCGTTGTTGTTGTTGTTGTTGTCGACTCATCGTTGTTGTTGGTGTGGTGTCGTTTGTGGGTACGGTTTGTTCATGTGTTTGCTTGCTTGCTTGCTTGCTTGTTTGCATTGCTTGTTTTGCTTGATTCGCTTGATTGTTTGCTTGCTTGCTTGCTTGTTTGCTTGTTTGTTTGCTTGTTTGTTTGTTTGTTTGTTTGTTATTTGTTTGTTTTTTTGTTTTGTTTGTTGTGGTTGTTCTTGTTCTTGCTGTTGCTGCTGCTGCTGTTGTTGCTGTTGTTGTTCTTGCTGTTTGTGTTCTTCTTCTTGTTCTTGTTCTTTTCATTTTTCTTGTTAGTTCTTGTCGTTGTTCTTGTGCTTGTTCTAGTAGTTCTAGTTCTAGTTCTTGTTCTTGTTCTTGTTGTCGTTGTGGTTGTTGTTGCTATTGCTGTTGCTGAGATTGTAGCTGTTGTAGCAGTAGCAGTAGCAGTTTTAGACTAGATAACACTAATGTACAAAGCAGATCAGCTTGCAACTTGGAACAGAAATATGCTACAATTAGGACAGAAAGAAATAATAAGATTAAGTGTTCCGTCCCCCAAACCCCGTCACAATCACCATTGGGTCACCTGGTTCAACCAGGGCATGCTGGTAGCATCCTTTTGGGGGCGGTTTCATTTGTGTATTTTGTTATTTGTTCCGATTCCAATCTGTTCTTTGCCAACTGACTTCGCACTGCATCGTCACACCGTCACATCTGTATAAGTTCATATACATGTATATAACTTAACATACAACTTACATAGATTCACGTATTTGATCATTTGATCAGTGATATATTAAATCATTATTACAGATTCCATACAGATTATACAGAATTCCAAAAATATAGAGACACTACAATCACTTGAATGATTGAATGAAACAACCACCACAGCCATAGCCACAATTCAACTTGGCAATGATTCGGCAATGATCTAAAGCACATTCTCTGTCTCTGGCGAGAGGGCGTGGACTGAGGGGGATTTGGATTTCTTAATTTCTAGTTCAAGCAGTTCTGCCACAATGCCCTTATATGATGGTGTCTGATTGACCCTAAACTAATTCAATTCGTTGATTCGCTTATTCATTTGCATCCGCTGCATCCACCAGAGACATACACCCAAAACAATTATCACCAATTGAGACTACTATGGTACTACGGTGTACCTGTATATACAAACAATAGTACCCAATGAAAAAGATGCCTTAGCAAGTGCAAGTGCAAGAGGGTTGTGCACTTCACTTCAGAACATCATCACACCGTTGAGCACATCACAGCATTACCCTAACGGCGATACCCCAGCCTGCCCAGTTTGCTGACTAGGTTTTTTCGCCTGTTTCCATGCAGCCTGTATTTGTATGACTCGTTTGATCTAATTGGAGCTGTGATGGTCTGATTGCGAAATGAAATGGTCGCCCCACCATCGCCAATCATTAATCATACTATGTTCACCTAGGTCTCGCTTCCATTCTTACAATCCACAAATAAGCCAAACGATTGAGCAGCTGAAATGAGGGGGTAGTAGCAGCCCAAATCAAATCAGTATACAGAAATTTACGTGATATTTGAAAAATAACACTTTATGGCTGTATGGCAGCATGGATAAACGTATACGGTATACGTGAATCTTACACACCCAGTCCCATAAGAACCCCAATCCTGCCTGTCGGTTGGCCAAAGTGACTCTGGGAAAGGGTGCAACTCTGTGTCGTGGCCGAGAGATCGAGGAAATTCTTTGGAGACAGTGTTCGCATGTTGGGCAAGTTGATTCAGGCAATGTAGATGGGCACATTGCAAACAAAGAGCACACACCCGCAATGTAGACTCCTCTGAATCCCCACGTTTGATTTCATCGCAAACAAAGCAAGGGCTGTCTGCAACAGCAGCCAGTCGCCCTTCATCAGTACGATGGCTGTCAGCACAACGCCACATTTTCATAAATCTGACTAATGGATCTGGCAAACGATTCGCATCAGGTCTAATCATTTCCCTGGCCCGACGTTTCTCTCTCAAAACCTTGACGCCTGTCGCAGGAATCAAAATTTGTGCGGTGGAAACGTCCAACGGAACCCGTTTTGCCCCAACAGGGACTATGCATTTCAGGTAGTTGTGATGATCTACGTCTGCCACCCTACCAGCACTACCCGGAGTTGTCCATTGCAGGAAAGCCAAATCACGTGTTGTTGGATGGACAATCAATGATACACCAGCATCATTCCCTGGAGCAATTGACTGGTGTCCTTTGTAAAACTCTAGGCTAGCAATGCTTTGATTCACAGACTCCGTCCACAAATCCCAAGCCCCATTCAATGCATCTACGGAAACACCATCCAATGCATCCACTCCTGGAGTAATGGTTCTTGGTTGCACCAGTGGCATGAGCTTAGAAAACAAACAACACACACAACTAGTCACAGTCTGAGTCACTTAAAGTATATGTAAATTGTAGATTCAGAATGTTACGATTAAAATCATGAATATTAAAGGTGCTTGACATTTGATCCCCAACGCCCCAACACCCACCCAGGTTTCCTTCTCTGGCATTGTCAGTGTCTGTGTCCGTGTTCGAGTCCAGGTTCCCCATCACTCCTTCAACAGTGAAACCCAGAATGCGAACAGTACTTCCAACATTAAACGTTTCTCGGCTTAGTCTATCATGTTGATGGATCATGTTGATTCTATTGATGCTGGTGGTGATCATATGATATCATATGGACCTATCTCCAAATGAAGATCTACCCCCAACACCTCGTTCCTGTGGGTATCATGCCCTCCTCTCATAGAATACAAAAATCATATATGAATTGTATACCGTCAATGAGTCAATGGAACTTAAAATTGTATTGGCAGGCAGTCAGGCAGTCCTGAATTGTTCAAAACAACCTCCATGAAAGCAGTATTCTCATCATCCAAATTGTGGGATGTCTGAAATTGGCAAATTTCATCATCTCTTGGCAATGAACAAATGCCAGCTGACAAAGCATTGATCGCTCTTTGCTGTTCAACGACATTCACAGTTGTCTCCATGGTTTCGTCTTGTACTTCTTTCATGAAATCTTGTTCGTTTTCTTCCAACTCATCCAAACATCCACTTCCACTGGCAGATTCACGAATCGTGTTCCCAACAGAATTCAGCCCTGCTTGGGGTTGTTTCGCATCTTCTTCAGTGAGCAAATCCAGCGCTTGTTGGTACAAGGAATCCATGTTCTCATCAGTGTCATCATGATTGTCCTCTTTGTTGTCCGAGTCATTGTTTTCTTGAAATTCAATCTCATCATCAGCATCAATGTCACTATCAACAGGTGTGTTGATCATCTTCGTTGTGGGTTTCTTCAATTCGCACACAGGGTAAGGTTTGGACTCAGAAACCCCAATGAAACGCAGGTTGAACATTTCATGTAGTTTTCGGTGTGGCTTGCACGGTTTGACGATAAAGACACCGGCCGTTGCCCCTGCCTTCACTGCTTGGAAAAAGGATGCTAATACATCTATGGAATTCTGAAATTCTAAAGGCTGTTTCAACCAGATTTCCTTCCCATGAATGACACATGGGGCAAAACGCCTTGTTGTGCGGATCTTCTCGACTGAAATGTAATATGACCAGGTAGAAGTGGTGTTTCCTGGCTGACGCAAGCTACAACAAATGACCGGGCATGGGCAGTCTGAATGTTGTTGAAGTTCCTTGTTGACCATCATATTGTAGCAAGCTGCCCAAACCTTCACAACAGAATGCTTTGGGTTTACAATAAGACCATCATGGATCTTGGTCATCTCTTTGTCGCTAGGCAATCCCGTTGGCAATTCGGGCGATGACCATCTGTGGATGTTCCCTTGGACTTCTTTCCTGTCAGCCCAGCTGTTTAAACACATTTGCATCAAATTGCAAGCAGTTGGTTTGTATTGGGACCATTTGTTTTTTTTCTTTGTTACTCCAGGGTTTCCAGCTTCCCCAAGAAAATGCTTCAAACAAGCTCGGCTGGATTGTAGTTCAAATGATGCGGTTGGTGCACGATCAGTGAACAGGTTCAACATCTTGTTGACCCGTTCGCATTCCCGGGTGTCACATTCCCATTGTCTGGCCACTCTACGGATTGAGAGTTGGAGTGCCCCAGTCAACACACCATCAGTGGCAGCCACTTTCAAATCTTGCAAGTACAAGCGTTTGACTTTCCGGGCATTGATTTCCAAATCGGTCAGTGGAGTTTCAAGAATCTGACGTGCAACCTGTGCCCGTTCTGTGCAATTGATATTATTTGGACTTTTTGCAAGCAAAAGCAATCTGAATGGGAAGGCTGTAATTGGTTCAACTACTCGTCTGGCAAAAGATGATGCGTGTTGCATCAACACTGCAAATATCGATCGCTCCAGCCATTCACAATCATCCGTATTCAATCTACCACACAGTTCACGCCAATTGCAGTCTTGACCTGAGCGGTTGCTGCATGCTGACTGATCTGGCCGGTCGGGCATGTCATGCAAGTTAGAATGGATAAATGGATAAACAAAATTGAACCTATTACTCAGAAGTTTACTCAGACATCAGACATACAAAACTCTATCATCAACACTCTACTGGCAATATCCATTCCAAGGGACAAAAAATCATAGCCGAAAATTCCTCATACAATTTCTGTGCCTTGCCGCAAACCAACCAGTACAAATGTCGTTCTGAATCTTGTGGAAGTTTCTTTTTCAAGAAGCAGCTAAGGTGTATCCATGGTCGTCGGGCCCGATGCATGGATTGCAGAAGTGAATCAAACAATGGATCTTGCAAAACTTCAAATGTATGGCGACGCCACTTCCCCATGCGTACTTTGAAAAGATGTGTCTCTTCCAAAGAAAGTGTGTCAATGGCAGAGTCTGCTGAAGGCTCACTATTTTTGGTTTTGTCATTTTCCAGAAGGTCGGGCTCAGTCGTAAACAATGATTTGATCGCTTTGGCCAATAGAGGTATTTCTGCATGAATCATTCTCTGTTCCGTTTCATCAATGCTCCCCCACCGACCAGCAATGCATCGAGGGAACAATGACTTCACACGGGCAACTGCGGAGGAATCCCCATATAGTGAACGCCATGTAGCAAACAGACTTTGGGATAGATCCCTCAAAGTGTTGGTGATGATTGCAACACTGGAAAAATACTTCCATTTCCGGTGCCCTTTCAACAATGAGTCGCACAATTTCAATGCCCCCAGAACTCCCAGATGGGCCAAATGTTCAAAACAGTCGCAAGGAAGATAAAGGAATGTATCCACTTTGCGCATTTTGACCTGAATTGCCTTTTTTGCAAAAAGTTCGTTTGATCCCCTGTCGGTTGTCGCCATGAACCATGTGATGTTATTCCAATTCCTGAGGTACAAACGACAAACAGTGACAACCAATGGCCAAGGGCTTCTTCCTCAATGTAATTACTAATGTAACTATGGTAGCTTTACAAGAACCAACTTCCAACTTCCTGAAACATCATAACAACTTATTCCTCGTAATGACCAGCCACTTCTGGGTGATGATGGGGATCTCATATTGACTCAAATGGGCAATGCTAATGGTGATGATGTTGATGATAATTGATAACAGGGTCACAGTGTGACAATGCTTGTGGTCAATATAAAGGACCAATGGACCAATGAATGAAAACTGACACTTACATAAGATGGACATGTGATGGATGGCGATTAAGAAAACAGTACATCAAAAAAATCAAATCAAATCAAATCAAAAAATGTTCCTTACTTGGTCAGAAAGTATCGGACCGTTGGATTCATACTCCGAAAGAAGTGTATCCCATGTGGGACAACCCAAACTTTGTAGCATTTTTGTTGTAAGAGCCATGGTCCCCAAACCAGTCGAATCATCCACTGGAAGAACATCTGCAAGTCTGCGTATGTTCTGAAAATCTCCGGCCGTGACAGTAGAAAGACTGGCATCTGAACATATCACAAATGAGGCATGTAGCTCAAGAGCTGTCATTTTTTGCTTGTGTTTTGACGCATTTGTTGCATCCTCACGATATTGCAAGAACCAAAATGCTCTTGATGATGAGTCCATGTTGCTGCAATGGTAAGCCCACTCTTCAAACATCAGCCGTGCGTTCGCAATCAGCGCAGCAGCCGTTCGACACTCTGATCTCAAAACGGATTGCTTGGAGACATCAGTCAAAACGATCAATCCCAAGGATTCAGCCGATGCATTGGAGAGGTTTCGACGAACTGCCAATGAAATGGCACCTTGTGGCGTTAACCACCCCTTCTCTTCCCCTGGGTCCACTTGATCAACAGAACTTTCGAATTTCAAAAACTTGTCAACCAAACCCCCATCAAGTTGGCGTACTTGTTGTTGAAGATGCTTGTTGCCCTTCACACGTGTAGGTTCAAACTCTGTTGACGAAAGCTTGGTTCGCTTCATGCATGCCATCAATTTTGTCAGTGATTTGTTTTGCCTGTTTGACTTTACCTGGTAATACTTGATGGTCTGTTTTTGTTCTGAAATTTTCTTTTCCTTTTCCATGAGGAGTTCTTTCAATACCTTGACTTCAAACGATAGTGCTGAGTTTCTTCGCGTGATCTCTGATGAATCTGATCCCGAAGCATAAGACGATGATGCATCATCAGCCTCTGATATGGATACGGGATTGCAATCGTCCTCACTGAATTCATTGGACAATCTGAAACTGAAAGAATCCGAAGTTTGATCTTGACTGCTTTGATCACCCTGAGACTCAGAGAATTGATCATCAGAATCACAACGCATGATGCGTCTGCTTTTGGTACAAGGACCTGTGCTTGTGGTGGGATCAGCCCTATCAGTATTGGATTTGGATTTGAGATATATTTCATGATGATGAAAACCAATCTCATCCTTCAATGCTTTCCAATAGTCACTCTCCAGCATAATCCCATGGCAGTCTTGCAGCAAACAAACGACAACGTCCACTGAAAACACAGACGAATGGGTCGTGCGAGTCGGACGCCGCAAAAGAAACAACGGGGATATGACTTGCAAAAAGATTGGAAGCTTCAACTGGGACAGGTGTCACTGCTGTCAGCATCAAAATAGGCAAAAATATTTGGATTGTCGGAGCACAAGCGCCGAGCCAGGATTCGAAGCATGCAGGCACGTCTGCCAAACAGGCGGTCATTTGCGCAGGTGGAGGCAAGTTTTTGGCTTTTGCCAAGAGATTGCCTTTCTCCTGTTAAAAGAGGCTCCTCTTCCCTGAAACAATGCTCAATAGAATTCAACTCCACCCGCAGATACAATGCTGCAATGCTGGATTGAGCAAAGCTACAAGGCGCGAATGGGTGGCCGAAAACCATGAAATAAAACGTTCAGGCTGTTTTTCCAAAACATGTGTTCCTCAAAAGTTGAAAGGGTTAGCCATGAGCTGAGTGAGAACATCCTCTATTCTTCCTTATCTCAAAGTTTTCCAGGTTGGTAGTGAGGCTGAGGCTTACACTGCCGAAGGTTGGTCAAGCATTCCATTTCGCGGCTTGCAAAAATGCCTCTGCAACGGCATCTCGGAGTCAATAAACCTCTCAAATCCATTTCATTTGTCGGTGAATGAACGGCAACATGGCATCAAAGCCGTCGGCTTCTGTGCTGAAACACCTATCCTGCCGATACTACCCATGACAAATTCCATGGCAAAATCTGACTGTCTTCATGCAACGAATAATTGGCGTAAAGCTTAAATGAGTCAGCAAGTAACCGCACACAGGAAGGTCAGGCCAAGGCAAAAACAAGTGAGGCACTCTTAAAGGTCCCAATCAAAACAAGTCATTAGGGTCCGTGCCAGGTCAAAGCAAAAGTCAACCAAGGTCCATGTTCTGCCGAAGTGGGAAAAATAAGGGATATTTGCTGAACGCTGCAGAAGCAGTCAAATGCAGAGACGTACGGCCACTTTTGACTTCTGCCCAGGGATTTTGTATCCATGTTTAAAGAGATGACATCAAATGACATCAGGCTCCCTTTTTCCCCTACCAATAGGACAATGTTGGGTTGAGCGATGCATCACATAAAGCTGCGTCACTGGAGAAAGCTGAGTCACGCGAAGGGATAGCTCCTTCCTAAAGTGTTTCAGTTTTTCAAAACCTTGCCGCATTGGAAAGATTCAATGTTCCCCTTTTGGCGTTCCAAAACCAGTGATCAGCCTTGCATACCTCAACAACTGTTGCGAAGTGCTGAGCCCTTTGTCGGGAAAACCAGGGGTGTTTGCTGAACACTGCACAAGCGGTCCCATGACAAGACGTAGACCGGCTTTTGACTTCTGCTCAGGGATTTCATGTCAATGCTCGAAGAGATGACATCAGGCTTCTTTCCCTGAAAAGACTGGAGAGCCTTCCTGCCAGTGCGATGAGAAAAAGTCGGATTCCCATCTTTAGTCAAATTCAGATTAGCTCATCAAAGCCAAAATCAAACGGAGATGGCCAGCCACATCAGGCTGTCTATTGCTCGGTAAAAATTGAAGTGATGTGCTCATGACAGGATTCACCTGCTCAAAACGTGGAGGAAGCCAGCTGAGCACACTGAGGTTGCTTTGGTGGAAAGCCTTCAAAACCACTTGTTTACCACTTTGTGACAAGTTTGCAAAGTTCCCAGGCAATCTAGGGTGAATGCGAGGCGGAAATGATATTGATGTACAGCAAGAAGAGCTTGAGAACAAGTTCCAACCATGTGAATGGCATTAACAACTGCAATGTCAAACCTGAACTTTTCGACATTATGAAGTCTTGCATAATTGGAAAAAGTCACAAAAAAACTGCACGTTTTAAGGCTAATCTTGTCATGTCAATGCCTGGAGGAGCGAGCAAGGAGTGTGCATGCTAAGACGGCCTTGCTTAAAAACAGTCTACTGAAGACATATATCTTAGCCGCTTAGCCGCATTCTTCAGTTCCTCTGACAAGTTGAATATGCAGCAGTATGGTGTTCAGACTAGTAAAATAGACCGAATCAAGCCCTTCAGGAATCATGTGGGTGTGACGACAGGTATTGGAAAACCACCGTATGGGGTGCTTCCCAACAAGACTTCTTTGCCCCGAGAACCCATGAAATTGAAAAGTCTACGGGATGTTGGGAAAGCTTTGAACCTTAATCAAAGGGTTCTTTAAAAGTTTTAACCATCTCCACAAATGATACTCTTGCTACGTCCAGCAGAGTAGGCAAAGTTCCATCTCCCTGAATCATCCTGAATCCACCTTCGGAGGGAAAAAAAACATAGTCTGAAGCAAAAAACTATGTAAAGCCGTCGAAACAATAATGGGGTCTCACAAGATGAAGAGACGTCCGCGTCTGAGCATTCAAAAGCCCCGAGACTTTAGTCACGTCAGTTGGACGCTTCACAAATCCTAAAGGCATGGGCCGACGCGAACAGGTTACAGCTAAAGTTTGCCCCTACAAGACTTTGGGGGGGCTTTGAACATCAATTGAAGACTTCCAAGTTTTGAGAGGACCATCTCATGAAGCCTCCGATCCTTGAACGTCGCACTGAACTCCCAAAACCTATCGACAAATGCCTTCAAAACGACCTCTCAGCAGAGCTTTTTGATGCTTTTCGCATCTAAAAGTAGCTGAAGGCTGGCCAAACCTGCTTCGACCTAGCTTGACAATGCTGTTTGCTTCGCTAAAGGTTGATGCCACAAGTTGTACAAAAGGGAACGGAGTTCCAAAGGCTTCTCTGCGGATTGCAACTGACATGAGGCTCTTCTGTGCAAGAATGTGTTTTTTCTTGAGCCTAACAGGAAGATTACTTCAACAGAACAGCTTCGCCAACCCCCACTCCCATTGGCACTCCTAATCCTGTGAACGTCACTTTCTGGCTCTTTTTCCCCAACCATCCCCAACCGAGACTGCCAAATTCACCAAGAACAAAAATGATGCAGTTTTTGCTATATTGCTCGTCAATGGGAGTCTGATGATTGATACTTTCGCAGGTTGAAACGGTTAAAGCATTTAATTTTTTGCCAAAATGACTTGGATAAAGATCCAAACTCCCTTGGCTATCAGTCAGTGACTTTAGGGCCACAATTCTCGGATCTCCTTACTCATGTGCAGATTCTCAGATGTTCAAAAAATACGCTGGCCACATTATCTGCCAAGGGTGCGGCCCAACATTGATTGATGTCCGTTCCAAAACTCATATTTGCTTTTCAGGAGAGTAGGGGTGAAATTGGGGACCCTGCTTTTCAGTTTCAATATCTTGCCTGAGCAAGCTTCATTGCTGGCTGGTTGAAGTGCTAAGTTCTACAGTACTTCATTCTACTTCTAAAGTTTACTTGTTTGCTGAACTGACGACGCAAAATGAGCATGGGAGTCCGATGGATGCTGCTTTGTTGATATCTCATGTAATCGCCAGGCCCAGTTTCACCATGTGGCATGCCGTCTCAGCAACATGAAAGCGAGTGAAAGTATGGTGGGGCGTTGTTCATCCTTTGGGCTGGACATTTCAGTCCTTCCAAAGATTTCCAAGCAAGCTGGAGTTTCATCTCAGTTGTAACGGGGTGTGACTTAAGGCAAACTTGGTACACTTCCAGTTATATACCACAGTTTTTGTTGGACCCCAATACTAGGGAAGATCAGGGTTGGTCATGAAATGATCGTCAGATGTTTTGTTGCTAAGAGCTTCAAGCTTGTTCTTCCTATCGAGATTCCGTGTCATTCTAGAGGGACAGGCCCAATGCTGTCAAAGTAAGAGGCTATACTAAGAATTCTACTGCTCAGTCGATGCTCTTGGAACCAACATCTTATATACGTTTCTACATGCAAATGATCGCTTGGAGAAATCAAAGCTTGACTTTAAGGAAGAAGTCTATGGAATCGAGCTGGTGTTTTCAGCCCATTGTCCGTGTCCTCATCCCAAGCAGCTGTCAGAGCACATTGCCTGTTTGATCAGCCAAGTAAATGTACCAGGTGATGAAAAGCACATCAATCAGAAACGGCTACGAAGTGATGCTGAACCAAAATGGGGCACGAGGGGTCGCAATTACGAAATTACGAGAAGTCCTGCACCACCTACATACAAGCCTCGAAGACTGGAAAAGCGACGATTGTCTCCTTTCATTTTGCCTTTAACTTTAATTCGAAATCATGGGCAATAATCTTCAAGTTCTTGCCTCTTGACCAGCCAAGCTGCTCAAAAAGCTCTGCATGGCATACCAACAACCCCAACAACTACGGTTGGCTACTTGACTTCAGGTCTTTTCTCAGAGAAGTCATGTTTGGGTGACAAAGACAGGCCTGAGGGAGGTATGCCAAATGGTCCGATGGTAGGCAAGAGAGAACCATCCCATCAAAAGCAAGACAGTCCATCAAACTTGCAGATGACAATGCAGGTTGGAGTATCAGACTTGACACCAATACTAAAGCCTAGACTCGGTTTCGGCGGAAACACTCCGACATGTATACCACCTATAATACCTACACAAATTCCGGGACAAAATCTGATATTCTCCGTAGAAGACTGAAAACCAATTGGTGCAAAGTAGCCAGCAGGCAGGAAAATCATGCCGAGGCAAGAACAAGTGAGGCACTCTGCTTCCTCCGACGAACCCCAGGGAGGGCACAAATCAAAACAAGTCAGGCTACTGCTGTGCTGAAAACATCTGCAAACTGATGCCTGTCCGCCCTCGCTGATTACAACAGAAATCATGCAACCTCACAAGAGTTTCGATGGCTCTGCTGGAAGGGAGGACATGGTAAAACGAACTGTGTTGTAGGGTTTGTGCCAAAGCAAAAGTCAACCAACGTCCAGGTTCAGTCGAACACCTTCTGAGGAGAGCCTTCCTGCCAGTAAGCAGAGTCAAAGGCGGATTCCCATCTTTTGTCAAACTCAGATTGGTTCGTCAAAGGAGATGGCCAGCCAGAACAGGCTGCTCATAGCTCCGAAAAAAATGGAATGATTTGCTCATTTCAGGATTCACCTGCTTCAAAAATGTGGAGGAAGCAAGCTGAGAACACTGAGGTTGCTTTGGTGGAAAGCCTTGAACAGCGCAGGACCTGCCGGCATGTTTTTTTGACAATTTTGCAAAGTTCCAAGGCAAGCTAGGGCGAATGCGAGGCCAAAATGATATTGGTGTACAGCAAGAAGAGGTTGACGAGAACAAGTGTTTGGGGCATATACGTATGATATGGTAATACATAAGTCAGAAACGTATATATTAAATTGAATTGCAATTGTCTATGTTCATGATTGCCTGCTTATATAATGGATTCTTGCTCAGTGCAGGCCATGTGCGGCGGACATCACTTTCTTACGTGTCCACAACTGGAACTCTACAAGAGGGAAGCCATGTGGGGACGGCCT
>OMLO01003654.1_pt1 | contig 12697 bp, 6 predicted proteins | sample 1674811 | NCBI WGS metagenome assembly OMLO01 (sample SAMN06265003, study PRJEB25207) | coral metagenome | isolation source: Coral host | place: Mexico:La Bocana,Puerto Morelos, Mexico | collected 2008-11-13
TTGAATGGCTGATTTAATTCCAGCATTTCCTATGCCTACAGTATTGTTAGGGGTGGGGAGCACATGAGGTGGGAAGTAATAAAGGTTAAGCCGTTAATGGGAATTCCTAGGTTGCCTGTCCACTAGGAGCTACTAGGCAGATCATTTAAATGTGGAGAACAGGCTTATGGGTAACAATCGATAACATTTGTAGAATTTCAAGATTGCGTTCTGCTAGTATCAGTTTCCATTATATGACTCTATTGACGAATTTTATCTGATCCTTCAAATTGTCTTGCCTACTAAAATAAGAAAACAATTTCTTAAGTACCTTAAGATATAGCAAACCTTCGGTGATTTTCGTTTTCAAGTGTCATACCTGATGTTTTTCATCGCGCTGTCATACAATAACTCCCGTTTTGTTCGTGCATACAGAGCGATCGAGTTCACTAGAAAGCATGTCAGTGAGTCAGAAAGCTAGAAATATTCAATGTCCCAGAGAGTCCGGCAAAGAACAGGTCTTGTTACAGAGATAACGGTTTTTAAAAGCGGATTAGTTAATCGGGCCTTTCAACGAAAGCGACCTTGATGACAGAATTGAAAGAAACCGAACCAACAGGCTGTAAAGTGACCCTTCTAGAAACGTGGTGTGCTCAAAGTTAAGGCCTTTACCTCTGACCACAATCAGCCATTATATCGGGCGGGCAAAAATTGCAATGCAGTGCAAAGGCAGAAAATTAATACCCAGCTTCCCGGTTATTTCCTTAAAGGCTGGTTTTCACTAGGCATAAGCATAAGCATAAGTGAAAACATAAGAAGAACGAACCCACTTATTTGTCTTGTGCAGTTTTCACTAGTGACGCGCTCGACATAAGCATAAGCATAAGCACAAGAAAAACGAACAGTTCCGTTTTTCTTGTGCTTATGTTTATGCTTATGTCGAGCGCGTCACTAGTGAAAACTGCACAAGACAAATAAGTGGGTTCGTTCTTCTTATGTTTCCGCTTATGCTTATGTTTATGTCACGGCTGTTTTCACTTGTGCTTATGCTTATGCTTATGCTTGTGCTTATGCGCTAGTGAAAACCAGCCTTAACTAATCGATACTCTCTGGGGGAGATTTCAGAAATGCAAAATAATTGGCGATCATGTATTTTTAAATGAATTCAGATCCTACAAGATAATAATCAGATCCGAAATACAGCTGCAAAAAGGGTGGCGTGTTTCGTTGATAAAATCTCATTTTAACCAGTTTCCTTTCATGAAACGAGCTGTTTCCGCAACAACAAAAAAAATATGTGTAGCTCTCCCCTTTGCGTGACTCTTCGAAATCATCGTCTTTAAGCTCACGCGACCGATGGTTGCTTGTATGTAATTAGTCGAGTTTGATTTCGCTGTTTTGGTATTTTCGTCAGGTTTGATTTACTTATCTTAATGTTTAATCGCTCAAAAACATACAGGAAAAGTACCATTAATACAGCGAAAGTTTCCATTCCTTTATTATTGTTATAATTAGTTGGTACGCAATCGCGCGCGAAATGAGGTGAATTGATCTTATTAAGGCATACAGCGAGCAAACAACAGACAAATTAAAAGAATTATAAACATCCAAAACATGAACATGTTTTTGTGATACAAACTTATTAAAGCGATCATACGATGGAACAGGTACATATAGAGCACATTAAAACGAAACATTTACGTGTTGAAAGGGATATGTCTTGATGCCAGTGTCATAAGATATGACATCAAGCTATCATCAATTAGCTAGCCTTATCGCAAGGCCTTTTATTTTGAAAGGCGAAGCGGCATGAGGAAACTGCAAACGGGTTGTATTTTTAAAGTATGACAGGAAAACTATTCACTTTGATGTTAGAAAATATATTTTATGGCCATTTTTCTTAGCTATTCTTGGCCATCCTTCATTCATCGATCAGTTCTAATAAAATACCTCGTCACGGAATGAACATGTATCTTCTTTAATAGCTGAAGAAATGAATCGCTTTTGCTGCAAAAACATAGAAGAGGAAAAAAATTATTGTGATACTGTATAATTTAGAAAGTAATTTTTATTATTATTTTTTATAAAACTATTCACATTGGCACTGAGTGTGACGGAGCTTGCATTATTTATGTATACTTCACTAGCTACTTGCTAAATCTCCCTCAATGATAAAGGTGTGTCAAATAATAAAGAGAGAATTAAATTTCTCTGCCGCCAACTGGATGCAAGAAGAGAACGATTGTCACTAAAACTGCAGTCAAACAACGAATGCGTTTAAAAATTGTCAAACATCACGGGGAAGACCGAGCTGTCTAAAACAGTATGTCAAATCTTTTGTTGCCGGTTGGAGACGCGTTGCTGTGTCAATATTTTGAGTTATTTCCCTCGCAAATTAACTCTCCGAGCTTTTCTTGGGTACTGCAGTTGTCATAACATGCAATCGCCCTTAGCAAGGTTTTTGTTTTTTTTTTTCAATTCAGTCATGATCTCACAGTCACAGACGTATCCAATATTCGTAACCGGCAACACTTTTGAGTGGACCCTTCCTGTTTATTGCTTGTTGATGTCACATAGGAAGAAGTTGTCTGTCGTGTAAAGAGACTCTCGAATAGCAAAATGAGAACCTGCTAAGTGGCGAATTAAAATCCCCGAGAGGAATAAACAAACAAACGCACAAAACAAACAACAGGCCGCTAAAGCTTTCGGCTTAGTAATTACTTTGGAAGAGCTTTTTCAATAAGCGAAAGGATGTCCAGGCAACAATAGAAGAGGTGTAGCAATATTGGCGATTTTCAAGAAACAAAATTCACAGGCCCTGCGCCGAGAGCCTGAAAGCGCCTCAGCCAATCACATGGCCGCGCTTCCAATTAACTGTCAATCAAGTTAAACAACTGGTTGTCAGTTTCTTCCATACTTGCAGGATCGAGGGATCAACTCGTCGAGTAGTTCGAATGTAGAGAATTACGGGGCTCAAATCATGGCGAACTGCTGTACCAAGAACGAGAAAACGGAGCCTGTAGGTATTAAACTCGAAGGAAACAACATTGAACAAAATATTGAGACATGGCTTGACGAACATCCCGAATTTGTTCACTCGTATTTTTCTCGTAAAGCAAGTAGGACTCTCATTGACTCTTGGCTTCAGTCACGCTCTGTACGAACTCCTACTCCTAGCGGAACACCTCCTCCATCAGGATCGTCGACCCCCGTTCGGAAAATTTCTGCCTCTGAATTTGAAGGCAGGGGAATTTTAAAACCATTAGTGAATGTTGTCGATGGGCAAGCGACATTTCTTTCGCCGAGCGAACCCTCTAGGGCGCGCTCGCCACATCGAAATCGCAAATCGCGAGTTGAACTACAGCAACTGGACGAAAGGGAGCTTTTAATGGAACTCGTCAAGGATATCTCAAACGATTTGGATGTGAAAAGTCTTTGTCACAAAATCTTACAAAATGTTAGTATTCTTGTTAATGGAGACCGCTGCTCGCTTTTTCTTCTTCAAGGCCCGAAAGATGGGCCCCGCTATCTCGTGTCTAAAGTGTTCGATGTGAATGCGGAGTCAAAACTTGAAGACATGCAAGGATTGGAAGAAATTCGAATTCCTTTTGGCACAGGGATAGTGGGATATACAGCAGAAACAGGAGAAGTGGTGAACATTGCGAATGCATACGAGGTAAGCGCTACTAAACCTTGGCCATGTTGCTCGCGCGCGCTGTACTTTTCGTCTACCGGTTGCTTCCTCTGGTAAGATTCCTAGATGTCTCGCAGTTGTATTAATTTTGAATGAACTCTGTTTAGCTCTCGCATTTATCCACTTTTCATTCGTACGCGAAAGCAGAAGTACATCTGATAAGCCGTGGAACATTTTATAGTTCATAAACTAAAATGTTTGGCGCCTACTGCTTTGGTCTCAAATTCCTCTTAATCGATTATCTGCAGTGCTGGTTTTGAGAGCTTACCCCTTTGGCGAATTTAACACGGTAAACGCTGTAGCCGAACTTTGTGGATCTCCTTATAACATTGTGAAATATTCGCTTAATTTGCTAAAGCCGTCAAATTTGCGAGCGACACCTTGGAAACAACCTCAGCCGCGAACACTTTGTCATGTCGAACGACTATTTTTAGTAAGTCGGTGGCTCGATTTCAAAGATTTCTGTTTTGTGATTGTTTGTAAAAGGAAAGCGGCACCACACTTAAGTCGTCTACCAGGGTTGGACTTGTTAACCTAGTCTTAGTCATCAACAAAAAAACTAGCGTCGCTTTTACGGGAAATCGGGAAATTTTCGTCAAAACATCATACTTGTAATTGCCGTCCCCTTGTGCGGACATGTTTACTGCTACACTTTGTTTACATACACTGCGATTGGCGTTGAGCGGTCGGCAAATTCAACGAGAGCTAGTGTGGTTTGAATACTCAATGGTAAAATAAAAGATTAATCCGTAATTCCTTTTCGGTTAGATGCACATTGCTAAATACCCAGGCTCGCATGTGGGATCATTCGAAAATAATCACAAGCGATATAAAATGCTATTACGTAAAAATTCAATAAAGTACAATATGTATTGAATTTCCACTAGCTGTTTATTTTTATTTTGCCAAATGGTAGTCTTTTCAAAAGTTCATTTTCTCTTGTGATTCGGTTCGTAAAGCTTGAGCGACACTAACCGGAATAACTTTTGTAAAGTTAAATAGTATATCAAGTTTATTTTTCAGGGTGTCGTCGTCTCGGTCGACGGAAATAATTCTTGTTGTGTGTATCGCTCGTGTCATGTTTTTTTTTTAATTTGTGGCTGGTAGAAAAATAGTGTGATGCTTTCTCGTGGGAAAGAATGGCTTTTTCTTATTCCGGGCCACATTTCAATTGAAAAAGATGCAAGATATTTGTGATTATAAAAACGGACTCCATGTGTCACGCGAGGTGATTAAGTGATTTGCCATAATCCCATCTTGTAGTACCACTTTACTTTTTTTTGCTCGAATGACATATTAATTACTATAGTTAATGTTCTCTGCGCACTCTGGTGAAATTTTTGTTTTCTTTACTTCGAAATATTAAGCCTGGGCAGAAATCGAACGAAAATAATCTGCCTTAGAGGATGTAATAGCCGTCTTTGTTATAAAAAGGTTGGCCATCAATTTTTCCATTGTATACACGTAATGTTATGGCAGGACAAAACAGAGGCACCAAGAAATGAGGATTTATGTAAACAATTCTATCTTGTGGCTGAAAGCTCTCTCCTTAATTAAAGTGAAATTTGTCATTGACCGGAGGTGAGGGGCGCGATTCGTTATTTGTAATTTCTTTTACAGGAAAGCTGTGAGGTTTTTTTATTGAATTGATTTTGAACCACAAAGAATTAATTTTTTCCCTTCAAAATAGTGCAGATGTTAAATGTAAACTAGAAAGTAATATACAAGCTTAAATGAATTGAGAATTTGCCAGTATGAACTGGTATTCATTTACTTTGAAAGATTCCTTTCCAAATAGTGCACCATGACCTGTGTGAATGCTTTATAAGTTGAGTTTATAAAGTGCAAAAAATGTCAAATTGATTCCCTATTATCTTCTCCAGTGGGAAGATTTTTGCAAAAGTCTCTGAAATTTTGCACCAGACTCATAAAATAAGCAAGATGAAATCAAATTTATTGATCAGATGTTGGTGTCAAATGTATCAGTATTTTGCATATTCTGTTGATGGAATATTAATCTTTCTTTTCATTTTGAAATGACAAAAACATCCTTGTGATAGATAAAATTGTATTTAAATTAAGTTTTTCCTTGCTAAGGGTTGCCTTTTATGGAGTGATTACAGCTGTTTTTCACATGGTGTCTTAAGATGTTTTCTGTAAGCAGCAATATTATATCTAATGAATGACGAAACATAGTCAGTTGTAAAGCCAAGTCTGTCTCAAGGTCCAGGTGGTTTTTACATCAGTTTTGCTAATTATTACTTGAAACAACCAAGATGACCCCAACCTCCTGTAGCTGTTCGCAGTTGCTATTTCGCTACTGGCCGCTGTATTTTATCACGTCACATAAGCCTAAAAATACCAGTAATGTTTTTCCAGCAATTTACACCCCTGTAGACGGAGGGACTGTAAGATTTGATTTTCTTACTGAGACCTCAGCTGGACTTCAACTTGGTCATAGCTCACTCGGTCCATCTCAATGTAAGCAAATAACAGATTTTTCAGTCACTAAAACTCAGTTGGTTATCATCCTTCACTAGTCTATGAGTAGATTCCTCTTTGACTCGTATTTGGCAGGGGTGAGTCTAGTGTTGAAGCACCCAGATTCTCCCAGCTTTACTGCTCATGCATGGGCTCTGTAATGTGGGCCTGTTCAGAGGTTACCATTTCACTGTGCATGAATTCAACAATGTTGTTTATATAAGCGTACTATAAACCAGAGGTTTAGAGGAGAAGTCTTAAATTTTCCTCTTAAGGGGAGGAAGCAGGCTGATTGCTGAGGATTCAGTCAGAACGGTGGTTTTATTTAACAATGGATAAAACTTGAAAATTCAAAGGTCTGGGTTTTAGGCCTAGCTTAGGTTCTTACACTGTTGTCTATGGCAACACTGAATTCTCACAGTGCCTCTTACTACCTTGGAGTAGAAACAGGTAGCAGTGAATAGTTCAGGCAGCCTAGAGAATGGTTGAAGAATACCAAAGCTCATTCAGGAAGAGATATAATCTCAACTCCTCACTTGCATTCTACTTTGGAATCTAGATGAACTAGCATTCTGACTAGAAGGCTTCAAAAAAAGATTTATTTGTCATGGTGTAGAAAGGAAGTCTTAATATTAGTTTGGGGTCCCCAATCTGATTCCCATTCTGCTACTGGTTCATGCAAACAGTGGCATGACATTGCTGTGCTTTTGTTGTTAGAAAGGTCAGACTCCATTTATCATTCTAAAAATCCAGGTAAAGATTTAATCCAATTTAAGCTTACTGGAGATACATGCCCTGCAGAAACATGCCTGAATGTTAAGAGTACAGTTTAAATGTTCTGCATAGGGTATATCTGATTCTAAGGAATCTAATAATTTTCAGCCATTACTGTTGGTATCTTAATGTCATACTGACAAGGCTAAAATGCAAACCACAAAAAAAATACAAAAGGTGAATTAGAATCCAGGCTATGTAGAAAAATCTTTCACCTTTTCATTGTGACTTCCCCATTTGATCAACTCTTCTTAAAACTTGATTTCTCTTCAGTTGTCAGTCCAATGTAAAGCTTAGTATGTGTTTGTTTGCTAGCATAGCCTTTTGCCGGGATACCAGAGGGGCAGGTACAAAAGTCGGACCGGATCAACTCAGATCGCTCACCTCGGATCGACATAAAAAAATTATAAGACCTCGAGAAATCACCCTAGGCCCTAATCTCCAAGCTAACCATAGTGAAATCAGTGCAAACGTTGAATCTTTTTGACTTAAAAAACCGTTTCTCGTTCAATCCAAGGTGATATAAGGTGAGCGATCCAAGTTGATCCAGTCTGACTTTTGTGCCTGCCCATATCAGAGATCTCAATTGAATTATATTGGGTTTAATATTATTGGGATAGGCATTGGAAGTGGTTATTATTTTAACTTTTGAAAAAGAGAAGCATCAACGAAACTCAAAATTCAAATCTGATTGAAGGAAGGAAGTTTTGGAGATGTGACATCTGACAAAAACATTGCCAGCAATACTAGCACATGTACATGCTATTTTCATTGACAGAAGTTGAAGTTCACTAAACATGCTTAAACATTCATTACAAGAAATGGATTGACCATCAAATGAGCACCAAATATGTCTTTGAAAGTAAGAGTATCAATTTTGAAACAAGCTTTACATAATTATGCAATTTGCCATTGGAAATCAAATTTGAACTACTGATAAGGACTTGAACATACTAAAAACAATTAAAATACTTGTAAAGTAAACACTATAGTCAGTAGCGATTTAAAGCATTGTAAGAGCAATTTTGTAACAAAACTGTACTAAAAGCTGGCCTGTAAACCCAATAATTATCTTGTATCATGTGCATCATGTGTAAGAGGGAAATTTTGCATTATATTTATGTAAGAGATGAAAAATTTGCATTATCTCCCTAAAGAAGTGCAGGACTTTTTAGGGAGGGGCATTGTAGGACTCTTATTATTTTATATATTAAACAATTTTTCAAGCAAACTCTGTTACTAAGAATTAGTCAAGTAACAAACCTTCCTGGCTAATAATTTGTAGTGATAGAAAAAATGGAAAAGAGATATTTGAAAGTGACAGAGTAGCATAAGTATTGAAAACTAGAGAGCATTTTTTAGAACGAGTTTCAGTAGGATGTGGTCCAGCTACAATTATTACCAGAAAGTGTGTGTTTGTTCCACAGTTCCACAGTTTCATTTTTAAAATGAAAATTTCAGTTTGGTGCTTATTATTAGAAGTGAAAGATTTCTATCTAAAACAGCACGATGTGATCAACTTCCCTAAGGCTTTAATGATATACTTTTTGTATATTGAGTTGATATTTTTGTGTGCCATTCTGAAAACTCCAAACAATTTTTTCTGTTTTTTTGAGATAGCTTCAAAGAGATGAAAAAACCTGTATTAAAGTCCTTGTCAAAAAGTGTTAGCATATGAGATTTGAGAACATAGTCTGGAGGAATGTAAAATTCTAGAGAAATCTTTTAAGATCATTTGATGCTAAAGATTACAATTGATTCATTAAGATGGTCAGTGAAAGACTTGTTAGACTTGTTCACACTGTTGAAATGCTACCTGTAGTTACCTTAACTACCAGGTATTGTGGTTGAATATTTTTTCACCTTAATACAAGAACCAATGATACTTCGCTAATTGAATGAATTGAAGAATATTACTAACTGTAATTTTTGCAGTGATGTGTTCCACAGCATGTGGTCACAGCTGTTTTTACATTTTCTGTTAATTTGCATAGCATTTTAAAGTCAGCTCCATTTGTGTCTAGTGATGCAACAAACTGAATTTTAAGATATTGTTCAGCTACTGTTTTGTGATTGTAAAAAGTCTTTGTGTTCTCATAGATTGCAAATAACAATAGCATGAAAAGTGTAAATGAAATTTTTTTTTTTTTTTCGTTTCGGTAGGAAGTTTGATATCTTTGAGAAAAAGAAACTTATACAGAAAATTGTAAACAGGAAAAACAATATGAAAATAGCACTTATGTTTCTTAAGATGGAAAAACACCAATAAAGAATATAAAGAAACAGGGATACATGTAGTTAAGGATCCATGAAGAAGATTAACACAGACAACATGTACAATTATGACAAACTTGACAAAAATTAAGGCACAAAGAGTGATGTACAGTGTAGTGCCTATAAGACAACTGGTTTGGATTCAAAATCAGTCAGGGGTTATTTTAGGGACTACATGTAGTTTGATGAGATTTTATTGGTTTTCAGTTTTATCTCTGTTTGAATGTCTTGCGTCAAACATGCTCCCAGAAAAATATCATGTGACTAACAGATGACAAAATAATTAAATTCTTGCTGTTAAAAGATGTCACTTTGCAGTGTTCATGCAGGCTGTGAGACAATATGAAGATGGGTGTCCAAAAAGTGATTAATATTATATTTGCCTAAGAATTCCTTCTTAGTAGGATCCTTACTTTAGGTGACTATGTTTTGGAGGATTTGTTGAGTGACATGTTAATATGAATTTCTTCTAATTGTCTTTTGATAAAATAAAGGCATTTTACTTCCAATTTATTTTTAGAATTAAGCTATGCCTTTTGCATTTTGTGAGATAACAAATGTTTTTCTCAATAAGTGCAATTTTGATGTAAGTCCTGTTTTAAATTCTTGTTTTGATATTGTGTGGCTAGAAAGCAGAATCAAGGAGAATTTTAAAGCGTAGTTTAATGTAAAAAAAAGTGTTGCTTCAGAATTAAAAAAGCCCTTTCTCTGATGTGATGTCTGTGTAATTCTGAGAAATGAAGAAATTCTCCCTTATAAATTTACTGCTTTTCCGATTAATTCCTTCATTCCCACATTTTGATTGAAATGGCTATAAATTCAAAATGTAAATATCTCTCTGCGATAGGCACATTAGTGTAGGATGGTGGAAATGGAACTGAAAAAAAATTCATATAGAAGAATTTGTCTTTACTGATTTTCTTTGGTTGTTATAAACTTTACGCTTTTTTTTAGTTGTGAGAAGTGGTGGGCTGGCGTGTCAAGGCAATAATAGATTTTGTTTATATTTGCTTTCTGCTGATGTTCTTGATATCATTCAGGAAGCTAGAGATTATTTGTGCTAATATGAAACAGTAAAGAGTAATTTGTAACTGGGCTGTCTGTCTCAGAGAACAATGACTTGTACAGTGACAGTGCTAAGCTATGTTAAGATCTTGGTATTAATATACTGACATTACTGAAACCATTTGATGTTTTAATCTATTTTTCACATATTAAAGGGAATGTAATGTCTGACACTGTACATGTACGCACAAAATCAAACATGAACAGTTTCTGACTCTCCCTCAATACCCAAGCAAAGTCTCACTTTTCAAATCTACCTAACAGCTATGGCTTATATAAAATTACTTCTGTCAATACTTCCCAAGCTTTAAAAGATCAAGAGAGGAAGTCTTCAACTCATTTACATTTTTAACTCTGTGCAGTCATTAAAAAAATATGTTTTATTGTCTATGTAATTAATGGGCTTGGTAATCCACTTTTGTAAACTCTAGTGTAAATTATTGTCTTTTTCTGAATACTTGTAGCTTTTACCAGTTTAGAAAGAAAGGCAAGTTTTAATTTGTGGTTTCTTGATTTTAAGGAAATTTCATGAAAGGCCAATACTTACAACACTGATTTTTTTTGGACTTTTTCATCATCTAGCTGTTTCATTTTGTAGTAAAATGGTTAAAATCTTGCTCTGAACTCTCTTCAGGGCTCTCCCCTTGTTGTACTCCTATTATGTTACACCTCTTAAATGTGTGATGTGTCAAAAAGCTCTCAGATGGCTTAACAGGACTGGCTAAGAAAACAATACTATATACCCAACAGAAAAAAATGAACCTAGCATGTTTGTGGCCTCTGAAATGCTTATCTCTTGTCCAAGTTAATCTCTCTCTGTCTCGCAACCTTTTACCACCTACAAGAGAGTAGAAATTTATCACTTATTTTACCCTGGAGAAATGCTGCATTGACTGCTCTGTAAATTTCCTGTTTCATTGCTTGATATTGTCATTTTGCAAGTGTGTTTCCCTCAACAGGATTCAAGATTTAATCAGGAAATTGACAAGAAGACGGGTTACCGCACGAGAAGCATTCTTTGCATGCCCATCCTTGATCACTATCATGGCGAGGTACAGTACAACATGTCTTGCAAAATTTGGGACTAGATGAATCCAGGGTTTTATGAGGGGAATATAGGGGAGGGGTCATAGGCACGAAAACTAAATCTGATTGGCCCGGTGACCTCATGGTTAGTATTCTAATTACTAAAATCCAGATTTGATGGTTTGGGTTCAGGAGATTCTGTGGCCTCATGATTAGTGCTTTTGACTTTGGATTGAGCCCTGGCCAGCAGGACATCCTCACAGTGCCTCTCTCCACCCAGGTGTACAAGTATAGATGGGTACTAGGAAGTTTAACGCTGGAGGTAACCCTGCATTAGACTAGTTTATTAACCGAAGGGGGGAGCGAAATTCTCCTGGTCACCCCTTGCTACAGAGACTAGGGGATCTGGGCAATGCCCCTGCAACACAACACTTTTTGCAAAATTTAGGTCAAGATGAATTCAGTGTTTTATGTAGGGCTTTTGGGGAGGGGTGGACTGTGAGCAGCTTCTCTTTCTCTAAGATAAGCAAGGGAAGTATAAGCATTATCCTTACATATTATAAAGCCAAAGAGAAAGTACTAGGGGAGAGGTTGTGGGTATCAATGCCAAATTCCTAGGAGCTGTCTACTCACTCCCCCTGCAGTGCAAGACAGACATACATCTGCAACTTCTCTTGAAGACAGTTGTAGAAATGTAATTAATAAAATGTAGTTTATTTTGGTTCCACCAAAGTGTAGTTTCTTTTTGTGTGCTCTTTTGAGTTTGATGGCTTGGTTGCATTCGGATTTCTTGTTTTATAATCAAGATAAGTTAAGATAACAAAAGGCTTTGTCATCTTGCTAAATCAGATGGTCTTATTACTTTTATTGTTAAATATCACTGCTGGGCACTCAGGGTTCCAGTTAATGTTTTAATACAGGGTGTCAATAAGGAAGTGTTAATTCCTACTGTTCACACCAAATCATTAATTTGTTGGGTCATGTAGCTGACCTTGTTGGGTTTTTGACCCCTCACTTCTTTGGAACACTGAGTACTGGACAAATTGACTGGCTGAGAGGATGGTTTTGCCTGCCTGGTCAATCTAGATGAACGATCTAGATGAATGTTTTTCCATAATGAAGTTCAGTTCCATGCAGTAGCTTTGCCTGCCTGTAAAACCAGTTGCCTCTCTGTTGAAAATGTTAATGAAACCCCTGTCACTGATTGAGAAGTAACAAGCATTTAATAAACTCTTTGCTTATTTAGGTTATTGGTGTTGCACAAGTTATAAATAAGAGAGGATTTCTAGATCACACTTTTACCAGAGAAGATGAAAAGGTATGAGCTGACAAACTAAATTACCGCTATTTTTATTTTGAAGAAAAAGAAAACATTTACAGTGTGGACAATCTGAGAAGTTAACC
>OMLO01003655.1_pt1 | contig 12697 bp, 6 predicted proteins | sample 1674811 | NCBI WGS metagenome assembly OMLO01 (sample SAMN06265003, study PRJEB25207) | coral metagenome | isolation source: Coral host | place: Mexico:La Bocana,Puerto Morelos, Mexico | collected 2008-11-13
TATTTCATATAAACTTCACATCATTTCATCTACAACCGTAGTTCAAATATGAATTATTTCATATAAACTTCACATCATTTCATCTACAACCGTAGTTCAAATATGAATTATTTCATATAAACTTCACATCATTTCATCTACAACCGTAGTTCAAATATGAATTATTTCATATAAACTTCACATCAGTGGATTAGTGTTAACAAAACAAACTACGCTAGTCGCTGGACAGTGTTTTATCCGGTGGATAGCGTTATCTACCTTTCGAAACAGTTTCGGAAACTTTCAGTCCTAAAGTCAGATAATTACCATGTATCGGTTTATCTTCGGAAACCTTCGTTGACTTTGAAAGACGTCCGAAAACTCGGAACATTTTCAGAAGTGTTTGCACCTGCGTTCGAAAAACATCGGAACATTGCTTGTAAATGCTCGTATTATTTAAAGTTCAAAATTCTTACCGATATCGTGGGTTCTCCATTCATTTCCAGTCGGTTCTTTATGTATGGCGCCATCTCAAGGTAAGCTATGAACTCGTTTAGAAACGTTTTAATCCCTAGGAATCTCCCCACAGTATTGCAGTCGGCCCAGTCCACTCCCATGAGAAACGCAAACGGCATGAACGCGTACGAGCAGATTGTCTGAAGGGAAGGATGAGAAAGGTAATGGACAAGTTAGTAGCCGATTTATTGTTTTTATTCAGGTTTTAAATACGTTTTTGTATGAAAATGCATACGCTTTGATACTTTTTCGCCTATCATTCACACTAAAACGCCCGAAAAATGCTGATGAAAACGGAGGCTTTCGATAACCAAAAGAAGAGCCTTTTGAAAACGCTCTGTTTTTAGTCTGGACAGGTGAAAACGGAGGCTTTTGAAAACGATGATCGGACGAAAAAAAGCGTCATATACTGTCAATTCCATCAGCGTTTTCGCAGGGCGTTTTAGTGTGGACAATAGGCGAAAACACATCAATGAGTATGCTAGCTTATCAATTCTAATGAAATAAACCGGTGTGTACAGGTGAAAACAAAACACAAATGCTAGTATTGCCAGAAATATTTTGTTTTCTCTGAAATAAAAACGGAGAGTGTGATGGGTGTGGTCGAGACCAAAAGGACCCTGGCAAACAAATTTGCCTAGCTTTCAAGTGGTAGGACCAACCTGGTTCCCAGAGTCCTCTCTCTTCCTCCCTCGAGAGAGGAACCTGGGAACGAGGTTGGTGGTAGGACCCGATCGCAAGCAATTTCATTGTCCATTTATACTAGTTGTTATGTCACGTGATACGCTCTCGCCAAATTGGAACATGATGCCAAATATGATAAGTTTAGGAATTTCAGTTTATGGATACGATGCTTATAACACGATCTCAACTAAATTAACAACGAGATGAAAATAGAGTCAAAACCAACTTGCCTGAAAGCTGAGTTCTGGGTATCCCAGCATGCTGCCCAAGTAAGACAGCACCGCGTTGAAAAACGCGATGAATGCGAAGAAAGTGATAAGCATGGCGGCCACATTGGCAACCAGAGAGATAGCAGTGGACGCTCCCTTGGCTGCAGCCTCAATGACATTTCTTTCCTCTCTGAAGAGATAGATAAATGAAAATAGACAATGCGAGCGAGCACATTTACGACAGAAAAAGTACTTTTAAAGCGTATTGCAATTCAACGAAACAAGGACAAAAACCCACGTCTCTCATTGGGCGCGAGGACTTCACGCGCGCGATTCGTCCCTCGCTCGGGAAACGTCTTGATCCGAAAAATTCCATACTGATGATAAAACGCTTGTACGATACATGAAGCTTTGGTTGGCTTTTTCTCGAATTTGAATTTTCGCGCGTAAGTGAGAGCCAATCACAGACACAGATCTCTGTTAACACTGTCTTTCAGCTTATAGCATGATTTGGGGTGCGTTCCTTTGAAATAATCCGATGATCCCAGATCACTCGGGTCAAAGAAACCCTTGAATCGTTGATCCTGATCATTCTAAAGGAACGCACCCTTTAAGAGACGTTAATCATAGAAAATAAGGGATAGATTTTGCGAAGCTGTACACAAGAAATGGAATGAAATCACCAGGACACAAGGATGGTAGGCGATGGCAAGAATGGTAATGTGGATGTGTCAGGAGCCCATCACTAGGAGCGTGCAACTCTCATACTAAGCCTATATCACGGATGGTCTATTTTTAGACTCTTTTTCCCGCGAAGTAGGTTAGTTTCGCGCATTGGTAAGGAAAAATGTCCGTGCTTGTGATTGGTCATTGAGGTTCCTGCGGTGGTCTGAGGTCGCGGTGACAGGAATATGCGGTAGTTGTACGCTCCTAGTGATGGGCTCCAGAATCTTGCGGTGACAAAAAGACCCCCTGTGGAATCAAGTGGCCAGAACACTTACGGTTTATCGAAATGTATATCGTCCTGTGACCTAGTCTGTGGCACTTCTGTCTCTGGATACATGATTTTAGACACAGCTAAAGCAGCAGGCGCCGACATCACCGAGGCTGCGACCAAATGAGAGGCTTGAATCCCAACACCAATATAGGCAGCCATGATTCCTCCTGCGACAGTGGCCAGGCCTCCTGTCATGACCGCGTGGAGCTCGGATTGAGTGAGAGCCGCAAGGAATGGTCTGATCAACAAAGGTGCTTCAGTCTGGAGAAATGAAAAAGAAAATCTGTTTAAGACTGACGAACACATGGTGTTGATGTTATATAAGGTGTTCACTCAGCTTTCGATTTGTCACACAACAGTAAAATTACCTGTCCTACGAAAATATTGCCAGCGGCTGAGAGAGACTCGGCAGCAGAGGTTCCCATGGTTTCCTGCATGAGCCAGGCAATCTTTGATATGACCAGCGGCATCACACCCAAGTAGTAAAGCACCGAGATAAAAGAACTGAAGAAGATGATGACCGTGAGGACCTGGGAGAGATTACGAGAGAAGTCAACGTCAATAGGGCAAGACTTCTCATTGCAACGATAGCTTTTTCAGCTTGGTTGCAAAACAAGTTACAGTAACTCTGCTGGGCAGTGAAATACACAACGATGTAGCACCTTTTATTATACGACTAGCTCCGCGAGCGGGCAAGATGAACAGAATCTCGCGCTGTGACTGGCTACCCGAGCGGGCAAGATGGAACTATCTTGCCCGCTCGGGATACGGGTTATGTCCCGCAAGGAACATTTATCATGTTATGGTGTTTTATCCCGTATAGTAAATCCTTTATTGACCAAGCTTGTTCGGTCAAATGGCTGGATGTTGGCCTCGTTCTTTTTTTGCGTGTTTATGGACCTCGACCGGCTTCGTCTCGGTCCATAAACACGCAAAAAAAGAACTTGGCCAATATCCAGCCATCTTGACCTCACGCTTGGTCAATAACCCATATATATAATATAAGGTCCTGCCCACACTACCCTGGAGTAATTTGAAAACGCAGCTTTATTTATACGGTTGGGCCTATCGTCCACACTAGTCCGTCACCAAAACGAAGCTTTTGGAAAACGCTGTTCAAACCGGCATTGGATTAGTTAACGTTCAGTTAACTAACCAAACGCCTGAAAATGCGGTTTCAGGGTGAACGGAAAACATTTTTATAATTGAGCTTTTTCGAAACGCTGCCGTCACAATAATCACGTGATTACCTTATACCCGAGTCCCTCAAACACAAATCCAAAACGGCCGGTCATTGTTGCTTTTTGCTCCAGCGTAGTATGAACACCATTTTCCTAGCGCTCTGCGAGACGAGTTGCGCAATCGTTTGTACAATATTAAACTAGACAAAATTTTGATCGATCGAAGGGTTGATAAAAGATAGGCAATTTTCTACTGCCAAGAATGGTTACTTATCAAGATTATATTTCATTATATTACGTCGCTATTAGTTCTTTATTGTACCTTAAATGCGATGTAGTGCTCCAGAAAACCTTCTCCAAACACAAATGCTGATCCAACATCCGTGTAGTCGAGAAACCTTGCTACTGTGTCTCCAACAAATTTAAAAGCTGCGAATCCTTGAGAGGTCCTGAGGATAACTAGAGCGAATACAAACTGCATACCCATTCCCCACAGGACGGGCCGCCACTTCACCTGAAATAACAAAAAACTCATCTTTTATTTGAAACGCTTAGAAAAGTCGCAGCTATTTTGGCGCTGTTTTAACTACAAGAGGCAGCCGTGTCCTTGCTAATCAGCAAGGAAACTAGTAAATAGTCCAATTAGTGTCTTACTGCACTTTTTATTCAATGGCATTCGAGACGAAAACTTCCTTAAACCAATCAGAGCCAAAGTAATATCTCTTCAGTAACTTTCAGCCAATCAAAAGTAAAGCCTTCAGTCAGGTGACTTTCCTCGTCTGTCTTACTGCACTTTTTATTCAATGGCATTCGAGACGGTAACTTCCTTTAACCAATCAGAGCCAAAGTAATATCTCTTCAGTAACTTTCAGCCAATAAAAAGTAAAGCCTTCAGTCAGGTGACTTTTCTCGAGCTTGTCACCCATTTCACACTTTTAGATGCAAGTCGTGATCGGTTGATGGAACGTCATTTACCTCGCGGGCTGTTATCTGTTCTCCTCTTGACGATGCGAGCGCCCCCGCCGTCTTGAAGAGCAACACAGACAAGACCCTGAAAACGAGCTTGCTTTTTTTTCTGAGAAAGCCGTTTGAATAAATACTCCTTAACTTACTTTTCTTCGATGCTTTGAGAACACCCAACTGATCCCCACATAAACCAGCATACCAAGTACAGATATAAATCTCCTTGGCTCCTTAGCCGTGTCGAGACCAAACCATAACGCGAGTAATGTCAGTACTACAAGCAACACAATCCTGTAGGAGACAGGAGTAAATTTACACTAACGCCATTAAAAAAGAAAATATGTCAAACGATAATTTTTTACTAATGGAGGAAGCCTACTTGGGAGGGAGTTGAATTCCTCTTTTGGAGTGTTTCTCGGCCTTAGTACTATTTCAAAGTTTGGTTTGATGTAGATCCCCAAATTATCTCTGACTATTTTTCCCACGGGTGAGCGCACTTCTAGACCACGGAAAAACAATTTTGCTAGCCTTGAACTTTCATACCCAATTTGATTCACTCTAACTGGAAGGTTTTTCATCGATAGATTTTCCTTGATACAAGAAGATACTCCTTTTTGTACCATGCTATGGAAAATGGAGCCAATCAGATCACAGAGAAGGCGTTGCGTATTCGACTGTATTACACTTGAACATTCCCTTCGCGCGCTGCATTGATGGTGCTAAATTGCGCTAACTACTGTGTTTTCTAACGGGACCAATCGATGAATTTTTATCGATTGCTGATTCCAATTGCTGATTCTAATTTTCATCAATTTTCATTGATTGCTGTCGGCAATCGAAATCAATTGATATCCGACTGTTTTCGATTAATATCAATTATCGGTTTACCGATTGATTACGCCTAGCGTATTGAGTCAAGTAGGCTTCTTGTTAGCCTCATAAGCGCAGCCATCATCACGCAACGCTCCCGGCCACCCTGCTTTTAGACACTAACTCAATAGCGCCGGCGAAAGAGGCTAGTAAATCAAGCAACCTACCATCTAAGGAACTTCCATTTCCTTCGCACCAGAGAGATAACAGGCAAGCAGCAAGAGAGGTAAATGGTCTCGCCGCAGTGGTCACGGACGAACATATATGTCACGCAAAACCAGAAAAGCAAGGAGAGGACGAAAAGACCCGTTACGTGACGGAACCCACTAATACTTATTGCTGAAACGATTAGAAAGAAAATAAAAACATAAGGCCGAAATAAACGACTAACGCATCATGATTACAGGGTAAGAAAAAAATCACTACTTTCCCTGATTTTACAATAAGTCAGGGACTGACACGCCCAAAAAACTCCGAGTCTGCGAAGGAGACAGCTTTGTTAAAATTAATTGACGTCTGTGCTACGGGGTGGTACCAGAAATCAAAATCCATTTACAGTATTTTAGGACCACTAGCCTGCCTTTTTGTTTACTTCTACCCTATTACTACACTTACCGACGATTGTGTAGATAAGAAGTGTAACTGCAATTAACACAACAACGATCTGAAAGGAGTAATCGATCCAGAGATTATGACAATTTCTTAACCACCGATTGTGGGTTCTTTCCGCCGAAGCTGCCCGCGGCCTCCCATTCTCGATTGCTTCCGTGATATCAATGCTGCTCGTCTTTGTGGAATAGGAAACAGGGACCTGGAATAAACAGATACACTGATGGTGAAATAGTCATATGTAATGCATATGTAATGCATTTATTACGTTCTGATTGGCTCAAAAGCGGTAACTTGTCAACATAAAAAGGTGGGTGTAAGCTTCTGCGGAAAACTAAAAAGTAGTATCTCTGCAGGGTGGGTCGCGGTCTTGGGACGTAGTTAAAGATAGCCTCCTCCAAGCCAAGTGGGCAGATCACTAAGCAGTCACCCTAAGATAAGAAAAGCGGCTTCTACTGCGCATGTTACGGTCGTGTATACACCCAATCTTGTCCCCAGAGCCCAAGACAAGGGTAACGTGGGCTCAGGGGACGAGATTGGTATACAGGCTGTGAAGAGTTTCCCAGCTGAGGTATAAGTTGAAGGAAACCCGCGAGGTAAACTAGCCGAGTGTGGACCAGAGTGGGCAGCTTTTTCTCCCTTTCGGGAACCTACTGACCGAGTACTAAAGATAAAACCCAAACACCACATCTAAACCTACTACAGCCCCAGACCATTTCCACTCCTCTCCGAGCCACACCGCTAACGACATGCAATTAATCCCCGTCGAAAAAATATTTTCCAACCGAGACTCTATCTGTAAGGCCAGGGAAGCTTTTTTAACTCAAAAAGGCAGAACAAGTTGATCCCGATGGTCTCAAAATCCGCGAAGAAACATATTAATTGTTTCCTTCTATTATACTATTTCATTATTTTAATTACATATCAGTGCTTATCTTTAATTTAGACTGCCGATTGAGCTACGTATTTCCGGTAATGCAAATACACTCCATGAACACCTCTTCCGATGTAAAATTCTCATTGTATACGTAGCCTAAGAAGGCTGGCTTGGCCAGCCGAAATATAGCACACCTTAAAAATAATCCTATGCCGTGTCAGTTTCTGCAATTATATTCATCACCTCCTATAAAACGTCCTCCGTTTTCTCTCATCAACCGCAAGTGGTTCCCCTACCCTTCCACCAACCACTTCGCAAAGAAGTCCATGTAAACCCTGCCAGACAGATGCGTGGCTTGAAGGAAATTTACCCATAAGACTTTTAAAATTAAATTAAATTTGCAATATGTATCCTTTATTTAACAATTATCGCATTGAAGCGATACAAAGCCTCCCTTTTCCCATTACCCCTTTTTTGCACGATGGCCTGAAGAGGGAAACGAAAAAAAAAGTCTTGAAGGCTACGGGCTTAGCCCCGCGTGGCCAAAAAGTAATTATCAAGCAAATGAAATGGCTTGCCTTGAGTTGGGTGGCCAAACAGTGAAAAACTTGAGTCGACTTGCGCGCAAATTTGATCTCATCCTTAGCCCTAGCCCCCGGGGTGGGAGATGACTGACGTTTCATATTAAAAGAGTTGACATGCCATACGTCAGGCGCGATTATCACTGATAACCGCACTTCTCCGGCGTCTGATCAATAAACCTTTGATCAATAATCCCCCGAGGCTCAGACAGACGCGATAGGTTGACAGAAATGAAAATGATATGATAAGTAACGTCTAGAGTTCTACATAAATTATCGCGGTGTATTAATATGAAATTATAACTTCATGAGAGAGGTTTTCAAAGCCATACTTAATATCGTGTGACTTGATGATTATCACTCAGGATATTTTGTCAGATATCAAGTGACTTTTATAAATACAGTGACAGTCAAGTGACAAGGTCCTGATGTCGTCCACTGTCATATTTGCATTATGCATTTATCATATTTCATATACGGAAAAGTTTTAAGAGAACGTTAAGGTGCGTTTGCACCCGACATCGAAGAAAGTTAATTTCAACTTAACTATAGCTCTGCCATCTCCTTGTTATCATTGATGTTTTCTAGAACTTACATATGCTGACTTTAAATGTTTAGTTTATAAATCGATTATCAAACCCGCTGATACCGTCAACAAACCCAGATAAGAATTAACACGATCTGCTGTTGCGTTTATCATAGTGGCGAATAGAAAAACGATCGTGAGATGTTATTGGTTATCTTCATACGGCAACTGAAGACCTAAATATTTATAACAACTACGATTATACTAACCTCTCCGTATCCAGGATCCATTGCAAATTATTTTATGTCCGAGTGTAGTGAAGCGCGCCGCATACACGTGTTGTGCCGCAGAGATAACTTTTTGTAGTATCACCGGCTTCGGAGTTGAAGATCTGTTCGAGAAAAACTTTTTCTTATGAAACCTCTATCTTCTTCTTTTAAAAGTTCATGCGATTTTCAGAGGTAAAGCGAGCAATCGACGGTACGTACTCTTAGTGTTGACCAGTTGATCGATTTTTAATGAGCATTTTAAATAGTTATGCAAATTATTTTGCAAACGATTGGGCAACTCGAACGACATGATTGGGTGGTTCAACGAGTGTGGATTTTAGACTGAGTAAAGCAAAACGTAGAGAAAAATATTTGTTTAATCAAACTCTTTCCTTTTCGCTGTCTGACGAGTGATAGCCTGTGACAACTCTTGAAGTTAGCTTGCTTTTATTAAGTCGCCACTTGCGGCGCGTTTAGATTACTAGCGCTAAAAGTCATGGATGCCAGTAATGAAATGGGACATATAATCAGTTGAGAGGCTGGATTTCAAACGAGAAAGGGAGAAAAGTGTGATTTTGGCCTTTATTTCGTCAGTTTTTAGGTTGATTGATGAAATAGATGAACAGTTGACAGTTTTTAGTCAGTCATTTTAGCATCCAGTTCAGACTTGAAGAGTAGAGAGAATTTACATAAAGTAACTGTACATGTAAGTTCTTATGATAAGATCTACATGCCCATATTCATGCCATATAATATTCCTCAATAAACAAAATACACACAAAAATAGTTTATTGAAAAAAAGGGATTTAATCCCATAGTTATCTCTGGATCAGCTTTAGGCTCGATTTTCCTTTTACCTTTGCTTGCTCTCCTTTAAGCTTGACTGATGAACGATTACTGAAATTTACAATTGCGGTTTTTAAGTCAATCGTGTCCGTATCAGACTCTCCACACGAATATTGTGCTTATAGCAGTAGTGACGCGCGCTTTAAATTGCTGGTTAAAGGATTTGCAGAAGGCTATTCAAATACGCTCATCTATTGTTTTTGTAAACAATGCAAGACGTAGGAAAATAACCTCTATGATAGATATGCTCACACTCTCCGAGTGAAACGTGAGAGGAAAAAACACACTCGAGTGTGTCTGGAAAAACTTCGAAAATTCTTGACATATTTGCAACGCCTAGGCTTCGGGTTCACAATGTTTTTCGTACTTCTCTCGTCTGTTACTTAGAAGTTACACAAGAACCTCCTCTGTTCGTTCCGTTTGTCCTGTGGTGTCGCACGGGATTGATGTTCCTATCCTAATTTTAGAGTCTACTATCCCATGATACATCACACGCTCAGAACATGTGCTCGAATTACAGTGATCACATAGCCATGTTGAATGGGATCTTGGTAAGTAACGCCATGTTATGTTCATATTGCATGTTGTTTACTTGTAGCCTTTATTTCAGTTAGTAATCAGTTTGTTTACTGAACATTTATGACCAGTAAAACAAGGGGTTTTGTGAATTCGCCGGGATAGAACTGTTCTAACGAATGAATATTGAGCAAAGTTGAAGTTGGTCGAGGACGCTAGTGAATGCTTTTGATTAAGAAAGCGAATGACAACATCGATTTACTTAACCTGGATACAGTACTAGCTGTAGTGGATTTTACCTCCCAAATAACTTTGTGTTTTTGTTATGGAACTCAAGCAGTTTCAAGGCCATTTTTGGTACCGTATTTTTAAAATAAGAAGAAGTGCTTGACCGAGTTGCTACAGAACTTAACACGTGTCTTTGTGGACCTTGTCTTTTATAGTTTGATTGGCCCTTCAGTAGTATTGCAAGGTTTTGCTGATGATGGCAATGTCAAAAAATAACAAAGATCACCAAATATTTAGCACTAAGCACTGTAGTGACTCTCAAAATAGTGCACCCCAGAAAAAACAGCTTGACCATCAAAATACTTCAATTCAAGTTTGCTCAATTCATCCAAACATTGACCACAAAAGGAGTAAAAATACAGATCTTAAGGGCTTTCCTTTTATCTGGGGGATTGTGCATTGCATTAGAAAACTGGGGTATTCAGTTTATATCTGTAGGTAACTTTAAATAATATTGGGACAGCTGAAGTTCCTATAACCCCAAAATATTTTTAGTCTAAGAAAATATTGATACACTTTGATCATACTTGCTTTTGGTTGAAAATGCAATTATTTATGAATTTTCGCGAAAAATTTCCATAGAGAAAACCATTATGGAGTTGAAGAACTAGTTGAAAGAATCTTGGTCTAGCGCTTTTTGTGACATAATTCAAGGATATCAACTGCGCAGTGTTGGCACAGTTATACTTGCTTGCCTTGAGTAGTTGTAACATTATTCTTGGCAAAAGAATTGGTATTAAACTGTGGGAGCTGTTCAAATTCTTGGCAGTGTACATCAAGTGGTACCTGGTCTAACAAGAATTGAAAACATCTCATGGTCAGTTTCTATTGATTGGTGCATCTGAAGTGAAGAATGAGTAAAATTGGCTTGTTTGGGTGACAGACTTTTGATAGGATTCAAGTTAATTTATCTTGATGATTCAAAATATTAACTTTGTTTGAATGTATTAAGTGATTCAGACTGGTGAATGGGACTGATTTGAATCAGAGTTTCAAATTTTCTCAGTCTGTTTGTGCTAAATAATCCCGACATAAGAAATTCATGAAAATTGTGATTTTAAACAAAAACAAATTTTTTGTGGTAGTTTGCTCCATACAATACCAAGATTGAAACCCGGTAAAGAACGTGTTTGTGGTTATAGGCTCTTTAATATCTGACTCACATTCACCTTGATGAACATTATAAAGACTCATGAAATGGATGATTAGTTCATTAACTCTCTTTCTGAGTGAATGTGATTAGAAAATAAGCGCATGACAGTTTCGTCATTCTAAACTCATCTGATTTATGCTTGTGCTTGTACTTGTGTGAACAGGTTCTGTTTGTTGATCTTGCATGGAAGTATCATTTCTAAACAAAGGTAAGCAAAAGAAAAAGTGTTGTAAATTAAAAGCTCTATCAACTACCCTCCTCTTGAGTTGTTTCATGAAAGTTGGTAATCCATTAATGGCTATGGTTCACAAGATTATCAATACATTGTATCTTTTACAGCATAATCTTAGCCCCCATCCACACTGCGTCAGAAGAATTTGAAACCCAAAGTTTCTCCCTGAAAACTCATTGCCGGCCTCTTTGGATTTGTGTTCAAGGAAAATGCAGCCAGGGAAATCGCATGAATATTGCGACCCCATGGTTTTCAAGCTTTGTTTCAAAACGTCATCCGTCTCTATGAAAATGAAAAGCTCGTATTTTCAAATTCCTCCAGTTTGAAGAGCATAAAGCTCAGTTTTTGATATGGGTTAGTGTGGATGGTAGGTCCAAACGCAGGAAGAAATCTACATTTTCAAATTTCTCTGGTGTAGTGCTGATGCCACCTCATACACCTGTTTTTTTATGTATTTAAATGTTTACATGTAAGCTGATTTTTGGTTTAAGTCAGTCTTCCTTACACTTACCTCATTCTTTTAATCCCACTTAACAAGGCCCCTCAGCTGTTTAAATATTCACTCAGTTTATGCACCTGACAAGTATGAAAAACTTTCTTTGTAGTGATTAGCTGTGATGAAAGTGCAGGGGTCCTGAAACCAGCTACATATGTGAGCTGGCTGACATTCTGATGCAGTCTTTGCACTTGTTGTAGAAGATGTGTTCAGTTTGCTGGGAATGCTGCATTTGCTGAGCTGATTATCAAACACTCCTGGAATCTAATCTCAAGCAAAAATCAAGAACCTTTTTCAAGGGGTCATTAACATTTTTGGCAGCAGGGCAACTGGTTTTAACTTGCAGGGAAAACTATTTGAACTGATTTTCTAATATAAGAAAACTCTCCTCTAGATGGTCAAACCAGACAGGCAATATCATTTTCACAACTGGTCAATGTGTCTGGTGCCTGACCCTTAAAATGAAACCGCTGTGTGTTTAGTAAATGTAAATGGAAACTGGTTAATCCTTACATACTACAGAATTAGCAACTGTAAAAACTTAGTTCTTCTACGCTTATTATTTTGTGTCAACTCATGAACATCACATGGCCAGATCATAAAGATGCAATGTTACATATATATAGTAATTATGTTGTTTTAATTTGCTTTTGCTAGGTTTGTTACTGTCCTTAGTGGCCTAAAAATGTGTCAACACAACTTCAAGTGAAGGCCCTATGTGCCACATGGCATGACGAGGGTATGGAACAACTTCAAGTGGGGGCATGAAATGTATGGAGATTGATATTCCTAATCAAATGAGTGCTTTGAAAGATGCCTGCTGTCTTGAAGAATGATCTGATAGCAGGGTGTCATAAAACAGCCATCCTTAAAATAATGTTTCAAATTACAAAAGACTGCATGTG
>OMLO01003656.1_pt1 | contig 12697 bp, 9 predicted proteins | sample 1674811 | NCBI WGS metagenome assembly OMLO01 (sample SAMN06265003, study PRJEB25207) | coral metagenome | isolation source: Coral host | place: Mexico:La Bocana,Puerto Morelos, Mexico | collected 2008-11-13
CGTGACAACCAAAAATCGGATTTCAGGGTTAAAAAACGAGATTTTTGTGAAAAATATGGTAGTGAAAGGGTTAACATATCCAGTCAATCTTGTCTCTTGATTAACTTTTTTTTCAAGTTCGCGACTTATAGTTTTTTTTTGTTGATGTACGCGTGATACAAGATCTCTAAAAAGTAAAATAGCAAAATCAAACGGAAGAAAAACCGGCAAAGCCACATTATCTTTTACATAAATTACCCAATGATTGCATTGTGGGCCATTGTCTTGCGAGTGAAAGAAACACGATTTTAAACCAATCAGCGCGTGTATTTCCTTTGGGCTCTTTTCTAAATGGATATTACCACATGACCTAGACCAACAAGTTTAGCGTAGGATAATATTCATAATATACTGGAAAGCTCCCGTTGACAACGTTTAAGTGGGTTGATCAAGCATTCTTATCGAATACTCCACTGCTTTTGTTATCTGTAAGTTCTAAAGTAATGAAACTTGTCATTTTTATGTAAATATCATATTTTGAGAATACCCACATCAAGTTAACCGATCTCTTCTTTCTTCATTGCCTCAATCCTTAAAACCAGTCATCTACTTTAAGGTTAAACCATACTATGCAAATTATATAAATTAACTGCATGTCAGCTTTAGAAACAAAAGCAAAAGGTTGCTGCGGGCTGTTTCTTAATGAAACGAACAGGTAAATGTCACGAGAATAGTAATCATTTAAATTCTATTTCTTGTATTTTCTCCGCCCAGAAATATATTGTCTGCACTACGTGATTTCTGCATGAACCTCAAGGTAAGCCCAAATATTGATGTATGTTCGGCAGGTCTGTATGCCATAAAAATTGAAAATAGATAAAAATTTTCAACAACCCCGAGGGAAGAGAGGATTAATGAAATATTAATTATGCTCTTATTCCTTTTATTTACAGTCATCGCGTAGTCGATTTCATTCTCGTCGAGAGAAGCTAAATTTATTTCAATATCCGTACAATTTATTCGAACAAACTTTTGTAATGTTTAGGGAACAGAAAAGTAAGAATTCGCAGTTTTGCGCTTTGTTCGCTTCATTCACCATGCATAAATGCATAAAGTTACCATGTGTAACAAAACCACTTATCTCCAGGATTGAACGCAAGTATTGTTCAATTAGTACTTCATATTTGGTAGGGTTATCTGACATTTTCATATTACTTCATATTTGACAGAATTGTGTGTGTTTTGGTGCCTTTTTATCAGTGAGGACACTTTGTGATGCTTATCATAAGGAATTTGAATCTCGTTAGCGTTCAATCCTTTACATATCTGAACAAAACAGCGTCGTTCATTAAGAGATTTGCTTCTCACTACGGAAAGTTTCAAACGTTTTCCCAGTTTTTCTGCTCAAGAGGTCTATTAAGAAATTGATCATTTTTCAGCTGCGATTTTCAGAAATGTTCTTTTTCATAATTCATGTGGCCTCCATTACCGGCACGCAAAGTTTTCAGACTAATCGCAGGTTGAGAAATAACATAACGCGAATAACTCATTTTAGAATTCCTAATTTTAAGTTCCCCGACTATAAAATACTGGACTTATTTTGCTATATGTATGGTAGATATTCTCAGTATCTCACTCCATATCTCTCTCTTTAAATGTGAATGCACAGTATGTTAATGAAATTCGTATTGTCCTGCGGTTTCTAGAAGCTGTATAGACCGCCCAATTATATTGTTGTGTTTGATGTTAAAGATGGCTTTGCAAAAATTAATACATTTTCTCGTGGTTATGTTATATTTCAGCGTAGCTTAATTAAACGCACTGTCATATTTCAATGGTAAAAATTCTAAATTTATTCTTTAACACATAAACGTCTTGCCTGTCGGCTTTGCTTGTTCAATTTTCCATTTGAATTATCCGGTGGTTTAATACAGCCTACTCACGATAAGGTTTCCACAGAATCTTTGACGCGGTATATTGTATGAGCAACATGCAGCTGTCTTTTACGAATTTGTTTGTTCTTTTACTTTGTTTGGCGAAGCCCAATTAGCTGTATTTCTCCCGTTTTACTAGAAAAAGGGGATATTTTTTTGCCTCAGGGTAGAAAAACAATGTCAGTCAGGACGAATTTCCGAAAATACAAGACAATATGGTTATTTGATCACATTGGGCATGTTGCCAGGTTCTATGTGGACAGATATATAACTACCTTCTTTCTTGTTTAAAAAAACACACAAAGGACTATTCAGTATCGACAAAAGCTTATATGCTACTGGTATAGAAAAATTTGCATCGTCTCGCCAACAGATTGATCACAAATACCTGAAAGTGATGCATTTTCCTGTTAAAAACACAATCAACTACCACAACTAGTCCATATTATATAACACCACATCATTTTCTCTTAAAGACACTCATTCTGATGTAAAGTGGTGACGTCATTGTTGAGATAAAGACAAGCTCGACCGATTGACTCTATTCATATATTACAATCGTTTTGCTTAACATACTTGAAAATTCATTCATTTGCGACAAAATAAAAAAAATCTATCGAGTAGAAATTTGAACATTTTACAAAACGCTTTATCGAATTCCGTTCATTTGACCTCTTCGTTTAGCTGTGCGTCAGTTTCAAATGCTAAGGTTTGTGATAATGTTAAGGTTTGTGAAAATGATGGCAACATTTAAAATAAGTAACGCCACAGATTCACTTGTACAACATATTATTAGGATAGTTTGCCTCTGTTGAATTATCTTTGATATTTTAACCTGAAGACCCTGGAGACCATGCTGAATTACGCGCACCAATTTATCAAAATCAGACTAGTTTTCCACACGCCTTATCTCTAAAACGAAGTCGTGACCCCCAATTTTTATTTCATTTTTGAAACAAGAAAATTATTATATGTCCGCAGTACAAGTTAAAAAAAAAAACTATCAAGGAGCAAATTTTCGCGAGAACGTCCTTAATCTGGGATTTTGTTTTTTTACTTTCAGATTGCATGACAAGTTTCTTTATTCAAAACCTACGATGTTCGTCTTTCTCTTGGTAAGAAACAATTTTTGCAATTCCTTTATGTTATTTGTATGTATTGCTTTCTTAGTTTAGAAACAAAACAGCATTCTACTTATGCTTTAAACACATATTTTGCTACTACACGCCAATCTGAGGATTACTTTGTGCTTTTTGTTCAATAGCTGATTCCAAGTTTGCAAATGATTACGCCTTCAGTATCAACCAAAGGTAATCCTAAACTTTGTATGACAAATCCATTTAATTTAAAATAAGATGTAAGGTCCTGTGAGAATCCCAACATCTTTGCTTTAATCAGCACCCATTTAATAAATTAATAATGGTACCGGTAATTGAACTCAGTGGAGTGCAATTTGGTCTGAAAACATACGCGTGATTTCAAAATCGAACGAGCGCACAGCGCGAGTTCAATTTGAAGTCACAAGTATGATTTCCTTCCAAAATTCCACGACTCGAAGTTCAATTGCCACTTTATTACATCCATTTTGAAATCGCACAGTTTAATAGCCTAAATACAAACTACAACATTTTGGTCAGTACCATTATTGGATGAACCTGTGGCCGGTTTGTCAAAAGCGGAACCCGAAACGCGTTTACATCTCATTTTGAAAACATGTCAATGTCATGTCAACGTCATGTGATTACGTGATGTGATTGGTTGCTTTATTTTACTGTCTCATTATCATTGGCTGAGAAAATGATGCGATTTACAGCAAAAAATAGTGCCATTTGTGAATAAATCGCACCGTTGAGAGCCAATCAGATTGCAAGGATAACCAGTGAATTCCTTTGTCTTTCACTACCAGAAATTCGAGTTGGTGCATTATTGCCAATGACAGGGCGCTGGCCAATCGGGACGCGAATAGCCGCAGCTGTACCCATGGCAACGTCTGATGTCATGAACGATTCTACCTTGCTGTCAGGATACAACATAACGTATGAGATTGTTGATAGCTCGTGCGAACCTGAACAAGGCCTTCGAGGAATGGTTGGATTTCAAAACGTCGACCTTTTTATCGGGCCCGCGTGTTCTGTTGTCACCGAACCAGCGGCTTTGCTCGCGAAGATATGGAACAAGCCCATCATAACTTATGCGGCGTCTTCAAATAAATTCATCAACAAATATATTTATAGTACGCTTGGCACCATAACAGCGTATGCAAGACGAAACGAACGCTATACTCCAAAGTTTGTGCTCCAGATTTTAAAAGCGTTTAACTGGACAACTATCGCTATTTTAAGCTCATCTGAAGTTGAATGGAAGACGATGGCTGGCAAAATACGAAGCACAGTAGAATCTACATTAAAAGTCTCCTTGTTCGAGACTTACGATAACAAACTCCCGCAATTTGAGAGAGTTTTGACCAAGGGGAAGGATTTCACACGTGGTAAGCTTACTATTCACTGTCGTCAAGATCCATTTTCATTCAGAAGTTTAAAGTATAAAGTCTAATATACAGTAAGGCAGCTATTGTTTATTTGAACTAAGTTGGAAAACATTGAACAAGGAATCGTATAACTTGTTTGCAAACTTCTGAAACTTGTCTACCAGTTCATCTCGCTTTTGCTACATGTTTTAAACAAAAAAAGCCCCTGTGAAGAAAATGTTTGCCCTAACAACTTTTATTGACCCGATCTTTGCTTATTTTATTTAGTCCATTAGGCTGGGCTTGTTGGTTAATAAAATTTTTTATGTTCTTTATTGTTTGTTTGCCTATGTTACGAATGCACGAAGACACACTTTCTCAGTTGCAAATGTCAATGCTTTGATTTCCCCACTGTGTAGATATAATTATAATTAGTTTTTACCGTTTTCTGCCAGTGTTCCTTATTCTATGTTATATCAACGAAGTCCTTGCCATAATGAAGGTCGCTAGAAGTCTTGACATGACAAATGGAGATTACGCCTTTGTAACATTAGACCTGAATACGGACGTGTTTTATAAAGATGGTCAGTGGACTGGAAACGAGGGAAAAGACTCAACCTTTCCGAATGTACTGAACGGCATTATAGATCTTAGCGTTTATCGACCTGAACTTTCTGACGATTTTAAAAAGAAGTATAAAGAAATGGCCGAAAATCAGTTAGAACCTTCCATCAAAAGAAACTTGCATCCAGAGGTAAAGTTTAGCGATGTTTTGAACCTATTCTTGCTTAATAAATTTGTTGCTTGTATACCCGGTGTGCGTTAATTCTCGTTACGTGATAGTCTGATTGATTGACTGATCGACAAACCTACTTAACAACTGATTGACCGACGACCAGCAAGCTGGCTGACTGCCTGCCTGCCTTTCTGACTGACTGAATGACTGACTGGCTGATTGACTGTCTGTCTGACAGACTGACTGACTGTCTGATTCTCAGACTGTCTGACTGACTAACTGACTGCCCGACTGTCTTACTGACTGACTGACTGACTGACTGGCTGACTGACTGTCTGACTGACTGACTAACTGACGACCTGACTGTCTTACTGACTGACTGACTGGCTTACTGACTGACTTAATGAATCAATGTATGAACGAACAGACGAATAAATATGCGAATGATTGAGTGAGTACGGATTAACTGATTTACGTTACGTTTCACTGATAGCCTTCGTGGTACGCGTCATTTGTGTATGATGCCGTCTACCTGTACTCTCTGGCCGTGGGTGACACTTTAGCTAGTGGAAATGACATCACTAACACTTCAGAAGTCGTTACACATATGTTTAATAGGCGTTTTCGGGGTAAGTGTTTCCAACCTTCTAAACTCTCGTTCCAACCTACCTTGTTCACTTTTTCGGCCAAATGGCCAACCGAAACGAAGGATTTTTGGCCGAAAAGTAAAATTTAATTCAAGCACATAGAGGAATGCTAGGAAACTAGCCCGCCCGGCTTCAGAATAAACAAATTAACGCCTTCTCCATTGATTACGGTTGTTCCAACAATTTTCATGAATTATGAATAGCAAACGTGCTTCCGTGTCCATTAATAAAGGCTTTCGAACACAGGGGTTAAAATAACAGTTATTAAGCAAAATGAAACAGAGAGAAATTTCAGTTTTAACATCAGTGCGTTTTGGAATTAACCTGTTTTGTTTTTGCAACTAAATTATTGTTTCTTTTTATTATTATTATTATTCAGGAAAATCGGGTCATGTATTTATGGAAAATGGTACAAGAGTACCCGAGTTCGTCGTCGGTAATCTTCGGGATGGTTCGTACAAGTTCATCGGGAATAGAACCAATATAAGGAAGAACGATTCAGGCTTAGTTTATCACGAGCTACGACTGCTTTATAAATCTGAGATTAGGTGGCCAGGTGGATCAAGTCGGGTCCCTGTTAGCAATCCAGTGTGTGGATTCACTGGGGATGGATGCCAACAGGAAGAGGAAGACACAGGTAAGATTATAGACACTGATCCCTGCCGTTCCACTAACACAATAAACCATTCACATTTCAAAGGACAAATTCCCGGGTAGAGGACTTCCAAATAAAAAGGTCGAAAATTCTCTCGCGTGATCTTGCTTAGGGATATAAATCAAGGATTGTTATCTCACTTACCGTGTTCAAGACAAAACCCCACTGTTTTTAGTTTTAAGATTCAATCGAAGATCAATCCTAAAAGATAGTATCTTTTAGGAAAGAATAAAGGGGTAAGTTTTATGGTTTTATCAACTAGGTTGATAATGTGAATTGGCCACCGTTCGTTGGAGCTAATGTTCCGGCTAAGGGCTAACGCTCTAAACGTAAATATTTGATGCAGTTTCCAGGGAGAAAAGTTGCCCGACCTCAACGCTTTTCTTGTAATCTTACATTGAATTCAGGACAGTATAGTTTTTCCCGCCTGCTGAGTCCTGATTGGTCAAATCGAATTTCAGACGCGTCAGCCGTATGCCAGGAGTTTCATAAGAATCCGTTGCAATCTCATGAAAATACGGGATCCTAAACTTGCCAAACAAAAGAAATCTACCGAAACTCAATCGAAGCAATTTGAATAAACGCTGGAGCTCAATAAACGCCAAGCCGAGCATAGAAATACCTCTAGACAGTCTTGAGAAACAGCTTTGCGTTTTTGATAGTGTTGCCGATACCTGTAGCTGAGTTGTGATCCGGTACACCATCAGAACTCAGCACCCTCCCATCATTTGTCGGAAACATGGAGACGCACTCACGCGAGAACAATTTCGTTACTTTTTAAAACCAGATACTTGTCTTTTTTTGTTTGTACAGTAAATTGTTGATTGATGGACACGTGAAATTTAACTACAATAATCGCATGCACATTAGACTTTGATCAGTCCTTTTTCGAAGCGAAGACTAGGTTTTGTCAGTAGGTTTTACGATACGAGGTCAATTTTGTCATAGCAGAACGTATCAATGAAACAAATCAATTGACAATTCAATACAAGTTCTAAGTTTATGACATCATTTCGCTTCTTCTCAGATAATCTCAGTGTCATTCTTGGCGTATCAGGAGCGTGTTTTCTAGCTATAGTAGTCTTCGTCCTCCTGATCTGCGCTAAGAGACGCTTAAAAGAACAGGAAAACGTTTACAAAAAGTGGATTATTAATTACAAAGAGATCGCGCCATCAGATGACCTCGACGACAATCCCATCATGCTCAGCAATTGTCATCAGGTAAGCCTTAAGATCAAATGCAAAATTCTACCAAATGCACTAAATACATATTAGTACTTTATTCTGGTATATCAATTTATCAATCACTTTCTGAGAAAATCTTCTACGCAATATTCGATACCCTCGCTGTGTACTTGAGCTTGCTCCACTTGGTTTGTGGTAGCTTAGTACAAATAGCAAGTCTGTTGCTTTCCGTCTTGGAGGCATAGGTTCTCAGATCTGACAAAAAGCTTGAGGAAAGAGGGTTACCTTCAAAGGACAAGCATTCCATCTATAGAGGACGGTAGGAGAACCAAAACCTCTTCAGTGTCGCTTATGCATGGCTACATATACAAGTTCTGAAACTGAAGTTAAGCGTCGCAACTATGCTTAAGTAGAACTCTTTCGATCCCCTTTCCAGCTAAGTTTTATTTCTTGTTTTTTTTCAGATAAGTACTCAAGGCTCAGCGATTAGTATTCTTCCTTCCTCTTCTTCCTCGAGACTTGGATACGCGAATGGTGGCCATTTTCACCCAAGAAGGATTTCTAAAGGCGTTTTTCGCGTAAGTTCTGTTTTTGTCGTTTGAGTTTGCTGACATTTATAGAGAAAACTCTGTAAACCTTCAGGTTAACATCAGATTTTTGAAACATATCGCTGTGATTGTTTTTGTTGCTGCGGCTGCTGACGACGACGACGACTACAATGATGATGATGATGAAAATGACACAACGCCGATGACGACGGCAGAAGGGGTGATAGCGTCTGTGAACGTTTGTTGTTTTGTTTTTGCTACCTTTAAGTTTAGTCTATCACTGAAAAGATTCTTCAGTAGCGCTGGACACTCTCAAAGCAGGGATTTGCGTCATGATATATGCTGTGATGAGGAATTTGCGGAAAATGTTCCCCTTTTTGGACTATTGACCGCACTGAGTGCGAAGAAAAGAAAGCGACTTGTTTCGTCTTCTTTTTGTTTAGGGCAAGGCTGTATTAGTGAAGAGAGTTTGTGAAGGAACTTCTCATCTTACAGATAATATGAAAGCGGAAATACGCCAGGTATATATCCTTGTGATTACGATACTAACCTCTAACTAACCAAGCACGAGGTGCTATACTGGAGAATATTGGTCCGAGGTCGTGGCAGGTACGTAGAAACATGACTGGGGCCACTATTTCCCCGGCGCGCCTCGGGCCCGAGCAAGCTAGGTTAGTAAATAGTATGTTATATACCATGATATACCAAATACACGACTTATGACAGTTTCCATGGAAACAGTCATTATGCAAAATCCCGACCAACAAAACACAATCAAAAGGCTCAGATTTACCTTAAGACCACATTGCCCTAAAATAAAAGTTAAATATTTGATTTGCGCATCCCAGCCCCCCTCCCCACCCCAGAAAATACACATATATATTAAAATTATACTATAGACACAATTATACTAAACTTATTATACTATAGGCACAATTATACTAAAATTCAAAGAGATTGAAAATGGTAATACATTTCCTCCTTTACAGGCATGTGAAATTCGACATGTAAATCTCAACCCATATATGGGAGTGTGTGCTGAGTTCCCGGATGTGTACATCGTATCTGAATACTGTGCAAAAGGAAGCCTTCAGGTACTGGGGTCTCGTTGTGGGATGTAATTTCGAAAATAAACAACATAACTTGTGCCATTTTGACATTTATTCATTGCAGTCTAACTGGGTCCATCTGTCATGCCTGTATGAAGTATGACGTCACAGTGGCTCTATTGGTGTACCAAAACAATGAGATGACGCCATGTTGGTGTATCAAAATGGATTTGAACTTTTTTCTTATGTAAACAGTTTCTCTTGTTCCAATGAATGAAAACGCTCTATTTAGCTACAATAAGTCAACGTTTGCAGAGCATGGCCACCGCTCTCCTTCCAAACACTAAGCGATCAGCCCCGGTTAAAGTCACCATCGTGGAACCTTGTTTGAATTGTTCCCCAAACTCTCTAATTAAACGCTCTCGTAGACGATTGGTCCCGTAGTGAACGGATGAATAACACGTTCATGGCTGACACTTGTCAATATAATAATTACGTTTCTGCAGGATATTTTGTTAAATGAAGATTTTAAGCTGGACTGGACTTTCAGGATGTCTTTTGCTTCGGACATTGCAAGAGTAAGTGTCCCACTTCACTGTATTGATACACATCAATAAGCACTTGGTTATAGGCATCCCACGGAATTATTACGTGCCTTAGGGGCACTGTCCCTAAGGAGACAGTGTCGTTAGAGTGTTTTGTTTTAACCCGCAATTCAACCTTATCTGTTTTACGAATTGACCGGAAAAGACGGGAAACCTCGCTCTCACCTTGCCCCCACTCCACCCTCAAGTTACTCAATATTTATGTTATGTCAATATTTCAATATTTCAGTTTTTGATTGAGCTACAAAAACACTAGTTCTGGATATTGAAAGTGCACAGCAAGATTAACTACCAAAAGAAATTTGAAATCCATGTAGTGAATACTTTTTGTGCGACGTGGGTTTAAAAACTCAAAATTTTACAAAGAATGCACGAGCTTATTAGCGCTTTTGTCACCCATGCAGAAAATTTACAGCTTTTGAAAGCCAATCTTTCCTCGAATATTACACCCGAAGTGCTCAAACTTTCACCAAGTACTAAGTGTGACATGTTCCTTTATAAAAGTTTGTAGTCACTTCATGTCTAGCGTGATGCCCTCTCTGCACAGACTCGTATGTTAATGAGGAAAAATTTAAACAATGACATCAGCAAATATTCTCCTACAGATGTTAAATGTTGTACTAAACCTTGCAACCTTGCAATGGACTAGTATCCCATCCAGGGCAAAGTAGAGATCCTCGAGAATAGGCTCCCGCAAGGTGGGGCAAGTTTGTGCAACCATACCTTTACAATGGCGCTCACGTTATTGCTGACTTCTCCACTTACTTATTCGTTTTCTAGGGCATGGAAGAATTACACAAAACTTCAATAGGTTGCCATGGCAACCTGAAGTCTACTAACGTCTTGGTTGACAGCTACTGGATTTGTAAGGTAGCTGATTATGGCCTGCAGACCTTCCGAGAAAGCAACCTTCATCGCAAGGAAACAGTACACACTCTATCAGGTTACTGGCTTGCATCTTTTAAGTCTGTATCTATTTCTTCATTCATTTACTTGGTTAGTTAGTTAAATTTATTTTCTTGTTTTAGCGCCGATGAAAATCAAGATAAAATTTCAAATACACATATTCAAATTCACATATTTTTCCTTCCCATTCAGTAGGTCTTAAAATTCCTCATTCTCAACGGCTTCCGTCATCACTGACTTCTGTCCTTTTATTAATGAGAGCAACAGACTGTCAAGGAAGACATTTTTTCTCGCCACTCCAGAGTTTCCCCGGCGAGTCAATTGCCGACCGAGGAACCGGTGAAATTCTGAGCTGGAGATTACATACATGAAGTGAATAGTCTCTAACTAACCCTACTCCAGATTGCCTAACACTATACTGCTCTAAAAACCAGGCAAACCAGGAGGGCTCCTGGCAAACAATATGTGCACTGACGTCAATAAAATAACCTGAATTTTTGATGATCAATATTCGTACCTAGCTCTCTTTTGGACTGCGCCTGAACTATTGCGTACTACCGCTGGCCATGGCAAGAGTCTGCTGGGAGACGTTTACAGTTATGGGATTATATTACAAGAGATCGCTCTCAGAGAGAAGCCTTTCTCGACGTCACTTCTCGGTTCCAAGGGTCAGTATTTACCAATGCAAGTTGTGACATGTATGGGCAATTTAGGGGGGCATTCATCAAGGAAAGATTCATTCATATCATGCAGCTATAATGTAGACGTTTTTCCTTCCGAAGTTCAATTTGAAGAACGATTATACACCTGAAAGTACAAGCCATGAATGACACAACTTCATGGAATTATGGGCAGACTGAAGAAGCTTATGCTTCATTATAACTATTCAAAACTGTTTGCTCGTGGCATTTTAATGATCACCGGTCACCTACCCGAAGTTGTGATGAAGAAAAACATGGAAACTGTCCATGTCTTCCTGTAGGTAGCTCAGTTAGAAAACGAAGAAGGATTTTACATTTTTAGACAATGCGAGCAATAATGGAGTTTCGTAAATATAATAAATATAATGGCTTTACTACTGGTTAACCTGACTTAGGCGGAGGTCTTTCTATATTTGTTATCCCTTGGCAAGGAACTATTTCGTTTACACTTTGAATTTTTCCGTTGTTTTAGAAATTCTCTTCTATGTACGGAAGGGCATTAAACCACACTGCAGGCCTCAGGTCCCTCCTGACAGTGCCCCAGGACCTTATATGGACCTTATGAAGATGTGCTGGGAAGAGAGTCCTGAAAGAAGGCCCACCTTCAGTGGCATCCTGAAAATCCTTAAAAAAATCAACCATGGGAAGTAAGTCAATGTTTCTGTCCATGTTTTCCGCAATGACCTTTTGTTCTTCTAAACCAACCTACGTTAAAAATAGCGAAGAAATAAAGCGCCTAACTTTCAGTTAAACGAGAGTGGAGACCCAGTACTTTTTCTCGAATGTTGAGCAAGTATGGTTACTTTGGCTTCTTGGCGCCATGTAGCGCATAAGACATCGGGCAAGTTTAGTTTTTACCGCTTAAAGGTAAAGTTCATGTCTTCGCACCACTGTGTAATATTATCAATATACTTCACACATGCATCGCAGTAAGAACGCAGATCCTCCGATAAATGCATCCAGTTTCTTGAAGGGCTACTAGTTATGCAATGTTTTCGAGTGCTATACCATGAAATATCCCACGATTCACTTGTATTTTCTCGATATCAAATGGTAATTGGAGAGCGTTGCATAACTATTTTGTACCATGCCATAGAAGCACAGTGACCAACACAATCAGTGAGGCATACCTGTGATGCACGATGGGAAGGTTCCGTAGAAGTCCTAATAGAAAAACCAAATTCCTTTAAATTTAAACAGATAAACTGCAATATTGTTGAAGAAACCATCAGAAATCTTTCAGCAAACAAGGCCACCAGTCTTGACAAGCTCCCGGCAGAGACTT
>OMLO01003658.1_pt1 | contig 12697 bp, 6 predicted proteins | sample 1674811 | NCBI WGS metagenome assembly OMLO01 (sample SAMN06265003, study PRJEB25207) | coral metagenome | isolation source: Coral host | place: Mexico:La Bocana,Puerto Morelos, Mexico | collected 2008-11-13
CAAGATCGTTAAATCCACGCAAAGTCAAAGCGATGGCCATTTGCCCTATTATTGTTCACTTTACTACTTAGCGCGCGTGCCCGATGCATGACGTGGCGTATCAATTTCGTGCGCAGTAAGGATGCACAGAAACAATTAGCGCGAACGTCCTTAAATACTTGTAAGGTGACCGGTATCATAGGCGTACGAGAAGAATCTGTTTCTGTTCACTGAATCTAAGTTACTACAGAAAGACATTCTGTTCTTTCCTTACTAGACCTTACTAATAAAGGACTGCGTGGGTGAGGGGCTGCTAAAGGCTTTAGCTCTACCTCTTTTTTCTCAGGTTGACTTTTCCAGAACACGCAAATACATGATAAATGGCAAAATAGTGACTCCTAGTGCCTCATTTTGTCTTGGCCAGAATTTTTAGCTCTAAAACTGGCTCTAAATTGGTCTTTGCAGCTTTTCGTACGTGTTAGAGATGATATTTTCAGCGAACGCTTTGGGGAACTGATTACTGAACAGCAAGTGAACTCAGAGTCGATATTTCTCTTTTCTGGCGCTTATCATCAAGACATCTAGAGCTTTCTCTGTCTAATTCATTGGTGCGCGAGATATCGTCCGTGGCTCTGGCCATGGTGCTAACTTTTAATCTTGAGCGGCCTTTAGAATGCCCACATTGGCACATAAACTGACGCTGTATCCATCCATATTATGAATGTAGCGTGAGGTACGTAATGATAAAATATTGGTCGAGTCCTCTGTTGTTGATGTATTTTATCTTTCAACTTTACCAAAACCAGGCCAACATTTCCCATGACGGAATGAACAGGCCAACACAATGTATTTATTACTCTATTGTACTATATTCTCTATTAAGAATGTGTAGATGGGTGGCCGCGAGCTTCTCTCAACGTACGCGCCATCGAAATTGAGTATTGATTTACTACGTTTTGTAGGCCGCTTTCGTGAAAGTAAAAATCAAATTGTCTTTGGCGAGTATGAAAGGAAAAAAGAGTTTTGCTTAATAACAACCTGTTTTTTTTTTTGAAAAAGAAATCCGCCCAAACTGATTCGTGATGGGGGGCATTTTGGCGGTTGTTATGACAAAATTCCAGCCGATCAAGAAATCAGTCAGAATTCTCATTTTTTTTTTCGTGGACCATATAAAATAACAAAAAAATGATGATTAATTGAAGATCTATTACCACTCGCTTGTATTCTGCGCTTAGTACAATATTCCGGCCTTGACAGGAACGTTCAGTCCTTTCACTTTTTTTCTTTTATTTTACAAACTGTCAAGGAGAACAGGGTAACCTAGGTCTGACTAATGATAGCAGAAAGCGAATGTTTAGTAGAGTTCTTGTTCTATTAGACAAAAGTTTGTATTTATGTTAACAAATTGTTTGAAATTAAATAAAAACAGAATGACCTTCTGTTTCTTCTAATTGAATTACAGCTAAAAGCTGCACTTTAACGTTAAAAGCCAGGCTTTTAGGCACATATAATTTCGATTTTTCGCTTGGTAATTAATCAATATTTAGCAGAACATGACAAAAGCTTCAATCAAGTTTTTGCTATGCCTCTGAAAACCCAAAATCAAGGTTGATAAAGCACTTCCTTAGAATACATTAACTCAGTAAAGAGGCACTCCGCAGTACAAACTAAGGGCTGCACTAGTCGATGATTCAACAGTAGCAATAAGAGCCACACTCGAATATCTTAATCGTTCGTTTACTGTTCTGAGACAGCTATGAAGACGTTCTCCTCCTCGTTGGTCTTCCTGTGCATCGTTGTTATCTTTCTACTGTTAGGTTCTACTCAAGATGGTGAGGCTGCAGTTGCAATCCCCATTTGTCCCTACAGACCAGACTGCCCGAAAACGAAAGCTACGAAAGAACGATTTCTGACCTGGAGATCACAGGTAAAAAAAAAAAACACTTTGGCTCAGTAAGAATCCTAAGAATTTAGTTTATTTTTCCGGACGATCAACAAAGGATTTTTCAGGCTTGTATTTCCAAGCATGACTGTCTGCGTCTTCGGCAGATGATATAGTTAAGACTCACATCTATACCGTGACCGAGTCTGCACAGATAACTTAGTCGATCGAACTCAACTTAATAACATGAATTAGGCCATAAAAAGGTATCACTTGTTGTTACCAGCGAGGTAAAAGGAATTGTTATCCAGTTAAACTTGCCAAAGCACTAAAAAATGGAAAATATATGTGCGTCAGAAGAAGATAGTGAAGGATCTAGTATCGCTGTTCATTTCAACTCGTCATTTACATTAAGGGCGTGCAAAATCGCCAAGATTTGTAAAAATGTATACCGTTAATGAACTAGCGTAGAATCGTATAGGAGAAATATTGGTCGGGTTCTTTTCTGCGTGAGCGACCCGGTCCATAAACCTGCGAAAAGAGAACGAGACTTTTATTCTCCTATACAGACCAAACAGGCTAGCCGGTTCAATAAAGTATATACAATAATGGGTCTTTTCAGTCTTTTAAATTTGCTAATAAATTGATGTGTCTATGCGATAATTCTATTTTTTTTCTCTACCTCTTGTTTCCTTTTTTGTTCCTACAACCGATTTAAAGCGTAATAATTCTTGTAACTACTCAGTTCGTTTAGTTTTTACTATTTTGAGTAGTTTTTTTGCTTATTTAAGTTTAATGTATTCTTTTGCCGTGTTATTTTATGCCATTTTTAACAGTATGTGGAAACCGACGAAGAACAACTTCCAACACTAGAAAAATTGTTTGATATTACAATTGTTGTTTCAATAAACTCGATTGGAATTTCTTTTTTCAGTGGATTCGTTCTCGAAGAGCAAACATTTGCAAGACCGCGCTTGCTCTGAACTGTAGAGGACTGGACGACGATCAAAGCTGAAACACCTGGCAGCAGGAACTCAACGTGGAACATTATATCAGAACGCATGGCGATGTCAATAAACCAAATGCTTAAGTATTTAGCCTGCCTGCATTTTCTTGCATTGTGTCTCTTATCTTGTCAAGAAATTATACATACCATCTGGTTCCATCTGGTAATAACCGTTTGGGCTGAACTACCCGGACTTATCAAATATGGTCGTTGTTTTGAATGTACGTAACAAGGGTTAAAATTTGTTATCACAATCTGAAACTAAAGAAAAGCAAAGTCAAACTAGTCGTATAAAATTTTTAATTCTAAAAACGGCAGGTACTTTCGAACCTCTATTACGGCAACCTGTTAATTAAGCGGCCAGTTATCATGCTCCGAAATGAGTAAAATAAACTATAAATTAAACCCCTCTTAACCGTTCAGCTTTATTAAGAAGCGGTGCCCCTTTGGGTCGTCCCGATAATGCTTTTCTATTGTCCTTACCCTAATTAAACGGCCACCGAAAACTTAGTACACATCGTTTAGCTTTGTTTAGAGAGATAAGAGTCCGAATAGAAAGTGACAACTGATAAAAGCATTCAATCCATATTATCATCCTTAAATCTTATTGCTATACGTTATCGAATAAAATTGGCATGTGTATTCGAATAAATTGCCATTTCCTTTCTAAGCCTCAAATTCCTGGCGAATCCATATCTCAGCTATTTTAAAGCAGCAAACTCTAATTTCCCCGTGAATGGTCGCTTAATACTGAGGGCTTTGACTTTTAATTCAAAACTTCCAACCGGAATATCCGAAGCTAAGATTTGCGTACCATCCACCAGTCGACTCGTACGTTACCCATAGCTCAATTTCGAGCCCTTTGATTAAACTCTGGTAAGAATCTCATCGATAAAACTCCGATTTCATTCTGGATTTTGCTCACTATTTTCGGAAACTAAGTGCATAGACCAGTAGGGTAGACAAACAGAAAGCGACTTGCCTTATGGAAAACAGCAGAGTACGTGGGGTATCCAATTTTTCGATTCTTTTTGCATGAGATAGAACAACGAGCATAGTACTTTGAGTTTTATCCAAGGCTATTCTAAGAATCACTAACGTGATCAAATAGCACGGAATAGACAGCTAATAAAGTTCCATTTTACTTCTTTATTTGCATTTTACAATTACCATCTAATAAGGAAAATTAATTTTCACAGTACAAACGTTTTCGAAATTCATCTTCACTTAGCGTAATTATTCTAAAGCGTAATTATTCTAAAGCTGCGAAGTCACTCAGTTACAGTCAGAAAAAGAGACCAAGCCAGCTCTTTTTGGAGTTGAAACTCGTATCTAGCGTACCGTCAGAAAATGGGACCAAGGGACCCTTTTTGGGCTTGAAACTCGTATCTAGCGTACTGTCATAAAAAGGGACCAAGGGACCCTTTTTGGGCTTGAAACTCGTGTCTAGCGTACTGTCAGAAAAAGGGACCAAGGGACCCTTTTTGGGCTTGAAACTCGTGTGTAGCGTACTGTCAAAATAAGGGACTTAGCCAGCTCTTTTTTGGGTTTGAACTCGTATCTAGCGAACTATCCGAAAGAGGGACCAGGCCAGCTCTTTTTGGGCTTAAAACTCATGTCTAGCGCACTGTCGGAAAAAGGGACCAAGCCAGTTCTTTTTGGGCTTGAAACTCGTGTCTAGCGAACTGTCAAAAAAGGGACCAAGCCAGCTCTTTTTGAGCTTGAAACTCGTGTCTAGCGAACTGTCAAAAAAGGGACCAAGCCAGCTCTTTTTGGGCTTGAAACTCGTGTCTAGCGAACTGTCAGAAAAATGGACCAAGCCAGCTCCTTTTGGGCTTGAAACTCGCGTTTAGTGTGTTGACAGAAAAAAGGGACCAAGCCAGCTCCTTTTGGGCTTGAAACTCGAGTTTAGTGTATTGTCAGAAAAAGAGACCAAGCCAGCTCTTTTAGGGCTTGAAACTCGTGTCTAGCGTACTGTCAAAAAAGGGACCAAGCCAGCTCTTTTTGGGCTTGAAACTCGTGTCTAGCGTACTGTCGTAAAAACGGACCAAGCCAGCTCCTTTTGGGCTTGAAACTCGTGTCTAGCGTACTGTCAAAAAAGGGACCAAGCCAGCTCTTTTTGGGCTTGAAACTCGTATCTAGCGTACTGTCAAAAAAGGGACCAAGCCAGCTCTTTTTGGGCTTGAAACTCGTGTCTAGCGTACTGTCAAAAAAGGGACCAAGCCAGCTCTTTTTGGGCTTGAAACTCGTGTCTAACCTACTGTCGTAAAAACGGACCAAGCCAGCTCTTTTTGGGCTTGAAACTCGTGTCTAACCTACTGTCGTAAAAACGGACCAAGCCAGCTCTTCCTGGGCTTGAAACTCGTGTCTCGCGAAAAGCCATGTGCGATACCGCTGAACAGTTACTTGTCTACCCGGAGATAATTAAACTTTAAGGAATTCCTTTAGCGGTCCACACAGAATGCTTCGTCTTCAGTGCAGGAAGTCACTTCCATACTTTGCTCTACTTGCTTTCCCGGTTTTTCCTTTGAAGCCACCTGAGAAGTGTTAGCTCATTAATAAAACTAAACACGATTATGTTAGGTAGATTTTAGAATAAACTAAAGGAAAATTCCATTCCTATAAGAGAATAGAACTGGACTACAGGCTAGCCTAGGCTATGTTTTGCTTAGCTAGGGAACCAAAAGAAAGGAAAGTGAAAAGAGGAAAAGCAGAAAATGGAAATGGAAAGGAAGAGCAAGGACGAGAAAAGAAAGGATTGGGGAAGTGTGTGAAGGGAATACGAGAGGCGTACCAAACTAGCCCGCACTGACCCACACAGCTGAGATCTCCCAGCAATTTGTCAGGCTCACGCTGACAGAGCAGATTGTGGATACACCTGTGGGAGGAAGGTTTCTTGATTTTCACAGCAGACTTTACAGACACAGTGACATGTCAATTAATTAGCACCAACCGTTGTTGGAAATGTCCCACACAAAAGGGGCCAATTATCAGCATCTTACAGCGTCTAGTTATGTCGGCTAATGCTTATGCTTGTCCGCTAGTGAAAACCAACCTTTAGATACTGACATTGGTCTTAACAGCATTTATGAGCCTAGACCATTCAATCCAGGCCATAGCAACCACGGGGTAGTGACAGAAGACAAGGCAGCAGTAGCAGAGGTTAAAGTGGAAGTAATAACAGTAGTGATGGTGGGTATGGTCATGCTGATTGCACGTGACAGTAGCAGTGACAGTGGCAGCAGCACCAGCAGTAGAGAAAGCAGTGACTGAAGCAACTTTAGTGGTTTTGGTGATGGTGACAGTGGCAGTAGGGGTAGTGGTACCGTGCTGGTGGTGGTCATCATTTCAACATAAATTTTGTACAAATAGGAAAGATTCTCTCACCAGTTTCCCACAAGTGGCAAATACTGAGCAAGATATAGGTCAACCAATCGCTTTGGAACAGCAATCCAGACTTCTTTCAACTCGTTTACCATGGCAATAGTAATAAGATGCACTGCCCTTTCGGTTTTAATGGTACTTGGAGGAAAATCCTGATCTCTTCGAGTCTGTCAAATAATTAAAAAAAAAAGAAAAACACCAAGTATCAAAAACAATCAATAATACTCTAGTATGTATTCACGTGTAGTAAGCTATATAGAGCTGCCACATGTGCCTTGTGAGCATTTAGCTCGGCCCACACTAGGGGGCATGTTGTGGGGACATGAAGGGGAGACATGCTTCAGCGACAATTTTCGTCGTGCGACTTGCCTTTTTTTTGTAAAAAAAAATCTCTTGCAGATACCAAATTGTTGTTCCCGCAACATTTCGTAAGAAATTCAGCTCGTTTGAATTCATTTGGCATGAAGCAGTGGAGTGGAAAAAAATGACCTCAGTTTTCAAAGTCACATCTTGTGCACTTCTCTTGCAAACGTTCCCCTCTACAACATTGAAATGAACTGACAGCTTCGTGTGTACCAGTTTGCCCATTGTCCCTGCGAAATGCGTCCCACGCATGCACACGAAGAGGCCTGTCCCTTCACTCCCCGCAACTTGTCCTCAAGTGTTTCGAACGGCACAAATGTACCTCTATGGTATACATCAGTTATACATGTACAAGTTAGAAGACGTACAACGATGTGAAGGAGTGGCTAGGTGATTGTTCTGTACGTGTGCCTATGTGGCGAATGGTCTTGTAAAAACATGGGTCTCGCAAAATTTTCATCGAATTTCAGTGGTCTTGCAATCTTGTTTTTGTAGCGGTTATGGGCGTCTCGAAGTCTTGATTTTCGCAAGGCTAAGAAAGTCTCGAAATACCGAGTTGTTTTTATAGATGAAGTGTAAAGGTCTTGAGCTTGCAGTTCAGTACAAGACGTTGAACTCTGCAACTGAAGAAGTCAAAATGTCCCGGACTTGCAAGGAAAAATGCTTTGCCTTGACTTTCCGTGAATTCTCACATTTACCATTCACTTGCCCTACAGTTTACCAATTGCAGTTATTACCAATTTCAGCTTGTCGGCAACATTCAGGACTTAAACAACTTGACTAAGCTTTACACGGATCAATGGCTAATACTGTGCAAGTTAGAATTATAATTTTCACATACCTGTAGATTTTCTCGAAGAGCATTACTTAAAATGTTTGAATAGACTAAACCAGGACAAACCATAGTGACACCGACGTTTTCGTTATGAACCTCCATTCGCAGTGTGTTGAAGTAGCCCTGAAAATAATGTTAAGAGCACTCGACTGATGTTGTTCACGAATAGACCTTACCACGGTTTACAAGGCCATCTTGAGAGGTAGGAAGCAGCGTCAGAAATAACAGTGTTTGTATCGGTATGTAAAGGAAAATAATTGGCTTACACGTCGAACTCTGAACAACTTGTGAATAGCAATGTTAGGATACTAGACAGAGGATTGCATTGACCAAATTTGATCGATGTGCCTGCGCTAGAAACATCCTCGTAGACCCAGGGGCTGCTAGTTTATTCTTCTGCCCTTCAAATAAACTAGCAGCCCCTGGGTCTCCGAGGATACGCTAGAAAGTGTTCAGTCGCGTTTTTTATTTTCCATAAATTTGTCTATGATTTTTTCCAAGAAGTGAAGATGCAAACTTGTAAGCCGTGTTTTTGAGCAACAGACATCACCCGGAAGTTATTCTTACATTTAGTGCAGCATTTTCAGCCCGCAATAATTAGTGGCAAAGCTCCCGTTTTAGACTAATAACAACTTAAAATTTCAAACAGAAAGACAATGGCATGTGCCAAAGAAGAGAAAATTTGACTTTCGATTCATGTCTGTCTCTCAAAAATGTTCGAGGCTGCTGCCTTCCATCAAGATGGCTTCTATAAGTGTGATAAAGAGAGCTTTTTAAGTTCAGCCACTTATTTTGCTTAAAAGGCATGGAATGACACTGCACATGATTGAGACTTTCCGTTCAGAAAAGCAGAGTCTGACATTTAAGTTACCGGAAAGTCTGAGGTTTGTGTGGTTCAAAAATTTCACAATTTCCTGAATCACATTATTATCCTTCCCGGACGAAATCTAGTAAGCATATCGAGTAATTCAAAATTAGTTATTAAATTTTTTTAACACAACCATAGGCTTACTTTCTATTGATAGCAAACAGAATTGTAATGTCAATAATTGACTGTTTCCATTTTTCAAATGATTATTTCCAAATAATAAATAACAAATCCACACACCAAGAAGACATTATGGCTGCAGAACTATTAAGCATATCTTTACAAAGTCTAGCTGTAAGTCTGGGATTCTTGGACCCAGTTGACAAAACCATAGATGGAATTACAAGTTATAATTTAATATTAAAAGAATTGCAGAAGATGTAAAGCATTTGATATATTGCGTATAATGCACACATATAATTTTATTCATTTAAAAGAGAATATAAGCCTGTATAATTATAATTTAGGTACGCCTGCATTCAGTGAGGCTGTAGACCGCAAGCAGTCACTCTTTTGCTCGAAGATCCACAAGAGGAATGAATGCAAATGAATGAGCAGAGGTAGGTGGCTACTAACAGCTCATAGCTTCCTCCTCACCACTATTCATTTGCGTTCTTTCCTGCCAATTGTGATGTGTAAGAGGGACTGAACGCTCATAGCCCAGTAGATAGCAAAGGCTAATCAGAGCAAAAAATAAAGATTACATATTAAAATTACACTACACTTCTAAATTAGATGCTTATTATGAAATGGAATATGAATGCAACTGTTTTTTGTTTTCTGGAAGATCTATAAGAGTCTTCTTAATATATTTGATGTTATAAAAAAAGTACTGGTACCTGAAGAGCATGTTTTGAAGCTGCATATGCAGCACATCTTGCACCAGCTGCAGCTAAAAACAAAAGATTTTAAAATGTATCGACTGCATGTAATTCATCTTTTCTAAACTTAAAACAGTTCTGCATTTTTCTATCAGCTGTACTTTGAAGGATAAATACTAGCACTGTTTAACAAGAGTGATGCTACAATGATGGCATTATACTAAATCCCTGAATCATTACTAAACAAGCTGCAGTCATCCTTTCCATATAACAGGTTATCACAGCAACAATGTGAGCAGTTAAAAACATCCTTAATTTAAGCTTTAACGGCATATAACTCAAAAACGAGCTTAGTGCTGCACATTTTTTATTATCAAATTGTAATCAGCATGATAAGATGCAGCTTTTTACAAAGTTAAAACAAATTCTGCAAAGTTGCTTCAGAGCAACCTTAGCTTTTCAAAAAGTTAAGATGGCTCTGAACCCCCTTTTGAATTCCGGTTTGTCTAAGTTTAACTTTCTTCTTATTTAGTTATCAGAAAACTTGCCAGGGCCCTACCTAAATAAGTTTAACTTACCACATTTCCCAGATGCACTACTTAAAACGACAATTTGCCCACTTTTACTTTGAACCATATGAGGAAGGACGGCTTTGGTTATTGAGATAGTACCAAGAACATTAATGTTCATGACCGACAGATCCACATCAAGATCACTTTCGAACGATAAACCAAGCTGTGCAATGCCTGCATTGTTCACTAGAAAATCAATCTGTGATGAGAAACAACACATATGATATTAACCTTAATACCCTGATACATGTGTATACAACACAGTGTATGAGTATGGAATTTTGATATTGTTATTCAATTCAAGTCATGTTTGTCATGTGACTGGTATTGAAGTCTTTACATTTCAGTTTTCTGGGTAAATTATGATAACAAGGCAAGTTGACCGACGTTGTGTATTAAATTAAGTAACGATTAAGACGCATTCCATGTAGGATTGAAAGAAGGGAATAAATGAGCTCAAGGTCAACTAGTTGTGAGTTTCTCTATGGGCTAGTTTTAGGCTAAGTTCCTCTAATTTTTATACAGTCGAAGCCCTATTAAGCAACCACCCTCCAGGAAATGGGAAATAGCAGCTTAATAGGGGTGAGCCACTTTATAGAGATTAGCGTACCTTTTTCACCATCAAGTTCATTTATCAGTGAACATGGAGTCACCTCAAGACAATCATGATAAACATGTGTTTGAAAGTTTTTTCTCACTCATCACCTTCTATTTTGCACACCTTTTCCAAAACAAAGTTCTTTAAATTTGGGTTACCATTAAATAGGAATAAAGGCAATAAAAAACCCTCATCAGGACGACCAAAAGGTGACCACAGCCACTTAATAGAGGTGGCCAGTTAATAGGGGTTTTATGTTTTGTTTGGCCACTCAATAGGTAGGCACTTAATAAGAGGTTCAGCTGCATTAAGAGGGCAGTACATTGTAAAGCACCTGACTTCAAGAGGACCCATATTCATCAATTGAGACTTGTGCTACAGTACACTGGTTTGCTGGCTTTAAATTGACAGCCAAGAGTTTCAAGAGAGCCAAGAGAGCCAAGAGAGCATTCTGTTAATTGTTGCCTCAGAATTGTGGTACAGTACTGTTAACCACAACACTGGACAATAACTCAACAGTAATAATACCACTGATAAATATATATAGACTTTAAACCAACAAACATCCTCATATTTGAAATTTGGGGACTGAGTTAAACAACCCTCCTCTTGGAACACGGCATGCACTTTGTGAAATAAATTTTTATACCCCAATACTAATAGTTTGAAACATTATTCATTTAATATTTAATTAATATTTAATATGTTTGTTTATTAATATCCAAAATTTACTATACTATTTATTTGTTTTTATGCCACAATTAAATTCATGTGCATGCTCTGATTGGTCAGTCAGCTATGATTTATTGTGCTGGTAAATCCATGGAAATTTCACGAAGAAAAACTTGAAGAATTCGTAAATCACTACTCACCTGCGGCTCATGATTTACAAATTCTTCTCATGTTCTTCCAACATCTCGTGTGGTTTATCAGCCTACAAACCATAGCTGGAAACTTGTGGTCTATTGTTTAACTGTTGTTGGTTTATTTATTATACCTTCCCAAAGTGTTTAAGAACTGTGGCTGCGCAGTCGCTGTGTGATGTAAAGTCTGTAATATCCAGGGGTACAACAAGGAAATCTTCTTCAAATGTTAGTGGAAAAATTTTACTTGCCAAACCTAAAAAGCAATATAGCATATAGTGACATTGCAGGGTAGTTTTCTTAATATCTCTGTGTTTCCCGGGGGGTTGGTCATTAAGTGATTTATTACCCTCTGTTTGTTATGTACAAAATTACAACAAATTCAAGCTTTATGTCACAGTATGTTGAAAATGGCGGTTCCACATTTGCACGTTGCAACAGACCAACCCTTATTATAATATAGACCTTAAAAATATCTGCAATGTTTTGGCGGGAAACAGTTTCATTTCAAAGGTGACCTGAAAGTAGCCAGTGACTCAGCACGCGCTTTTGCGGAAATTTCAGCTCATAAAATATCAACTACGCTGATATTGGCTTATGAATTCTTCTGTAGGAATCGACAGAATCCAAGAAGCAAATTGCTCCAATTGCCCACAAGGGAGCATTAAAAATATCCAACATGACACTTACTTAAACACTGCGTTTTAACCCTCTCTAATTCATCTTTCCGCCTTGCAGACAGCACTAGTTTACAACCAAACTCAGCCAGTTTGTAGGCCAAGTGTTCCCCAATGCCACTCGATGCTCCTGTAATCCAGATAATCTTTCCTCGAAGTCTTTTGTCCGGTTTCTTTGCAAATCTCTCGTAGAAATGAAGCACTGCATCGCAATCGGAAAAGTAAATTCTGGCGATAAAAATTACAAGGAATACGAGGCAAGCTTCTACAAACCCAAACATGATCGATCGAGAGTTGATCACTCTAGCACCCAGTCCCCGTTCACACATGCTGCAAGAATAGGAACCGACTCCGGAACGCTGGACCAACGGAGTAAATAGTCCATGGGCGGGGGCCCTGGAAAGGGCCATTTGGTACCCAAAGGAGGGATAAATTCTAACATTTTGGTGCCTGATAACCACGCCAAATGGGCAACTTAGTTCCGACGAAGGCGAAAGATGAATTGGAGAAGGTTTCATCACTCGTTTTGGCTGACAGTGAAATGCAAACAGTGAAATGCAAACCTGAAAATGTTACATGTTACACATGATTATTGATATTATTAAATCTGAGGGATTAATGAGATGATCTAAGGGGTTAATGAGATGTAGGCCGTCAGTAGGCGCCAGTATGTAGGATTAATGAGATGTAGACTGTGTAGGTATATATGGGGGATTAATGAGATGTAGACTGTGTAGGTATATATATATATGGGGGATTAATGAGATGTAGACTGTGTAGGTATATATGGGGGATTAATGAGATGTAGACTGTGTAGGTATATATGGGGGATTAATGAGATGTAGACTG
>OMLO01003659.1_pt1 | contig 12696 bp, 13 predicted proteins | sample 1674811 | NCBI WGS metagenome assembly OMLO01 (sample SAMN06265003, study PRJEB25207) | coral metagenome | isolation source: Coral host | place: Mexico:La Bocana,Puerto Morelos, Mexico | collected 2008-11-13
TACTTGGGGAAGATGGACCCATGTTGACGAGCATATTTTTCAGATGGGTTGGTGAAAAACCACCAACTAGATAACTTACAACCTAAATAGATCTACATAGGTGATTGAAGCCCACAACTTTGAGTAGAAGTGTTGGTTTGGACTCTGGACAGATGTTTGGAAGTTTTTAAGAGGACTCAAAATCCCCCCAAAAATGCTGGTTAGTTGAAAATTAAGTACCATACGTTGTTTCATGAACTGTACACATGGTTAGGAACTGGATTATAAACTACTTGTGAATGGGTTTGTTCTTGGGGGGTTATAAGGCGTAACTCTAGTTGATAATCTTAAATTGACATCCGGCCCATGATGCTTCAGCTTTGGCACTCCTCAGCTCCAAAAAACCCCTCCCAGCCATTGGAAATTTGAAAAAAATATTGCAACTCCCATTTCTGTGTCACACACTGTCACTGGTGTACCCACCTCTTTTGGGTAAAAAACAACAACTTTGGATAATTTTCCATGAGGTTTATACCTTGGGCTTGATGCTGATTATTCTCTCATTTCAGTTGCATCTCATATATGTCCAAAAACTTTTCACGAATCCTGCCATACCAAAGCAATGGTTATGAAAGATGTTTCCTTTTCACCCCAAAATTTAGGGAAGATGAGTGAAGCCATGGTTGATTATAGATATATGTTTCAAGATGGGTGTTTCAGGTGTCCTCAACCATCAAGGAGCCTGAAAGTTTCCCGAGGAAATGTTCAAACCATCGTCTCAACCGCTTGGTCCTTTGCCGCGCTGGCTGATGGCATTCTAGTAACGTGGGGCGATCCACGCTGTGGCGGAGACAGCCGAATGGTGCAGGAACAGCTGGGAGGTAAGGTGATGCTCGGCGGATGTTGATCCCAAGATAATCCTACTTTTAGAAAAGGAAAACCATCTGCAAAAGTGCCTTTTGTGGGGCGATATGTTAGTTCCCAGTAGGGTAGTTTGTATATGTTTCCTTCAACTTATATAGGCACACAATCCTGGTAATTCTGTTGGTGACCTTTTGCCCTTTTTGGGATGGTGAAAACGTGACCCTTTTCAATGGTTACCCGTGACCTCCAACAATCGGGGATTAAAAGGTCATGGCTTGAATCACCTGGGTGGTGGTTTTAAAATAGTTTTTTTGAGTTTTCACCCCTATTTCCCTGGGGAGATGACCCAATTTGACGAGCATATTTTTCAGGGTTGAAACCACCAACTGGATCACATTATGTAAATTACCAATATCTGGAATTAACCACCTGGGATGGTGCCTAAAAGAACCTGATGAACATCTTGGAATCTTTTTCCATATCAACTGGTGTTATATCATATTGCATGGGCCTTTTTTCTTCACAAAGGACGCATATCTTCTCCTCAAAGTTTGCCTTCGCCGCGTTGCTGGCTGACAAGACGCTGGTTACTTGGGGTCGCGCCAGTTGTGGAGGAGAGAGTTTCTTGGTTTGTGATAGCCCAACTGTTTGTTTGTTTGGAATCTACGGGTTCCCCAACTACCCCCCTCCAATGCCCTCTATAGGAAATATGGCCTCAAACAATTCAAACAACATGATGTCAGGTAAGAGATTTTCGTTGGAATCCATGGGATGCACCCCCTTTGAGGGATTGGCTGATCAACCTACCATGGTTAATGAGCCCTTAATAAGCAGTACCTAGTGGCAAATGATTATGGCTGGTGAACCTACCATGCAGAAATAAGGCCATGTTTCTTTTGGGCGGGGTTACATTTGGTTGGGGTTCGGTTGACTAGCCATTAAAATTGAAAGGTTTTCCTGAGAAACTATGAATGAGTGAGTTCACCTTGGTGGCCACTTAGGGTACTGGCAGAGCATCTCAAGGTTTACCGAAGTCCTAGGAGGGGTGCCAAACTCACCAACCCCCAAAGCTATCAACAGTGGTAATGCAACCAAAACCTCGGTGTTTAACACCGGAAAGCAGATTGGAAGGTTCAAAAGAAAGGGGTCCATGGATGGGAGATTACAGGGAGGGCGGGGGTTAAAAAAAGAGGTTCCAGGGACAGCGGGGGTTAAAAAAAGAGGTTCCAGGGACAGCGGAGGTTAAAAAAAGAGGGCGTGGGGGTTAAAAAAAAAGGAGAGGAGGTTAAAAAAAAGGGTCTGGGGGTTAAAAAAATAGGCGTAGGTTAAAAAAAAAGGGTTTGGGGGTTAAAAAAAAGGGTTACCCAAAGAAAATGCCCATGTTTTTAACTATTACAGTGAGCAACAGCAGCAACAGGGTTGACCCCTGTGTTATCAGCAACAGGTTGATTTGGTGGTATCACTTGAAAGCTCAGGACACCCTGGAGCTTATTGCAGCAAAATGTTTTTGCTGGTGCTGCTCCTGCTTGTGCACCTTGGTGCTTCATTCTTCCTATATGTGCCAGACTGCCAGAGACAAGAGGGGTATTTTTTGTTAAACTCATTTATATTCATACCTGATTTGCATGAATGTAACATGATTATCTGACCCATGTGTTGTGATTATCAGACCATTTCCGATGCTTGCCAACGATGGCCTTGTTTTCGAGGTCGACGCATGCCACGTCTCTCAGAAGAGAATGAGGCACTTCGATTGCGAGCTGCAAAGGCTATCCTTCAAGTCTTGATGTCAAGGCTTGGAGGGAAGAGTGTTTGGGAAGGCTTGAGATATGATGACAAGTGTACATGCAGTCGGAAGATGTGATATATAAGGCTGTGAAGAATCCGGTCTTCTCATCGAATTCGGCAAGTGTTTCAAACTGCAAGACGATCATGAAGCCGAGACCGAAATGCTGAAAAAAAGACAGATCCCCGAAGGTGAGAGATACGAAATTCGTATGAGTTCACTAGATTCGATTGTGGTGAGAAGAACGGTAATTCCTTCTAGATTTTTTTGGGTCCAACCCAGATTGACCGAAAGTTGGCCCTACTATCCATGCCCTCTCCGGAGGTGATGGCAAGCGAGAAATTGCTTACCTCTTGCTGCCTTTGCTTGCCATGGCCTCACGTTCCTTCCAAGGATAAACCAGAGCTGGAGGAGTTAGGGAGGCCATTTTGGGAGACAAGGAAATCAGATACAAAATGCAGGTGGTTTGATTTGAAAGGAATGGGCAATGGGTGGATAGTGTCTGATATTACCCAATAGTCTGGAATTCACTGTTTGGGATGATTGACATTGAAATGCCATGAAATCCCTACTCAGTAGTCATCCATATCAGCCCAATGTTTACTACTAGGTTGTTGATGCTTCTCAGATGTGTATGAATGTCTATGACGGAGATTCTCTCCCAGCCTTTTACGTCAGTGTTGAAGTTCTGTGGCGCAAAAAGTGAATTTCGTGGGAAAAACTCCATGGAAGCATGGCCTAGACATCAGATTGACCCATTCTTTCAAAGCAAGCGGACGACACAAACACTAGCACAAGTTGAGAACACACATCCGCGAGATCCTGTGGGTATAAGATACACTACTGCGAAGATCGTTACGAGTGCTTGCTAGAGCAGTGAGAAAATCTTGCAACCGCTGTTGTTCGGGGATCATGCTAATGACACAAATGTTTTAATAGCTTTGCATTTTAGAGGACGAAGATCGCTTTGAAACTACGGGGACTTTGCCAGAACTGATTATGATTGCAATGACTACACTACATCGAGTTGCAGCATCATGAATTGCTACCATCCATTCAGGTCCCATACTTTCTTCAGCATGGAAGTTAAAAAATGACACCGTACCTCATCTCCAGTCCGAGGTCCAGGTGTTTTACAGTTCATCTTTAGTATGATCACTGCGAGTGCCTCAGATTTTTGACAGGAAAACAGAAGGAATGGGCAGGAGAAAATGGGATCAAACAGAGCGAGCGCATCAGTCAAATCTTTTGAAATCCTTGGAAGGTGTATCGTATTTCGTTTGGATCTCCGTCCACTCCGCACAGAGCAATAGGGGACCTCTACCAAACATGCGATACTGTAATCCATTTGTACTTTCTGGAAGATGTGCTGTTGTTATTTGGAACTTTGCTGGACTTCTTTTGTCTTTCACCGATGACTGTCGAATGGCTTCTTGTTGTTTAAGGATGTGGTGCACAGGCGTCGACCTTTGAAGAGGTGGGGACGATCTTTGAAGAGATGGGAAGTTAGTTTGACTCGTTGAAATGTGTGTTGGCAGCATTGAACTATATGTTTGTGATTGAGACGGCAGACCTTATGATCTCCATGAGTGTTCCTGTTCAGTATACCAATCATGGTTGTTTAGTTTACATCTATATACAGTGTTAATCGCAGTCAGGATGTGCATGAAAAGGCACACACTTGTTGTATGTGATTGTCTTAGTGTCAAAAGAGCAATTTGGTATGAAGAGAAACCTCATCAATGCTTGATTCGACCTCTGTATGTTTGAAGTTGCAAGCAATCATATGCACAGACCAGAGAAGAGCTAAGGATTCCCTATTCGTTCTTGAGCTTCACAGTCACAGGCTGGCTCGTGATTGGCTGGGCAAGTGTCATTCACAACTTGTTGTTTCAAGTGCAATCTGTGCAAAAACCAGTGCCCAGTAGCTTTTACGACCTGAGGGCAGGGAATAATGGTGATGTTACGGTGATGTTTGTAGTTCTGATCCATGTAAGAAAGACTTTTGCCATACTGCTATGAACCTTTGCAAATGGATTTAAATTGGATATAGATACGACATCTGTGCAGATGTCAATGTACTTGCTAATGGCTGACTACTGCAACTGCCACACACCACTCGATTCTGCTCAGGCCTTTGAAGGGCATAGTCACTTGTTCGTATCGACATGACCTTGATTTGCTTCTCCCTTCACAGGCAGGGGAAGCGATGCAAGCAGCATGATGGGCTAAGAAGCATCTGTCACTTATGCCATGAGGCAAGTTCTGGGATGCAATGTTGGGAACAGGAAATATCAGGGGGCCCACAAACAGCGGCAAGTACATGGATAGCAATGAGGAGTTTTCAATACCGTTTGAAAGTGTGTTACTCGCCTGTCGGTAGTTCAATGTTTGCTACACACCAGAGTGTATCTTGCAGCGCTCGGATACAGACTTTTTGGATTTTTAGCAGATGTTGTCGACATCACCCCGACTTAAATCTTGATTCTTGCCCAGGATTTTCCTGCATAAAGTTCTCGAGGCGCAGCCTGGTTCATGAGTGCTGAAGACCAATGAGTAGATGTTTCGTCGGCGCCAGCCTCCAAGCATCTCCCAGCCATCGTGGGGACATCACGTGGCATGGGAGCATGTGATAAGCCACATGATACCCAGGACCAGTCACAACATCTTGTCTATATGCATTGATTCTGCTTTTCAGTGAGATTAAGGGACATGCAGCATGCAAGATGTTGCTTGTGACGATGTGAAGTGTGAGATGCATCATTGAACATGCTGAGGCTGGTGCAGCATGGTAGATGGTATGTCATTGGAATCGAAATAAAAGATGCAGCGCGACACATAAAGAGTTGGAGCATCATTGAAGATTTTGCCTAGATGTGGTGACCATTCATGAAAGGCAATTGCGCCTTCATTTTCACATGTCCTGGGCTCAAGCTTGTTCCAGTCATTTCCGTTTGCGTTCGACACGTCGAGGCGTGGCGTTTGTCAAGCAGATACCAGTCTTTTGTGGTTTGGTTTGTGCGAGCGCCAGGTACCTTCGCCATGTATTTTGACTTCGATTGGTCCTGCGCACCTTTGTCGTCCATGGCCTTTCCTTTGCTTGCAGGCGACTGGGGTGATGGAAGCGGAAGAGAAGCACCCACCAGTTGTTTCGGACAGAGGGCTGTTTGTTTCAGAGCCCCTGCGGGTGATGAAACTTTCAAACAACTGCAATTTCCATTTAAGTGAGCGACCCCACAATTTTTTGGGACATCCCATGTCACAGGCTTTCAAAGACCCAAAGTGAAACACTCTGACAGCGGCAAGGCCTCGCTTATTTGCTGGCCGTTTTTCTTCTTGATCGTTTGGTCGTGGACCTAGAGCAGTGGTGCTGTCAAGTTGCACCCTTGGCGACAAGGTCCTTTACGGCTTGCACCACTGGAACAAGCTGGGCCGCCCCTGTCGAATTCACTACGTGATCCGACATGGCGTTGCTTGCCTATACTATGATATTGATGTTTTATGCTTTGTCCCTCACTTCCAGTGATGGCATGTGCCACCTGCCCAAGATGTTTTGAGTTGTTTTCGCACCTTTGAGCAACCACTTTTGAAATTTCAGGCCCAGCTGGACCGGGACAGTGGGGAGCCGTGGCCAGAAAACCGGAGGCAAGGGGGATTTCCGTCTATCGTTTTGAAAGCCGCTAAGCTTTTGGATCTGTTGACCAGGCCGCCGTAAAGTCGCAGCTGGCGTAGCGCGACGATGATTCATGATCCTAAAAAGATTTGCAGGGAGAGCGCCGCCTGCGTCAGTTTGAAAATGTTTAAAGTCAAATGATTGATTGCCCAACCAGCTGGCCGCGAAGCAGGCCATCTAATTTTCTGGCGGGTCTTTCAGTTTCAGGTGCCGAGCAGTGGATTTTTATTGCATACCTTGCAGCTGGTCTACAATTTGCTTTTGAGTTTGAAACTCAGCCGGGGCCACACTTTTTTCAGCCTGACCAGCTTAGACTTTGCCGAGGTATATCCTCTCTGGTCATTTTGGCTGGCTGCACCGTGGAAATCATTCGGCGTTGGCAAGCCGATGGAACCGCTTCATGGCTGTGTGGATCTCAGAGAAAGAATTCATTCGGAAAGTGACTGTCATGATGGTCTATCTGAATGGGAAAGTTGATAACCTCAAAGGTGTGGGGTAACCTGGCAGTATTCTTGATTATTCGTGGCAACATGTGATAAGCAACAATTGCTGACCAATATTCGCCTCGTGTGAGGCTTTGCGAGAGCCCAGGTGGTGCGCCACACGGCCAATGTCTCAATAGTTTTTGTTCAACTGCTGCTGGCTCAAACTTTATTTCCTTCCACAGGTCCGCTATACTTCTGGACCTATGCCTTCTATGCCGCAGCCTCGGAATCCAAAGTGCAGTGTCAAGACGTTGAATTCTGTTGCACTTGAGGTCATCAAATTTTTTGAATATGGCGACACGGTGCTGGTTCTTCTGAGACGTGCCAGGCTGTGTGTTTTTGGGCATTTCTCGTTGAATTCCACACTGTGCGACTTGGGACTGGCCGCAAAACAACCATGCCGTTGTGTTTAAAAGATGCCTCACTGGAATTAGTACCTGGGCGCCTGGAATATTGAAGGTTCCGTTCTTGCCAGGTTTAGATTGCATGGATTTTTTTTTTGGGGGTTGTGATCAGCATTCAAAGCACACCTGCGCCTGCAGGGTGGTTCACTTGAACCTGCAGATTTATCATCATGCATTTGTGCCTGCAACAATGCTGCAACTTCAGAGACCTATTTTGTCGAGGTCCTTCAGCTTCCTTGGCAGTAGATTGGTTTCATCAAAGTACTTGCCTTGTGGATTCAAGTGATGATTTGGTCATGGCTGCAACACCACATGAGTCTGCAATTTATAGGCCAGAATCCGCTTTCAATTTGTGTGGGGTTTCAGAATCCCACAGCATTGTGCTCGAGGTGTCCTCTCCAACAGCTTCGTCCACGTGCTCATGTATGCATACTATGCTCTGTCGGTTTTGAACTTAGAGTGGCGTTGGAGGATGAATATGGAATAGCCCTCACCAGTGGCTCGAGTTTGAGATATTGAAGGTGCCAGTGCCCGCCAACTGGAAGCGGCAGCTCTCATGTCTTCAAATCGCACAGTTCTCGCTCATGCTTCCTTTTGGTATCGCATTTGTTGGCAAAGCACTTTGGCAGCGTTTGTGCGATTGTTTTGCGATGTGGGCTGACATTGAAAATTGCCGTCCTCATTCATATGAGCCCAGTCTTGAGTATGACATTGTGCCTGACATCGGACAACCGCATGTGAACAGCTATAGGAGATGATGGGGTGCAATTGCGCTGGCGTGTGGACAGCATTGGTGACTTGCCTGGCAGTTATTGAGATGGAAGGAACCAAGCCCGTGAAAAAACCTTGATAAATGCCATGCAACACGTTCGAGGTGAGCCTGGCTTTCAACCTCACCCTGCTCCAACTTTTCTGCAAGGTGTCCGACCAGTCCAGTTCTCACTCTGCTGTTCCCACGGTTCCTCCGGAAGAACCTGAACAGAAATAGCTGCCGCGTGACGTTGTGTGCTGTGGCCCAAGTGCCAGGTGAAAAAGGTGTCACTATGCGTTCAGTGAAGAACCAAACCTCAACGAACTGCGATTAATTTTTGGTCAGCGCATTGCTGTGAGTTTGTGCGCAGCCTTTTCCTGACAGGAGCCAACCGCATAAACTGTTGGAACAAATCTCTGGATGTCAGTCTTAAGACATGAATTTTTGAGACCGAGATTCCACACTCGGCTTCGTAATGCTTCACCTTTCCAGCCAGCGTCGCCAGCCAATCTGCCATGGATTTGCTGCTCAAATTCCGAGATTTTATGGACGCCTGGGGCATAATGCACAGTGATGATAACAACCCGGAAATTGATGAGGACGGCTTGTTGCCTTGTTTTGGGGTGGTGGAAGCACTCTTTATCAGACCTAGATTTCAATGCGACTTCCGTGCCACATGTTTGCATGGTTTTGCCAAATTCTAGCGTTCCACTTTAGCTCAGTTGCAAGTGCGTTCTATGTGTTAATGTGCCATCAGAACAGTTCCGCTGAAACCGGAAGTTCTTCCAGATTTATCCTTTAGTTTTAACCAACTCTCCCTTTGCTCCTTCATATAGTGAAGCCTTTCTCATCTCGTCGATTAAAGTCCTGCATCAAGATTCTGGATGCTGCTGCCACCTTGCTTGGCCTCACCAATATCCTAAAGACCTTCCAGCCAAACGTGCATTCTTGAACTTTTTGGCCCAAAATCCGCATGCTGTTAGTAAGTTGAAATGGACACCCTTTTTTGACATGCTCTGCTCTTTCGTTTTCTGCAACTTCCCCGATTAAAACTCAACCCTTCTGTGCTGGCCCAGCCTTCCCAGTTGAATCTCCTTCTTGGTTTGGTTTTGGGGGTTTATAAATGATATAACTTTTTGCTGTGCTTTGCACGACGTTTCCGTAGATTTTGGGAACGAATCTCAGTCCCCTCACTCCGGCGAAACCATTTGTTCTTGGACAATAGTTGTTTCAAGCGAATCGAAACCCGTCGGGCCTCCTATTTTCGATCGCAGTCAGGAAGAGTATGTGGTCGTGAACGCTCAAAATCTTGCACGTTTGCGCTATGAAACTATACGTTGTGCAGAAGAAGTCCACCGAGAGGCCAGGAACTCTGCTTTTGACATGGCGACATGTTACAGGTTTTGTGCTGTTGTGCCTTGCTGTGTGCTGCGTCAGCACACAGCGACAGCGTTTTTCTGAGGCTGAAAAAGCTCAACAGCAATTCCAAGCAATCTGGGAGGCCGTTTTTCTTTGCTTTGCATCTACTTACTGTAAGTATATAGTTTGAAAAGCTGGTGCCCTGCTTTTGGTCCGGTTTTCTGCCAGGGCATTCAATCTGCCTTTACGTGGTGCTCAGCTCCAACGGTTTCAATTGAGGAGGAGCTGCGCTGAAGGCGGACATGATTCCTGATGTCGTTGTAAGCAAAGGTGGACTGAGCGCAAGAGATTTTGGGCCGGAGGCGACCTCAGCTCTGAAAAATGGCTTTGACCAGCGAACACGAAGGCTGCAGCGGGGCTTATAGGGAGATTCCATTGGCAAGCAGACGTTCCTTGGTAGGTCTGATAGGGTATGATTTAGTTTGGCTGGTGATGTTCCATGCCCTGTTTGAGCCATGCATAGAAAGACTTCCTGATGTCTAGAGCACGAGCACTATCATGGGCACATGAGTTCGGAGAGTATATGCAAAAGTATGCGAAAATTGTTTTATGTCATGAATATGAGACAACCGTGCGAAACATAAGTTCCCGAAATTGACCCATAACAGGCAGCCTGGTCAAGTGAAGGATCTGAAGAAACTCAAGAAAGCCCTAGTGATGACCGGATGGAGATACCCCAAGAGGCACTGTTCCAGTTCAGATTTCAAAAACCGGTTGGCTGGTGCAGTTGCATGTGAACATCGATGTTATTGAAAAGTCGAAGAGGTGGCGATGGCGTGATGAAAAGCCTATGAGTTTCTCACAAACAACCTTTGTAGAATACAATTTTGTGCCGGATATACGGATATATAGTAAAGTAGACTTTCCTTGACATGTTTCACCCCTGAATCATTGGCAGATGTTCTAATATGACCATGTCTTCTGGGCTTTATTCGGATGTTGCCCGAACTTGGTAGAAAATAGGTAGGTGCAGCGCAACCCATCACCTAAAATTTCAGATTTTCCGCGGTTTTGCAGGTGGAGATTCCCGTGGCCGAGCCTTACGTAGTTGGTAGCATCCGTGAGTACCTCCATCTTAGGCACCTGAAGTTCGGAGAACTCCCAAGAAGGGAAATTTGCGTCATTTGGCGCTTCACCATTCCAGGAATCAATTCAATATGATTTTCCATAAACCTTACATTGTTCGGAATGCACCAAAGTATTTGGTACATCCCACAGCTTAAACCGTGTTGAGTTTCAATATTTGTGCAGGCCTTGGTTTGCCTTCTGCAACAACGTTGCGCAGAAGGGTGTTCAGGTGGGGAGAAGCGCGGCACTCCGTGTGAGCAAATCATTGAAAGACAGTCATCTAGAGCAAATTCTATTGCATGAGGTCGTTTTCATTTAGATTTAGACTTACCGAAATGTGAGAACTGAAGTCACCACGACGTATTGGCATTTCCCAAGAAGGAGGTAAAAATATCGAAGGAAACACAGTACTCTTATCAAATTCTTGATGGACGTTGTGTGTCCGTTGATATTGGCTTAAAATTGCGCAGAAGGCCCAAGCGTCACTGCAAGGCTGTTCGCCTGGGAGTTTGAATCTTGCCAAACTTAGCATGGAGTCGCAGAAGGCAGAATCTTCTGCCAAACGCAGGCGGCTGACCCACCGCAGCATGCATGTGGCTGCTTGGACTGAAACTTCAAGTTCAGAAAAGAAGGAACGTGAATGTGAGAATGTTGAAGATGACAGTGTGAAGATCAAGAAGGAGAAAATTGCTGAGCAAATTCACTCTATAGACAAAGACGTTCAGTGGCTGAAGGTGAAGAAAGAGATCAAAGATGAAATGGAGCAAGACATGAAATTCTCCAGTTTTGATGATGTTGATGACGTACCCTTCAAGGAGGTAGAGGTGAAAGAGGAGATGGAAAACGACGAAGAAGATCATAACAAATCGCCACACAAGTCTGAAGTTGCAGTCAAGAAGGAAGTGCGAGGGCGGCTGACCCGCAAGGTGCAAGTGGCTGCTTGGACTGAAGGTTCAAGCTCAGAAAAGAATGGGGATGATCGCGTGAAGATCAAGATGGAGACAATTGCTGAGCATGAAGTTAGTTTCGCAAGTCCACTTGCTGATGCAGATGGCCATGAGGACGGGCGCACACACACTTTAGCACCCTCAAAAGGGAAGACCCGAACCCAACAAAGTACATACCAAATCTTAGAATCTGCTTGAAGAAAGATTGAAAAAGGTTGGACCACAGGTACGAGTCGCTACGAGCTAAATAGAGAGTGATAACATGTGACATCATTTAGTCTAAGCTCACTTGGACAGATGTGACCTGTAGATTTGTATGTTGAGTCCAAAATGAAAAGGATAGACGGGTGATTGCGAACAACATGTGGCATTTTCAAGTTATACCAATTATGCATATGGTATGCTGACTTTGTGGGGCGTTTGTTTGTCAGGTTTGGTGAACCATAGACTCAATTTAGACTTTTATTGTCTGCTGATGTCGACTCGTTTGATTTGAAGATAGAATTGATCTTATCTGAATAATGGAAAAGGGTCCCGACAAGCAGACCAAGTAGGCCAATAAATTGACGCAGTTTCATTTCAATGTTACATCATGTTACTGTTGTTCATATTTTTGTGGGCACCAACTTGAGTCAATGCTTTAGAAAGCACTCCAGACGAAGTTCCTTTGAAAATACTATGGCGCTGGGGGAGCAGTGGTGCAATCCGTCACAGCATGTCGGTATTTCCATTTTTTTTGATTGAATGGCGCATCTCAATTCGTTGTCCATGCTCAGTTACAGTTTCCATGCTTTTTTTGCACTCACTGTGCATGCAACTGTACATGGGAGGCTGTGGGTTAGGTATGACTTGAACGACGGAATGGTCCGGAAGAAATCCGAAAGAATTCATTGGGCGTAGTTATTGAAGGTTTCGGATTCGGATGAGTCGACACAGGGGTGAAGACTGCATGGTTTCTCAGCACGGAGGAGACAATAATACCAATTGCTCCCTAAACGGGTTTAGCTGTGGGGTTTCCTCTTAAGATAAAAAGGTCTTCACATAGGCTTGTGCGCATCTATCTTGGCTTTTGGCAGTGTGGCAGGTAGGGTAGTACCTTCTACAAGTACAAAATCCTAAGTTTCTTTGTTTTGTTTCCCTCGGACCTGTTTGGGGTGGATGCTGGTATGATTTTTGTCAAACTAGCAATCTCTTTTGATTTGCTCGACATCCCCGTGCCCTGAACCACGCTTTGTGGTGCAATTTTTTGCGCAGGCCTTGCTGCCCTGCCAACTTCTTCTTGCGTTCGGCAAGAGGAATGCCAACTGCACCACCAGAAGA
>OMLO01003662.1_pt1 | contig 12689 bp, 4 predicted proteins | sample 1674811 | NCBI WGS metagenome assembly OMLO01 (sample SAMN06265003, study PRJEB25207) | coral metagenome | isolation source: Coral host | place: Mexico:La Bocana,Puerto Morelos, Mexico | collected 2008-11-13
GCCCGTATGTCTGCGGGCGAAGAGACTGTCGAGAACCAGCCTCAGTTTACAGCTATTATGCAGGTATGCTACAAATACTCAACACGCTTACAAGACCTCGCTAAGGGGTTAGGAGTTCCATTATTATCATTTAGAGCCTTAGGTGTGTGCAACATGCTTCGAGATAATACTGTCGGTGAACAAAATGAGCGGCGAGCCTGGTTTAAGATTTATTATCAAATTTTGATCTTAGTTCCACTAAATGTGTTTGTGTAGATATGGCATGATGGTTTATAAGCTTTTTGCCATTTTGTTTCCCTCATTTTTTGCAGGCTTTTGGACAATCATTCCTTCAACCTGATATCACGGTATTTAAACAGAATCTCGAAGCGTTAGAGAACCTCAACTCCAAGTGTAAACTGTATCAGAAGGTTTGTTTTCCTTCGTTTCATTGAACAGTCTAAGCAGTACTTGTTTATTTGGTGTGTCAATCTTTCAATCGATCGATCGATCAGTCAGTCACTCAGTCAGTCAGTCAATCAATCAGTCAGTCAGTCAATCAATCAATCAATCAGTCAGTCAGTCAATCAATCAATCAATCAATCAATCAATCGGCCTTACAAATAGACCGGTCAATCAATGTCACATAAGCAATTGACAAATTAACTTTGTTATACTGTCGGTCCTACTCAATAGCATTCTAATTCTCTAATCGCACTCCAAAAACTGCCAGCCACAAGGTTTAGAAGGATTTAATTTTGATGAAATGTTGCTCGATGATGTTTGTGTTTTGTCTCTGTTGTGCAGAGTGAACATTGCGGCTAGAAGCAATATTAACGCTGTGTGTTTTTTTCTTTTTTGTTGTCAGCTCATTTTTAAAGACGTTATGTTACTTCAATTTGTGAACGTGTTCCTTCAAGCGCTGGTCTACAGATCACATGACTTGCTACAAGAAGAGATCACCATCACATTGTACAATATGGCGGCCGTTGACTTCGACTCCTTCTACTCCGCTTTCCTACCTCGGTTTCTTGGAGGCTGTGAAGGACTCACAGAATCACAGAAATCTGAGCTAGGAAAGAACTTTACCCCTGACAAGGTGGGTACAACCCAACAAAATAAGGACCTACATAAAATAGAGTTGAATGCAAGTAGATCTACTTCAGATCTTAGAGAAAATTTGAACATGGCGTCAAAACTTGACTTGAGGGAAATCAGTTGCCTAGTTCCTGTTCGGCTTTCTCCCGAGCCTTCACGGTCAATTGATTTCGGTGACATTTCCTAGACGAAAGGCCGGGACACTTTTTTTGCCTGGCACCACGTGACCCAAAAACGATTGACCGAGGCAAAATATAGAGATCTAGGAACTAGGCGAGGAGATGTGGAAGGAGAGATGGAGAAAGAAGGGAAGGGAGAGACGGTGGATGGCATGAAGAGCATTCCCATTGAATAAGAATTTTACTTCCACAAGAAATTGTTCACATGCTCGTTACCCTTTTCAGTGGTTAATACACTTGACTATTTTAGATGGTTAAGAGAAATTTGGTGTACATCACTTCTCTTTGTCATTGTTCCTCATTTCCCAGATGCAGAGCACCTTTTGTTTATTTGGCATGTTTTTCTTGTTTCCATTAGGACTTGCCATCTTTTACACAGAGTATTCACCGGTTTGTAGGAGATCTACGATACTACAGACTGTGTAACAGCAGCTTGCCTTCGGGGACGGTCAAGTTTTAATAGACAACTCTTATTTAAGCTACGGCGAAACGTATAATTTATACTCGTGTTATCATACTGGTTTAGTTATACTCTGGTAATTTATGTATTATCAACCATGACTGTGTAATATACGTGGGTATTAATACTCATTTATTTCATACTTGTTTATTTACAAAACTGCAAGCAAAAGGAGACAAAGAATGAAATGTTACATGTAGAGAGATGGTGCAAATATTGTATATTTTTATATTTACAAGAATAATTACCAGTGTAATTTTTAATGAAATATTAAATGGATCATTTTTCAGAATAGCATTGATTGTGTGGAATATTTCAGTTAAACTAATAAATACAGTGAAAATTCCCACAAAGTAAGTTTGTTCGTTGTTTTTCTTAAACGCATGTTCGTTGTTTAATTGACGAGTCGATGTACTAATTTTCCTCACCAGTGTCCACATTTTGTAATTGTGCTACTGGGAAGTGCTCTAGATATCAGGGATATCTCTATTGAGATCAATTGCTTTATTCTAATAAACTGCATCCTCTTCTGGTTCGTTTTCGGAAATGTAATAATTTCGGAATATATCGGAAATTTCCCAGAACCATCAGTCCCCTTTTCGAAAGTTTCAGAATTTTGGTTGAATCAGTGGAAAACGCCGCTCTCAAGGGGTTGTCGTCTTTTCCGGAAATTGTGTAAAATACTGTTCCATTCTCAGAAAGTTAAATGACGAACTAGTCTCTGACTGGTGAAACACTTGCTTGAGAGACAGTTGGTTTTGTTAGTTTGTAATTGACGTTGTAAGTGCTATACCTTTTAAATCTGCATTACTTCGGCGAGACAGTGTAGAAAGTAATTCGCGTAGTCTGCGAAGAGACTCCCAGCGAGGACGGAAAACAAATAGAAGAGTTCGGAGAGTGAAGAGAACGGGTACAGAGCGCCTCTAGATTTAAAAATGTTCCCCAGAATCCCCTAGCAGCTCGCGCCTTGGGCACTCCATTCTGTGCCTCCAGTGTTTTTTCTCCTTGCTTACGGCACTGTCAACCAGCTCAGTCTTGGCATAAATATTGCGAGTATCCCATCATACACTAAAAGCACATTTTGAGGCACATTTTGAGGCCACATGTCCTCACATGCGCCAACCTCGTTTCGGTGTTCGTTATGAATGGGCCAATCAGCAAGGGTGTTAGTTTAGCAGCCAAGGGTGCCAAGGGTATTATTGAAAATTGGAGAAGAGCCTGGGGACGAGGTCGTCTTCGGAAATATGGCGGGTGTTTCTCTTGCAAGGTAAGACATTATATTTTAACGTTTTTCTATTTTATTTTCTCTTCTTTGGCTTGTCTTATATCAGCAGAAGTAAGGTTCAATTCTTCAAACTGAAAAGTAACTTGCAAAATGTAATGTTAGTGAAAGGAAACGTTGTTAGAAGATGAATTTGAGCACATTGCATAAACACTGAATAACGTCAACACTTTACTGACCTTTACTGCGCTTCAAAACCACAGTCGTTAAGCCTATCATAAAGATTAAAACATTTCTTGTTTCTTTACTAAAACAGAGAAGCAAATAGGAAGTATTTGCCGACACTTAGGAGGAGAAAGATTACATTGATCATTTACAAGCTCTTTAATAGAGGTTGGTTTTATGTACAATGCATGAAGTGTACAATACAGGTGGGAAATTTTAAACAATTAGAGAAATTACAGTTGTTTCCCTGCTCAGCTATTTCAGGAAACTGTTCTTATGACAGGGAAGAGCGTAAATAAATGCCTTGAAACTGCAGTTCAGTACTGTTATTGACAAGTATTTTTGGTGGGTTGAGGGACACTGTAATCTACACTGTAATGTAATTATTTTGTGACCAGTTTTCGCCTAAAGATGCATGCATTATGTTCTTTTATGTTATAAAATTAGAAGAACAAAACTTGAGCTTCCCGATAAAATCATGTACAAAATCTTGTGGAACTGACAGTCATGTTTCAAAAGCAGATTTTGATTTGCTTCAATTGCACATGTGCCAGCAAATTAAACTCACTAGAATTAGATGGGGGAGTGCAAAATGGTTGTGCTTGCAAGCTCAAATTGTTGCTATTTAGTGGTAGTACCATAATTTAGGTTTCCAATGCTAATTGGCAGCCACCCACTTGTTTTGAAAACACTGTGGGTGCTAACCCTGAGTTAGACTTGCATCCCATCATTGTCAAACCTTGCCCCTGCAGGGTTGAAACTCTTAAAAATCTGATGAATTTTTAATTAATGTGTAGCTCTGTAAAACAGATATTGTCTAACATCCCATTCATGGTGGAGTAGAACTGCTATCAATTATCAGTGTTAATGCAACAGAGACTAGGTTAAGCTGCAGTGGTTTGGATAACTTGGCCTGATGCAGACTTTGCCTAATACCTTCATGACTTGTAATTAATTGTGTACTTTGTAAAATATAAGTGGCCAAGGCTGCCATAAAGGTTAAAAGGGTTTCCATTTCTTACATAGATACAAACCAGAATGCTGTGTGCTGAGAGTGTGGAGAAAGATTCTTATTAAGGCAATAGATTTCTTTCAGGTGAGTCTTTATTGTTGGAGAGGTTATCAGGAGAGGTTTGTACTTACTCAATTTTACCTATGCTAGGAATAATGGCAGACAATTCAGACAGAAAATTTAGGGGGAGTAGAAAGACTCCTTATTAATTAATTAATGCTACAGAAACTCTTAACTAGGATAAGGTGTGGTGGCTTGGATCACTTGGCCTGATGAAGACTTTAGCAGGGTTAAAACATAAAAAATCTGATTTATTAATTTTGAAGTTTGTAAAGCTTTAAAAGAGATCAAGGAATTCCGTAACTGTTAAAATGTTTGCAGTTTCTTACTAGATACAAAACTGAGAAGCAAGGAAAAGAGCTATGTGCTGAGGCGAGAGGGGAAAAAAGAATCATATTGAGACATTGGATCCCATAGGAGGTCAGTCACAATTTTGTTTATTTTTATTATCATGTTCTAGGTGTTTTGCACAGGCAGAAAATTAAAATGAATTGAGATGTTTCACTGCTGTTCAGCTATTTCAACTCTCTACCTTAGACCCTTTAGAACGCTTTTAGAGCTGTCTCGCATCCAAGCAGCAAAGAGCATCTGGTTTTAACTGTAGATACCAAAACCCTTGTATCAAATTAATAAAGCTTGTAGAGCTGGCTATCACACTATAGCAAAAATTTGAGATAAAATGCATTGTCAAAATTGTCATGAGCCCTTATGTGAGCATCCAAATCATCCTTTTTGTCCCTTTTGAAAGCTACGAGTCAGGGGGAATTTCTTTGTTTGCCCTCAAATTTACACAGTAGCTACCGGTAGTTTGACATATAAGCAAAAAATACATGTTGGCATTTTTTTTTTTCAAAATATTTTTTCTCCAAGAGCGATTTTTCTGTGGCCACTCCATATTTTTTTAATCCTATTTCGAAAATGTTCTGTAGCTTTTCACTGAAATGGAATATGGCAAATCACAGACATGGTGTTTTAGCACAAATTTAGTCCAGAAATTACAGAACAAATTAAATAACAACAAAGAAAATTCACTTTGACTGATAGCTTTCAAAAGGGGATTAAGATGCTCACATTTAGAGATTGTAAAAACCTCGACAATTTGTTTTATTTCAAAATTCTTGGGACAGTTTGATGGCCAGCTCTATAAGCTTTAATTTGATACAGGGGTTTTGAGGTGCCTGTTGTGATTCCAATGGACACAGAGGCGTTCTAACACACACCAGTTTAATACTGCTAAGCTAACGAGTACAAGCAAGAAGGCCACGATGAATAAATTACAAGCTCTATATATACGAGGGGCCTGGGTACTTCTGGGCCTGAAACCGCAGGCCGGAAATAACAATGATATCACGACAGTGCCGGTATCTACAGTTTAAACCAAACATGCTACATTGCTTGGATGTTTACGAAGTATTGTTTTGTAGTTAGTGTATTGCACTACACAACAAGCACTGTGGGTTTAAGACAATGTTAAAGGTCTGTGCAATATGTTCTTTGGCAAGACACTTTACCCTCACACTACCTCTCTACCTACGTGTACAAATGGGTACTGGGGAGCTACTCTTCAACAGACTAGCTTCCCATTTGGCAGGGTAGAAATATGCCTTTTCACTTAAAATGCAACAGAGACCTGGATAAATTGTGGGGGTTTGCATCACATGGCCTGATGCAGACTTAACTTTACCCTCATTGTTGAAACTTACTCCTGTGAGGTTGAAATGAAAATATTGGATGGCGAGAAAAGTTTGGTAGTTTTCAAAAAAAATTTACGAGATGAATGATGTTGATTCATTATAGATACAAAACAGAGAAGAAACAATGAAAGCTGTGCTGATACTCGAGAGGAAATATGTAAGTCACAATTTTCAGTTAAAAGGAAGGGTTTTAATTGCCTGATGGTGCATGTACCAGGAATAGTTGTATGCAACAGCCAGGCAAACAATTTAAATGAATAGAGATGTTATTGTTTCACAGTTCAAATATTTAAACAAACCCTTGTTATATGGCTAACCAAATACCCTAGCCCTTCAGGGGTTATAAGTACAAACATTTCTTAAGATTACAATGCCCAAGGTGTTGTTGATGATGAATATTGAAATTGTGAGACCAGGGTCTTTTTGGATCAATGGCCAATAAAATTCTATTGCCTTTCAGTTCATGTATCATGTATCGGGGTTTTTTTTAACAGTCTGAAACATAATGATCATGAAGAAAACAGCAACAAGGATTTATTGTCCAGATAACTCAAAACTAGTAAGGAGAATTTGTTTCTGTACTAAGGACACTGAATAAGGACTTAGCTATAAGAAGAAAAATTATGAACAGGGACGGGTTGCTCAAAAACCTGTTAACCCTAACCCAGTAGAAATGTTTTTTACTGCTCATGTTTTATGCAGGGCTATGTTACAGGTCAAAATTAAATTCAGGTAAAAATTAAATTCCTTTGTCTCTTAACCCTACTTATTCATTGATTATGAATACCGAGTAACTAGGTTTAGAAGAGAAAGGAAATTGAGAATCAAAATTGAGAATCAAACTAGGTTAAAATAATTTTTACCTGAATTTAATTTTGACCTGTAACAGCTACCCAAACTCAAAACTGAAGAACAAACAATATTAACAGGAAACCACACCGAAAAGTTGCAAAATTCTCACTAACCCTTGTACAACTTAATTGGGCTTTGAACAGCCTAGTCTGAAGGATATTTTTCATGTCACTAAATTAGCAGAACAAACCCTGAAAGAAATATTTTTGGAAATGATGTACTTTATCAGTTCAAGATTAAAAAAAATATACCTAATTTTTTGCTATAGAAAGTACATGAAAATATTGCATAGATTCAATTTGATTGGACAATCTTATCCATACATAGCAGTGTCACATGACAGTACTGCATGTGTCTTGGTTACAAACTTCAGTCTAACCATATGCTAAAACTGAAATAGTGACAGAGAAATTCTTCATAACTTCATTCAAATCACTGAGTTAATTATTCATTGCCTTGCCATTTTAGGATTTTCATCGTTCTGTGAATTTCCCTCTGGGATGTCAGATACACTCTTTCTTTTTATAATAAATTTTACAAGAATATCAAGCCTGAAATTTGTTTAAGAATAAACCTGAGGCTAAACATGACTGTGAAAAGAATATAATTTCGTGCATTGAAAATCTGTAAATTCAATTAACACAATTAACACAATGACATGCTTTTACATTTTGTACTTAGCTATTAAAATTATCCCATTTCTCTAAAACAAGCCAAGACATTCTTAAACAGAATTGTCATAAGCTATATCAGAATATTACAGGAATATATTTTCAGCTTAAAATCGGCTGAAAAATAGGAATAAAAAAGAAAGTTGGAGTGTACCAAAAAGAACTGTTCTTGAAATAACAATACTGTCCAAGTGAAAGTCGATTTGTATATTTTGTTTTAGGCGGCTTCATTGTACTAATCGTTAATTGGGCGTTTTACTTATCTTTCTTTCAGGCATTGTAAGTGTGCATGCAGTGACACAGACATGAAGAAAGGAGCAATTGAAAGCAATGAACATCGTCTAGATGTTTCTTCAGTGGATCGCGTTTTAGAAGTAAGGTAGATTTGCAAGACAAAGCTCATCTCATTGAGTTTCTTGAGAAAGGTTAGGGCGGAACTCGTATTAGTAAATCACAACACTCGAGAGTCAAAGAAGACATTACGTCAAATTTTCTTGTATCTGCCAAATTGTCTCTTATTTTGCTAGTTTTCGAGGAAGCCGTGAATTGTATTTTAAGCTTGTAGCTTTGAAATTAAGGTAGAATTAGCATTGTCTTGATTTGTTTTTGCAACCCGAATTTCCAGCCTGGAAGTTTAGTTATTAAACTCGTTGAAATTACTGTGTAGTATCATCTGTTTCACTAATCTAGTTTTCGAGAACGCATGGTTGCGCTTTTAAAAGGGCCAAGAGAAAAATCGAAGAGAAAGCAAGTCCTTTTAGTGGTCAAACTGACCCCAGGAAAAAAAGTCTGCAATTTTAAATGTTGTCTGGTTTTGATTCAAACATATGCTCAGTCTTTTGGTGTAAAAAATCTTGTACTATGTAGGATTTTTCCATCAAAAGTCAAAGTATATGCTTGATATCTGACTTGACTCTGTTTACAAGCGCAGAATTTTTTTTCTTTCTGGCAACCCTACATAGTCAAAAAAAAGTAAAAGAGATAGCCTACATTCCGACTAGTTACCAGGCCCTTTTAAAAGCGCATTTTTAAATTTTATTTGTAATGAATTATTATCAAGACAAAAATAAAGTTATATTGAGAACGCGTGAGTAGTTGACTTCTTTTTATTGTCTTATTTATTTTTCTACAATGGTAATAAAGTGTACACAATAAAAACCACCACTTTCTGTTTTTTTCATTTAATTTTATTGTTTTGTAAGTTGTAATTAAGTTCAATGAAAACGTGTGAAGGAAAAAGTTTGCGATTAAAAACTAAGACTTTTGGCGGGAAAATTTGAAAAAATTGCACAGCGTTTCCCTTAACAACTTTATTGAGAAAAATTTTAAGGAGGTACCCTTCAGAGAAGTTTTTGATCGCATAAAATTGCAGTTGACATAAAATCCTATCATCAGAAACCTCTGCACCACCTGGAAAAGAAAAAAAAAAAATTTGGATATTTTTGATTTACGATTATTTGAAGTTTTTAACCGTTGCAAATAAATTTTTGCCTAACCGTTCTCGACAAACTTTTCGTTAGTTTTTGTTCGAGTTGATGCATAAGTTCCTCGAGAAACTAAAAGAAAGATGAAATGACAAATGGATCAAATAAGCGACAAAATAAAATTAAATTCCGAAATGGATTTTTAAGTCTCGCAAAGCGACCGTTAAATACAATTTCAACAAACCGAGTTTAATTTTATATCCTATTGAATTTGATATTTAACTGTTCATTGCTTGTCATTTCATGTCTCTCTCTCTCAGATGATAATATAGATGATACATTTCAGATCAGTTGCACAGGAACAAGAATACTTATCAATCAAAACCCAATTTTTGTCCCCCGCATGATTGCCCAATTGCGATGATTTATAACCCATAAGTTTAGAAATAGGTTAATTTTCTCTTTCGATGTGATCGCTTGCTTCGTTCCCTCTCCCGTACAATAACCTAAGTGTAAAAAGTAATCAATATCTGGTTGTACAAAGATGATAATTCCGAAAACAACGCAAAATTTCTTCGGCTTCTCAGTATATTTTATGAACTCGTGAAATCGGAATAATTCACCGTGAAAATACAAATATCTTGCGGAAAAGGTTTCGAAAATATTTTAATCTCTTTTGAACAAAGATTATCAAAGAAAATTGCTTTTACATAGGCGCCACAAGAACTTGGTATAACAAGGCACGTTTTCAATACCAATTCATATGCAAATTTTGTCTTGTTGACAAATTTGTTGATATTTTTTGTTGATGATTATTACAACATTGTTGCCAGCCTTGAATCTTGAAAAACAATCAATGTAATAGCCAATTTTAATATTAATTGTGTAGTAGCTGCATGCAAACGGTTATCTTTTAGAAGGACATTACTAGACGAGATGGCATAATCGAATTTGAGATGGCATAATCGAATTTGATTCAGTTGTAAAACGTTAAAACATTTACAGAAACAGGTTGAATATTTTCAGTTGTCCTTCTTTCTCCTGAACTCGTTCGTACTTTGAAGCTGAAAATATCAAATCTCCTTAACGATCGCGCATCTTAACTTTAGTTCAGAGAATTTGGTTGCACATCAAGACTATCTCCTAGTCGGTGAATTTGTTGATCACTCTCGCAATAATTCTCAGCTGCTTTTTCCTTTTTACAACATCTTTTATAAACCAGATACTGATCTTAGAAGCCTCAATATTTAGAGGATAAACAAACGTTGATCTGTCGTTAAGGTGGCACTTTCAATTACCTTAAGATGAGTTCAATTTATGATCAAGTACCTGTGGCACAAACAACATGCAAGAAAAGCTTCGATTTACATGATACGATAGTTCCGAATTCCCGTCACAGTATTCCCCAAAACGTTTGTTATCGTTGAGAAATCTACGAGTGATATTCAGAATACCTCGGATGGCTGTCTTCGTATTTCGTATTTCTTTAGAAATCTTCGTAATTTGCATTCGACGTTTTTGTCCAGGGTCTAGAGATTTGTTCCAAAGTATACTTCAAATTGTTGAATATGTCACGTGCCAAATAATTTCACAATACAATTACGTGTTCCGCGAGACCATCCAAACTCTTTTTAGAGTAATTTTCATTGGTTTAATATTTGAGATAATTTTAATAGAGCCAAGTTAATTTAAATTCGTTACGGAATAATTTCGTTTATTCTAAAATATATTTGTTCTGTTTCACGCTACAGACATGCGGTCTTATTAATCTCCTTTTGCATGAAAAAAAAACTGAATATAACTTTGAGGTTTTACTCGATCTAAAGAAAGTAAAATGTTGTGCAATAATCGTAATTCTAACAAGACAAGTCGTTTAATGTAGAGCGAGAGTCGTTACCAAATTTTTCCGTTGTCCTTCACTCCATTGAAATCTGCTTCATTACCCCTTCGATTCAGAGAAAACGTACGTATTTTGATTACAGATCGCCAAATATAGTGCCACCCTAAAACTCAACGTAGTTTATCAATATTTCTGAAATCATTCTTGTCGACCAAAATGGTGGCTACCACATTTCAGATAAATTGCGGCCGAAGGTTAGCTATCGAAAAATGTATTTATCAGTCGCTCTAAACCAAATTAAAACCATGACGTTTTCTATTATGAAGAAAAGCCTCGACAGCGAATCCTTACAACGACAGCTTTAAATATATTGCCACCATTTTAATCGAAAGTTATGAAATTAAAATTCTTATCTCGTGGTTATCTCCAATGAATAACCATTGACCCTCATGAATTTCGATATCTTCTTTTGTTCGCCGGGTCGTACCAATGAGTTCCATCTTCTCCGTTTGGCCATTTCCTATACTTAAACAGGAGACAATAAAGAGAAACATAAGATTTTTCTCGGGACTAATGTATTTCCAAGATACACTGTTACTATCACGGCAAGCAGCGACCAAAGCTAGCTAAAGCTCGTATGAACCGGTTGCACGTGGAACGGTTTTCAACTTTCCAGCAGTAACACGCAACGAGAAGAAGAGGAAATGTCAAGCAAATTGAATTGAGCGCAAGGAACTTAGAAACCTTCGTATAATTATTTCTGAAGTCTTCACTGAAACGTTTATCTCAGTGATTTCTGATTTCAGAACGAAGCTGTTTGGAGTTCGGCACAAAGAAAATTGCGAGCGAAGCAAGGTGGAACTAGACTTTAGGAAGGTAGAAGTTCCGTTTGATCAAGGGCAAAAATATTAAAACTTACACCCACCATTAATATTTCAATACTTCTATATCATCCTGCTTTATCTTCTTCAAAGGAAGAACATGGCCAAATCCGACATTAATCCACGTCTCTGGTTTGGTTTGGCGCAAATTCCACAAGTATAGTTATGAATATTGATATCAAACTAAACCAATCGTTGACGTGAAAAAACGTCGCCGCATATTTTCATGCAAAACTATTACAACATTATTTATTATAGTGAATACGTGAAATTAAATAAAGAATGTCTAACGAAGCCGTCATATTTCGCTAAATAAACCTTTCTGATAATTTTTTTGTTTTTTTCAGGTTTTTACGTCTTAAGACCTGATGGCCTACGCCGAGTCAAAGCTTTTAATTAATTAGGTACAAGCTAAAAGCATTTTAAAAAGAAAAGAAGTACTGTAATAAAATAGTTTTTAAAATTGGATTTTTGTATGACTTAATCATTTTAAAATTTTAATGTCGTAATTTATTAGTGAAGGGCACTAAAACAAAATCGAGGTATTCCCGTTGGAAATCATGGGTTCACTTATGAGTTCCTACCTGCTTTCCCCTTGCATTCACAACCCCACGGGCTTTTAATCATCCTTTACATCGTGCAGTATCGTGTGTATTCCCTCTGATCTTAATTATTCTTCTAATTAATTCCCGCGCCGCCTTTCGCGACACGCTAAGTCGCTTATTCATCTCTGGGTCTCCCCCACTGAAATCCGTGATTTCGCAATGGCTTTCTTTCAGTGACCTTCCAGTGTTACCTGCTTGGCGTACGTCAGTCGTGGTTTTTCCTGAGCTTTTTCCTGCCCCGTGCGTTACCCGACGTGCTCCCAGCGAGCTCCTTGCTATGTCGCTCATACTGACTTTTTCTGCGAGTTTTCCAATCCCTTTGCCTATTTGTTACACCGTAGTTTTTCTAATGCATTTTGCCATATGTTTCCCTATGAATGCTTCGTTTACATTTACTTTGTGTCACTTTTATTTCCCGTGCTTTCCCCCCCCCCTCAATTTCCTGGTGTGGTCTCTCCTACTTTCCCTGTGTATTCACTGTGGTTAC
>OMLO01003663.1_pt1 | contig 12689 bp, 7 predicted proteins | sample 1674811 | NCBI WGS metagenome assembly OMLO01 (sample SAMN06265003, study PRJEB25207) | coral metagenome | isolation source: Coral host | place: Mexico:La Bocana,Puerto Morelos, Mexico | collected 2008-11-13
AGAACTACAATCCGTACAATCTAGTAACGCAGAAACATGTAGGCACATATAGAGACGTCTAGTAACATCTAGTCACACGCTAACTTGACTTGACCTGACCTGGTAAAAAAACCTGGTAAAACGTTGTCCCTTACGGCTTTCTGAGTATTGAGACCGTTCTGAAGCTAAACTAAACTTCGAACAAAACACAGGTGAACGAAGGTGCTAAAACAAAATGACGCCATTTTCTCCACATGTTTAACAAACTCCCGCGAGGAACTATGGGTCTAATGAGCGAAACCACTGACTAAAACAAAACTTGAATCGTAGCGAGTAAAAACATAATAAAAGTTCCCGACACAATGTACACTTAAGTTTATAGTAGTACAGGTGTAGTTATAGCAACTGGCCTTTAGAACAGTTACTCTCTGTTTGATTCCACATGTTGGGGGATTTTCTACTGTCACATTATATTTGTCCATAAGTGCAAATTTTATTGGATAAATCACTATGGGATACAATTAAGCCAATATATGTACAGCTCATGCCTGCAGGAAAGTTTGAACCATGTTCAACTTTTTCCACAGATGCAAGCTGCCCATGGATATACTGTATTTGCTTTCTAAAATAAGAAAATAACATGATCCTTGAATCCTACTATATAATTTATGAACTTTATAACTGAAAGGGCTGTCTGTCAAAATTTTAATGATAGTGATAAATTAAAAAATCCTTTTAATCAATGCATACAGTACATGTTAACTAGTTTCCAGCTTAGTTTCATACTGCATAAAAGTTTGGCTATTTTTACCACCAACCCCCTCGGAATTTCCAATGACCATCCTTGGTGCTGGTATGGATATTCTCTGTATAAATGCATACATGTGTTTGGATAAATGCTTAGGTGTAATTTACTCTTTCCGTCAGGAAACACTGGCCACTGCCATGCAGAAGATCATGTGTGTTCTGGGAAGCTTTACCAGTGACACTGAGGTCAAAGTATGTTTTGCCATTCTTTATACAATAGAGGATCTTGTCTTGCTGTTGCATGTTGCTGTACTCTCTGATTTTATTACCAGTTTCTACTTGATTCATGACTGAATTGTTAAAATAATTATGAATAAAAAATGAATTATAATCAACTCATTTTGCTGGCAGTACCAGTGCTTTGCAAACAGGTTCTTTACAAGTGAGGATTGCAAGTTTATTTGAAATCACTAGCATTGAAATATATATATATATATATTTTTTATCTGCAGCAACTATTGAAAACATTTCTGCCAAACCTGCAATCCTCATCTGCAACAACAAGACGTACAGCAGCAAGTGGCATTGTTGACATTTGTCGATATTCACGCAAACCAACCTTCTTCTATGAATGGCTGCTAAACATTCTGTTGGGTAAGATGTTACAAAGTAAAACATCACAAACAATTATTTTGCCATAGTTATACATGTTGCCAGGCACTCCTGGATAAATGGGTGAGAACCTGCTGCTGTTGGACAGATGAAAATGTTGTCTTGTTAATGTTCAATTTACATGAACTCAGCTTAAGTAAATCTATACTCACAAGTGTATGCTATGTTAGACTAATGCTAAATTAAACTTCCAACTTCCTTCTGATTGTCCAGATTCCAAAAAATAATTTTTCTGTTAATATCAAGACATAATTGCTACCCTGTTTTTGACTATACTGCAGAAATTAGGTTAATAACAGTCAATTTTGTAAGCGTACTCATCTTCTATGAATGCTGTGAAATTACTTACTGAGTTTCTCTTCATTTGGACAGGCCTGGTGCTACCATTTCATGAAGACAAAGACTCCACTGTTTATCTTGGTGTACTGATGTGCTTGCGGCACATGATTCCCAATTTGGATAGTTCTTCCTCAAGTGGCCATAGCTTGAAAGGTTTGCGAGGCAGCTTTGGTTCTAAGCGATCGTATTCTAGCGATGGAGTGCCTGGTGATATACTCATCCAAGGCAATCAGCTTTTGCAGGTTGATAAAGATTAATTTACAAATAATTTTATCTTTCATAGAGTTCAATATTGAAAACTACCTCTACATACAATAACTATTTTGCCTTGAAATCATGCAAAAGGAAATTTATGTAATTGATCAGAAGTCCTGTTCTGAAGCCATTGTACAGTAACACTTTTAGCTTGTACATTCGTGACAATTACAAGGCCCCAGGCAATCCCAAGTGACCTTTCCCAAGGCTCTTATAATTAATAAAGCATTCATTTACATCTGTATGCCATTTATGCTGAAGACGGTTATAGTGTTTTTAACTGAAACATACATACAAGAAAGTTTTTAGTCAGTGTCAACAACTTTTGATTCTCACTAATTAAAAATGATTTCACTTGTAAAAAGAGACACCACAGCAGTTCCTGGTAGATTTAGCAACAGTACAGCACACTGCACACAATTTTGTTTCAAATTGTCCATTTTATTTGCTTATTGCAGATCATTGACAATATTATTGGTCTTATTACCTCGCAGTCTTTAGATAACTAGTTTTGGAATAATGCCACAACCAATTCAACAGTTTTCAGGAGCATATAAAAATTTAACCCAGTTACTCTAGGGTGTCATAAACTTTATGTTTAATCTTCATGCATAATTATTTCATTTTAACCTCTCTTAATTTATTCTAAGTGCCTGAAACTAATCAAGGACTTTGTTTCCGTCTTTACAAGGCTTATGAAGTAATCATGTATTGCACGAAGCACTCAAATCACAATGTGGTGACAGCTTCCCTTGAAACGTTACTTCAGCTTCTTCGCACTCCCCCTCCTGCTCTTCTGTCAGTTCTTCTTTCCAGTGAGGGGATAACACCAAGCACTGGTTCTGATATAGTCAAGAAAGGTACACACACACTGTACAGTCTTACACTCATGTTATGGATGTGCATTGTATTTTTTATTTTTTTCATTACTGCAGTTGTAGCTATAGTGAAAAAGAAAAACTCGCGCAATGCACTGTGACTTTCTCATAGTTTCTTTTTGTAAGGAGGAGAGTATAGATTGTCATCTTTCAGAACTACATTGTTTGTACATTACACATAATTCTGCTCTACTCCCTCTTGAATTTTTATACATACTAAATGCACAGATAGATATGAAGAAGAAACTGAAGATGTTAGTAAAATAATTTTGAATTGCAGTTTTGTTATTTACTCTGCTTTAAATCTAAATTGCCAATCTACCGCTTTCTTCAGACTTGGAGGTTCTTGAGGAAATAGCATCTGAAGGTGGCTCAGTGATGAGTGAACTAGAAACAGCATCCATTGCTGGAAGTACAGCTAGTACTGTAGATACTGGAATTGGTAGTTCTGTTGCTACCGATTTGGATACAGAGCAAGCAACAACAGATGAAATGCTGAGGTCAGGGTTGGACCACCTTCGTTTACATGACAGTTCCACAACTGATGATGATCAAGAAAGAGAAGAAATGGAGGAAGGAGGAGATGTTTTCGATGCTATGTCAAGCCTGGTGACGGAAGGAAACACAGGAAAAAAACGGGTGTCCCGGTCTTTATCAGACCCTGGCCATGCTGCTGAGACAGATAACAATGCAACTGACAGTGTAACATGGGGTGGGGCTCAAGCACCTCATGGTACAATGGAATCTGCTGCCCGCAAGGACAGTGATAACTTGGAACGTGAACTGTCATCCACTGATGATGATACCATAAGAACAGAATTGGTTTCAACCCAGGAAGTGAGGCTCTTTGTTGAGAGAAGTTTTCAAATTGATGCAGTGGCCTGCAGAGGTGTTCCTCTTGTCCACTGTGTCCGTCTGATGTGTTCATTTCTTTTGTCTGGAAATCCTGGAGAAATGCTGTCAGACTCCAGTGTACGTGTCAGTGTGAAATCATTAGCTCTTTCTTGCATTGGGCAAGCACTTAAGCTGTACCCTGAGGCATTTTTAGTCCGAATACTGCCTGAGTCATCTGAAGAGTCAGATGATGAGGAACTATGTCAATCAAGTCCTCAGCTTGTTAGAGATATTCTTCTTTTCAGTGGCCATGGAGATCCACAGTTGCGGGGAAGTCTGGCTGCTGTGATTGGAAATGTTATAAGAGCAGGACTTGAGAAGGGAAGGTTAGTACTGACAGTGTAAGATGAGGCAAATTTGTTTTTCAACAAACTGTTGAGAGTTTCAGTAACTAATAAGCAAACTGCACTGGACATTTAGGCACTTGAGCTCAATCATGTGGTTGTCTGAGTTCCGATACCAGTCCTTAACTTTAAAGTAAAACTGGTAAATGACAGATGTGACACATTATTTTTATTTCTAACTTTAAGTGTTGTGTACTTACATGGCCCAAATTTCACTTACCCATGAGTACAGGAGGAGTAGCAACAATTTGTAATCAAGTGACCATGGTTTTACAAAAAATTTAATTGAATTCGTAGAGCAGCTGTCTCCTCTCCTACTTAATGTGAAGTATACACACAGTAATGGTCCCTCAGGTTAATGACTCTAATAAATAATTACCAGTAGACATGATTTTGGAATTCAATAATTATTGTAAGCTACATTTAATAAAAGGTCCTGTTATTTTGCTGTGTAACTTAATTAATAATTTAACCTACTACAATGTAAAATTTTTGTATTTAATTAAATCTTAGGCTTGATTTTGACACATGGTGTATTGACACTTGTCAGGAAATGGAGACAGGTATGAACTTACATGTACTTCATGTCTGGTATTTCCTTTCCATGCAAGAGCAGTAAGCCGAATTGAAGTGTAAAATACTAAGGGCACATTCCTTTGCTTAATTGGAATCAAGATGAATGATCTAAGATTGTTTGGACCATGCTGCATCAAAGGAACTAATCTGTGAATCCACCCTGTTGGAAGATTCATCAGTTCCTTGAGTGTACCATGGTCCAAGCAATCTTGGATCATTGATCCTAATCTGGAATATTCCAAAGGAACACACCCTCATGCAATGTTTCTCTCTGCAGTTCCCTTAGCACTTGAAGACCTGATGCCAGTGCTGAAGTCTATTCTTAAAGATGACTCACCTGTTGCTATAAGACAAGCTTGTGTTTCTCTTAAGGTAGACAAAGCATTTTACACATTTAGGTACAAATAAAACTGTACATGGTAATGCTTGCATCTGGCCAGTGGCCTGATTAAGGTGAGGATTATTTTGGTTTCTGTAGCATTAAGCAACTACTGGTAGGAGTTATCATTCTACACCCACCCTGAATGGGATGCTTACCTATTGCAGGGCTTCCTCTCAACATTACATTCCCCTTTACCTATTTATACACCTGGGTAGGGAGAGGCACTATGAAAGTAAAGTGTCTTGACCAAGAACAGAACCTTTCTTAATGTTTGCTATTTTTTTTACTGGTAATCTTTATTTATTTCAGAATTGCTTCTCCCTGCTGTGTTCAAGCCAGCACTCTAAGGTTGCTTTAGACCTTCTGAATATCATTTCACACTTGAGAAACAACTCTTATTGGCTTGTAAAGGTAAGAAAAGTAATTTAATGTACGCCATCATTGCTTTTATGTACAATATTGTTGATCAACCTTTTTCTCTCAAGGCCCTTTAAAAATTATTTTGTTTCCACTCAGTTCACTTGTTTATACTTAAATGCTACATTGTACTTGTCAATTGATTTTCCTCAAACCATGCTTTTTCCCTCAATCAATTTTTCCTTAATCACTGTTATTTTGTTCATCTAAATGCAGGTTGAATTACTAGAAATATTAGAAGATGTGGACTTCAGGTATGAACCCAATTTAACACTGACTCAGTCATTATTTGACATTCAAGTAATAATGCACATTGTGAAACAACGTGTCAAGGGAAAGTGAATTTTTTCATTTGTGAAATAGTGGGTTCTGGTTATTACATCTCAAAATACATGCTGCACACAGTGCTTACAACATTGGATGGAGTCTTGGTGTCCATAGCATGAAGAAAATTTGAGATTGCTTTAACTAAAAGCTTTTTCTGTGAGGATGACCTTGCATTCTGCTGGTACACCCATTTATGCAGTCATGTACTTCTGGGCAGAGAAAGGCACTATGACAGAAATAACCCAACACAGTGGCCCCAACCTGGGCTGGAACCTGAGCTGTTTGATCATAAGTCCAATGAGCTAACAGTATTATTAATAACTTATACTGGTAAATATTGGAGTTTCTAAAATGTCTTATTCTCACCTCTTTTTAGGCTCTTGACATTTTTAAAAAGCAAATTTGAAAACCACCAGAAATCAGGGATGCAAAGATTATTTGTAAGTTATATGCCTGTCAAATCCTTCAAGGTTATACTCTTCTTGTGTTCTCTTTACAGATGAAGTTAGTATTTTCTTTTGATTTGCTTTCTTTTGTAATTTGTGGATAATTTTTAATGATAGCAAAACATTATGCATTGTTGTGCACAAAGATGTAGAGAAACCTGTATTATTGTTTAGTTAATTAAGAGATTTCTTTGGTTACAAATATATTAGTTGATATATTTATTGTTTTTACAGAAAACTAATTTACAAGAAGATCTCATTAACTATGTGGTGCTGGACTTGCTGGAAGATGATGACATCCGGGTCAGGTCTGCAGCTGCTAAGTGTTTTGCCAGGTATGGCAGAGATATAAAAGACAGTAAAAGTGAGGTGTGTCACTTTTAAAACTGTTTTTATGGGTAGACAAGAACAACAATGAAATAAAAAAGGTATATAGTGTTGGATTACAAACAGTCTTGCACGTAACTCTTTTACAGTCTCTGTACCATGGTGGGATTGAGAAATACCTTTCCTTCTGAATAAGATGCTTGTCCATGGCAGGTTACTCTGCCCATTGTAAGCACTAGCAAGTCACAACAATTTTGAAAAAAGATCCTAGTTTTTGTAGCATTAAGCTAAGCAATTAGGAATAGTTATACACCTGTTCCGTTGGATGTGATGCCAGTCTATTGTATGGTTATCCCTGGCATTAGCACTTTGTGAGTTAAGTGGCATTCCCAAGAACATAAGGCAGTGATGCTGGCCAGAGCTAAAGCATGGACTGCGTCATCCGCAGTCCAGTGCTCTAACCGTTAGGCCACTGCACCTCCATTGGCTTACTATGTAGACAGCTGAGTACCGGTAATCAGGTGGCCACTCAAGAGTAAGTTGCTTGCCTTAAGTGGTTGTAATGCAGTGAAAGAAAGGAAAAGGGGAGTGGAGGGTGACGTTGCAACAAGGCATTCTGTTTACAAGAGGAAGTATAACTGGTCAGATTTACAGTCCTTAACATGTATGTGGTCAGAAGGTCAACTTGTAAGGGGGGATTTAGAGGATAAGTGTAAAAGGTGAAATATAAACTGGGATTAAACGATATAAACTGAAGGCATCTGAATGGATAACAGTATGGGGGAGTGTGAAAGTCTTATACCAGTAGCCTTATACCAGTAGCTTTCAAAACTTTTGATAAGTACATGTAGCAGTTGCTCTAAGACCACCTTGTCTTTATTCTCCAGCATGGTTCCACAACTCTTTTACTCATTGAATAATGACAAACAAGCTGTGGTTATTTCTGCTGCTCAGAGTCAAATCGGTAAGTTTGTTTTCAGAGTTTAAATAGTTGATCATTATATCAATAATATTAAAAAAATGAGTTATCTATTAGCTAGTTTGAGATAAATATTGCAGTTATTTATCTTCTATCAGAGGTGATTATAAATTTCTGAGATACCTTTTTTTGTAATATTATTGTACAGCTTGGTATGCTGTCCCTTAAGGGACACACATGTGTCTCAGTTTATGACGTGAAAAATAAATACTCTGATGTGTCTCAGAGTATTTAAAGAACATCTTAACTCTTCAAATAACGCAATTGCAGCATGACCTTCATAGTGCATATAATCAACATTTTTGAAATAAATTATTTGCCAGGCGAATAGGATTTTTATGTCTTTCTTCCCGGTGAATTTATTTTTATTTAATAGTGCAACACTGTATGCACGTGTGTAAGCTTCTTATGCAACACGTATTGTTATGTAACAGAATAGGACACGTGTGGGGTCTGGACAAGGGGTATGGTTTTTCAATGTATTGAGCCCCCTGCTTGTATGTTCTGACTTGTGGCCTGGCTACAAAGAGTACAGCCATTCATTCACCCTTGCTTTTCTCACTGGATGACACGTTTGTTTTTCAAAGCCCCTCCTCCTCCCCTTGTCCTGTCCTCTTTGTTTCCTGTCGTATTTTTATTTTAGTTAGCGTTTTTGTGCCCTCACCTTTACTGGGCTCAACACAATTTCTAGAACCAATTGTTTTGTAATTAATTCAAGAATGCTTTAATAATTAAATCGGCTTTGGGTCTTTGCCCTTAGCCATTTTACTCCATCTGAAATTGTTTGTCTTCATTCGAGTGCCCAGTAAACGAGCGCGGGTAATGCAGCCCTATAGTTTGTGAATCCCTAAACCTGGGGAGGGGAGAAAGGCATAAAGCTAATTCTTGTTACTTACCGGTAATGTTTCAGGTAATCTATGTATTCAGGAATCCCAATGTAAAACATACACCCAGTCGGTTATTGATGCCAACCTTTCAAGAGCTGTGTCACTCATTACAACCAAGCTGAATCATTCAACATCAAGGACCTGTATGGTATGACATTATTAGTTTCCTAAGATGGCAGTAGCTCTCAGTCTATTGACGACCTCACCCTCTTCACCCAACCCATGATTACTTACAGAGTATGTGAAAAGAACAAAGTAGACCATGACACTGAGGACTTAATTCCATGCTCTTTTCAAACAGTGATGTGGTTTCTTTAGTGTCCCATACTACATGTAAATCAATGTAACAAGGCAAAAGAGATAAGGTCAACAGCTTAAAGTGGTACTATGATCAAAATTTTACCCCTTGATTTTTTAGTTGCATCACATAAAATTCCATGAAAGAATAAAAATGCCATTTACTGTTTGCAAATATCTGCATTTAGTTCTGGAGATATTTGTGTTTGAAAAATACTTAAAATATGCAAATGAGATGCTGATGACATCATATACTCAACCCAATATTATATTGAGGTATATTAATAGAGCTATCTTAACCAATTTGCATCACAGACCATTGAAACTTGGTAGGCTAATAGTCCTAAAGGAAACACACCAATGACTACAAAAATTCTGTTCTCATGGCAACTCACTCTTTTCCAGTCCACACCTACTTTATTTCAATCTGTTGGTGATTTTCAGCACAAAAAACATTAAATGGTGCCACAACCTCGAGCTAACATATTCATATGCTTGCTGGATCATACATACAAGGCACCATTAGCAGATATCAAAATGGAACGCTAAAGGTGGCCAAAAAAGTTTTTAATATTGGGGAGGTCTGGAACCTAGTATGTTGCCATGGTAACAAAACTGTAGAGTTCGTGTTGTGGAGCACATTTAGTAGAATCTTGCTGCAAAGAATCAAACACTTCTGATACAAACTGGGTGAGATATCTCTCTTCATCATATTTGATCAAAATTTGGTTGAGTGTATGACGTCATTAATTGGCTAATTTGCATATGTTAAAAACTTGAATATCTCTGGAACGAAGAGGGATATTTGAAAATAGTATAAACAACATTTTTCTACTCATACAGACTACTTTTTTGTGTTTTAAAATGGCTTAGATCGGAAAGGTGTGATTTTCGTCATAGTACCACTTTAACAGCCCTTCCCTGTGTCACAATGATCTGAACTGACGCATGATTTGAACACAGTAATTTACTCTGTTTAGTTCTTATATATTTTGGATAGTCCTTTTCCCTCACAACCTCAGAGTACATAATTTAATGAAATTTGTTTATCTCAACAGCTTGGGTGTATTCATGTTCTATCACTGTTGACAGAGTCATTCCCTGTTGCAAGCTACACTGGAGCTTGGGGATGTAGTGTATCACTTTCATGTAGAAGTCCTCTACCTACCCAACCCATAGGGCCATTCAGTTCTCCCTCCAGACCTTCTAGTCCAAGTGCTGCTTGTACAGGGGGAGGAGGACCTTTGTCAGTTGTTGTTGGTAGTATGATATCCTCAGGACTGGCTTATGATCTTTTTGCACATCAGCAATTACTTCAAGTAAGTGGTGATGAAAACTTTGAATTACTTGCCTAATATGATTTAATCCAATGGAACAATGTTGCACATTCCTTTTTTATAATGAATGTTTGTATGCTTCATATAACCTCGTGGCCCAGAGTTACTTTTTCATAATCATAGTTTCTTGACTGTAATTAAGGAACTTTTCTGCAGTGATTTAATTTTATATTTAATAGAGAAATTTTATCTATCTTGTACATGTATGAGCACTGTGGCTTTAAAAAGTGTTTTCCCTTGCAGCACGTATAATTTATTTTCAATTGTTTAAAAAGCATAAAGTCACCATAGGACTTGTACTTGGTTAATGCAAAATGTACAAATATTAATATCTTTTCAGGGGATCAATATAAATAAAGTAGCTAACTGGCCTGTTACTGTGATATAAAAATCACTTTATCTCCGCAATGGAGAGGGATGCGCCAGTTACAATGTAACATAGTATTAATGGAAGGCATAACTGAAAAGTTAAAAGTTGGAGTGTTTATGTACACCAACAGAAAATGTGTGACCATGTGGCAAAATGTTTTTCAATAAATCTGAATCACATAAATTATATCAACTAAGGTGCTGAAGTGTTAAATTTTTATATTATAATGAATAAATTATCATCATAAAACCAAGACATCACAATAAGGTGGTATGGTGAGTACTTCAACAGCTCACTGTATTTTTTCATAGATTGCAGGGAACATTCTGTTTGGTGCTGGCTGTAGTGGCGTCCATGTTTCACTGAAAGTTCACTCTGAGCAAGGGCCCTCAGATGAGCCTATCAGTTCCACTGACCACTGGAGTGTGTTCACTGATAGTGCCTTAGCTCCCCAAGCTGAAAAACTAATACTCCATTTGACAAGGTACATGTAAGACTCTAGCCTTCTCATCACTAGCAGTTATTCGTTAGACCAGGTTTTAAGAAAAGTACATGTACGTTACAGGTCAAAATTAAATTCAGGTAAAAATAATTTTAACCTAGTTGGAATCTCAATTTCCTTTGTCTTCTAACCCTAATTATTCATAATCAATGAATAAGTAGGGTTAAGAGACAAAGGAAATTAATTTTTACCCTCTCATACTGCGAGGGTAAAATGTGTTACCCATAAGCACAACACAAAGACAGATTTGAATGTCAAAGTTTTACATGTAGGTCTTCAAACCAATAGGTCCTATACATCTCACTGTGGTTTAACATGGACACTAGTAACACTTAACCTTGTCTTTATAATTTCTAGGTTACTGAACATTTTTTCTCATGTTGTTGAGAACACCATTCCTGGTGCTCATTCTTTCAAGGTACAATGAATAGCAAATACTGTAAAATTTGTCTTATAGATTATAGATAGAAAAATTTATTTAAACACAGAAACATGGTAATGAAATTTACATCCATGCAAAAGGTTACTCAACTTTGTCATATACAAGTAATTTCTTTAAATTAATGCTCAATCTTGTTGATGTGGTTTGGCTATGATAGACTTCTATTTTAACAGTTAACATTAGTACCTTAAACGTACGATATGAAGAGTCTTATCAGAATTGTAGGAAGTCGAAAAATGTCAAATCCAAATTTTGGTGAACACTTTTGAAGCCTCCCTGTGATATTCAAAATAACATTTTTTCATTACGAACTTCTACATATTCTTGTAATTGATTGTTACCCAGTACTTTTGTGTTTGTCCCACTGTAGATTTCTTTCCCTGGACAAAATAAAGACAAACAACAAGCTGCCATTCCTGGTGTGGCTGCTCCTCAGATGCCTCCTCCTGTCTCCCATGGTTCCAATCCTGCTACAGCTGTTCCGAAGAGACTACTAAGTAAGACTAAGAGGGCTCTCTCTGAAGCAGATTTATCCCAAGCAACTTCAGATAAACCTGTTTCACCATCTAAGACCCAAGGTGGTGGTGGTGGTGGTGGACAACTTACAGAGTCTTCAGACCAAAACACCCAGATCCCTCCCCACAAGAGCAGCATTGGCATGTTTCACCATTTAGCGCATTACATGAAGTTGTATGAGATCATTAAAGGAGCTTATGCCAACAATCAGGTAAGTAACCATTTGCTTGACACTAAGCATCAGTGCTGCTGATGAAACAAAGGATTCCTGTTTGACTGCTTGACATGTTTACATACATGTCATGCATATGCATTTACACATGTACAGGCACACACTCTGTACATGCATGCTAATTTGCATTCCCATGCATTCTCTAGTACATGCAACCTGATAAAAAAGAAACTTTTATTGTAGTCAACTTAACATATTTCTTACAGGTATGTATATTAACGTATTAAGACAATAAGGCATTAACATGTTTCGGCCATTTCGGTGTGCCATATTTGGTACATTCGTGATGTAGTTGCTAAAAGCCTAATGTGTTTCAGTTGTCCTTAGGGATTCAAAAGGATGAAGACCAAATCCTTCATTTTGCTGCTAACAGCAGATACTATCTATCTACTGGCATGTATATTTTTAATATTAAATCTCACTTCAATAGGTGACACTACTGAATCCAGCCCAGGACAAGTTTTGTCAGTTCCTAGCAGCAACCTTGGATTCTTTGTCTCTTCTTCTTGAAGTCACTGCATTTACTGACATTGGAAAGGTTTGT
>OMLO01003664.1_pt1 | contig 12689 bp, 8 predicted proteins | sample 1674811 | NCBI WGS metagenome assembly OMLO01 (sample SAMN06265003, study PRJEB25207) | coral metagenome | isolation source: Coral host | place: Mexico:La Bocana,Puerto Morelos, Mexico | collected 2008-11-13
TTTATTTCAGATCTTCTAATAAGTACATTTTAAACATTTTAGGCCATACTTGTTAAAATAGTGGAGGTTCCCTTTAATCAAAAGAAAAAAAGGATCAATGCCTTGACTTGATTCTCCCAGCCTACGGATACAGCTCCACTCCCAGAAATTCGGCCAGTTTTGTATTCTTTTCGGTTTGAATCTCCCTGCAGAATAACCAAAAATAATTTAACATGCTTCGGCGTCTCAAACAATTGAGAAAGGATGGGACTGAGGCCAGAAATAGATGACGACAACAGTGTGCATTAAGATTTCCCATTATAAGATGGGCCTGCAGGGACTCATGGTAGTTGCATGCCTCATCTTGAACTGGATATTTGTGTTTACGAATACAACTTCATGTACTATGATTACCCACAGGCACGCCTTCTACAAGGAATTGGAAATTTTTATACGTTACATTACAATGCATTATTTTACATTACAATGTACTTTCATATATCGTGTGTTCGACTGAGACATTCGATCTCATCACAAAAGCTTTTTTTCAGCTATTAACAACTGCAACGACAGCCCGTGTCTCAACAACGGGACTTGCAACCATCTTCAAGATGGCTTTCGTTGTGATTGTGCTCAAGGCTTTACTGGGGCAACTTGTCAAGGTGATTCTGTGCTTATTTCTTTTCAATTTCGAAAAATCAAGTAAATCTTGACTTTCAGAGTGTTTGAACCAACAGATAAGACAACAACATTCGATAAGCCTTTGCTACTAACATGGTGTTCACATTCACAAAAAAAAAAATACGAGGAATGTTTTTTTGTAGAATTTAAATTATGTGATTGTAATTTTAAAAATGTGAAAGATTAAATAAAGAAAAGGAGAGAGTTAAAATAATGACCAGGATATACGTCACGTCTTTACGCCTTGGAGATGTTGATTTCTGTGACGGTAGTCCGTGCCAAAACAACGGCACCTGTCTCAGTCTCTCAGACGACTACAGCTGTCATTGCCTTGCGGGATTCACAGGAAAAAGCTGTGAAGGTTGAGTTTTTTTTTTTTCATGAACTTTAAGGCGAGGTACAGCCGAAGTACCCAAGTAACATCTAGTGGTCGAGTAAAATGCCAAGAGGGCACGAGCACTGTGTCCGCATTCTGGTGTAGTCAGTGTCCAATGAGAATCCTACGCGGGCAGCAAGTACGAACATAGCCTTAGAAAAAAAAATAAAAAAATAAAAAAAAAACAGGAGGCAAGAACGTCCTCATAACCACCACCAACAACAACAACCTAAACAATAACCATTTAATTAAAGTTATTATAGGACTCCAACTTTTTTTTATTAGTTTATTTTAGTACTTTTTTCAAGTTTATAAAAGTTGACCTTATCATTTCAAGACGATTATGCCTTTCTCTGTTTCTTTGTTTTCAGTGGTTGATCATTGTTTTGGAAGTCCCTGCAGAAATAACGGTACCTGTCATAATGGGTTGACAGACTACAACTGCACGTGCTCTGCGGGTCATACGGGGAGAAGCTGCGAGGGTTAGTTAAACTGACTCACTCTGTGATATTTCGTTATTACAATTAACATTTTGAAATGTCACGGAAAGTTTTTAAAGTGACTTTAATCTGGACATCAAATAGATAGTAGCTTGGCATGTCACAACGAAAAGGAGACCTGCGCTTGTTCTCGTCTTGTCGAATGTAACAAAACTATAAAGGTGTGCCTCAACAGCTCGCTTAGCAGTGGTATGCCTGGGAACTGGCTAGTTGTATCGAAGCGTACCGACCACTATAAACATTCATTCATTCAACTGTAACTGTTTCCTTTATTTTTAGTCATAGATTATTGCTTTAACTCGCCATGTCAAAACGATGGAATATGCCACAATCTTGCGGATAACTACACTTGTGATTGCCCTGATCAATTTACGGGACAAAATTGTGAAGGTCAGTCTCACAAGAATAGAAATAACAGGCAAAGAAATTTCGTGTTCCCTTATATAACTGAGGGATAATGGAAGAGTTGGAAAATGTCATCAGAAGAGAAATGAGTTAACACGTAAAAATATAAACTTCCAACAATGTGCCAATCTTCTGTTAATCTTAGGTGTAAGTATACCCCTAAACTATATCTTACTTAGTGTAGAGCATAATTTGCAGTAAGTTTTGCATCCCCTGCGCATCTCAAGAAAGAAATTGTAAAATACTGGTAGGGTTGGGGTAAAAATTTTGACCTCGTTACGCAGATCTTTGGAAGACAAATCTTGTGGCAACAATTCATAGAGATTAAGTATTCCAAATGTTATGACTTGGTGTGCCAATCGTAATTGTTGTGCACAATATCCATTAACATTGATTTACTTACAGAAACGAACTATTGTCATAGTAGTCCCTGCCAAAACGACGGAACCTGTAGCAATCTTCCAGATACCTACAGATGTACTTGCCATTCAGGATTCACTGGGCAAAACTGTGAAGGTGGGTAATAACGAATATTCATACCATGTTTTGACACATCTCCTAATCTTATTCTCCTAGCCTACTGAAAAATTTCGCATTTTTTTTGGTTTGAATCTCCTCGCAGAATGGACAAAAATAATTTAAAAACCTTCAGGGTCTCAAACAAATGAGAAAGGGCGAAGGGGGAACTGAGGTCAGAAATAGACGACGATAACAGGGTCATTAAGATTTCCCATTATAAGATGGGCCTGAAGGGAACCATTGTTGTTATATGCCTCATCTTGAACTGGATATTTGTGTTGATAACTACAACTTCATGGACCATGATTCCCTGGAAGCACGCCTCATAGAAAGCATTAGCTACTATATTTATTTTCATACATCACATAACAATGCATTATTTTACATTACAACACACTGTCACATATCCGTGTTGGACTGAGACATTCCGTACCAATACTTTGTTTTGGCAGCTATTAACAACTGCAACGAGAGCCCGTGTCTCAACAACGGGACTTGCATTCATCTTCAAGATGGCTTTCGTTGTGACTGTGCTCAAGGCTTTACTGGGTTAACTTGTCAAGGTGATTCTGTGCTTATTTCTTTTCAATTGCGAAAAGTCAAGTAAAGGTTGACTTTCAGAGCGTTTGAACCAACAGAGAAGAAAATAACATGGTGTTCACGTTCAAGAAAAAAAAAATACAAACGAAGAATGTTTATTTTATTTCGTTATCATTTCAAAACGATTATACCTTTCTTTTTTTCTTTATTTTTAGTGGCTGATCATTGTTTTGGAAGTCCCTGCAGAAATAACGGCACGTGCCATAATGCGTTGGAAGACTACAACTGCACGTGCCCTGCGGGTTATACGGGGAGAAGCTGCGAGGGTTAGTAAAACTGACTCACTCTGAGATCATCGGTTCATGTGGCTATTTTATTATTAAAAATTGCAATAAACATGTTGAAATGTCCCAGGGTGTTTACAAAGTGAAATGAAGTGGGGCAACAAATAGGTAGTACCTCCGCATGTCACAACGAAAAGGAGACACGCGCTTGTCCTCGACTTGTCGAATGTAACAAAACCTTAAAGGTGTGCCTCAACAGTTCGCTTAAAAGTGGTATGTCTGGGAACTAGCTAGTTTCGAGAGCGTATCGACCACGATAAATATTCCACACTGCGTTTAACTATTTTAGCATTTAAACTGTTTTCTTCCTTTTTAGTCATAGATTATTGCTTTAACTCACCATGTCAAAACGATGGAACATGCCACAATCTTGCGGATAACTACACTTGCGATTGCCCTGTTCAATTTACGGGACAAAATTGTGAAGGTCAGTCTCACAAAAATAAAATAACAGGAAAAGAAATTTCGCGTTCTCTTATATAAATGAGGGATAAAAGAAAAGTTGGAAAATGTCATCAGCCGCTATGAAAGATGTTGTGATTTCGAGAGAAGTGAGTTTAACACGCTAAAATGTAAACTTCCTAAAATGTGCCAATCTTCTGTTGTTCTTAGGTGTACGTGAACTATTAATTTTTTCTTATTTTGCACCTGTTCAGTAAGTCTTGTATGCCATGCGCATAAAAAAAAAGGAAAGTTGAAAAATCCCTAGGGGGGCCAACCATTTCCTAGGAAGGGGTGAGGTCAAAATTTCATGACTTCAATGAGCAGATCTTTGAAAGACAAATCTTGTGGCAACAATTCATAGAGATTGAGTATTAAAAGTAGTATAATTTGGTGTGCCAATCGTAAATGTTGTGCACAACGTCCATTGGCGTTGCTTTACTTACAGAAACGAACCATTGTCATAATAGTCCCTGCCAAAACAACGGAACCTGTAGCAATCTTCCAGATACCTACAGATGTACTTGCCTTCCAGGATTCACTGGGCAAAACTGTGAAGGTGGGTTATAGAGAATATTCATACGATGTTTCGACACTTCTCCCAAAGTTTTCCATGTTTTTCTATATGTTAGGTAGCTATTGTTCCTCTTAATCAAAAGAAAAAAAAGGATCAATGCTTTGACTTGATTCTCTTAGCCTACGGATACAGCTCCACTCCCAGTATTTCGGCCAGTTTTGTATGCTTTTCGGTTTGAATCTCCCTGCAGAATAACACACGTACTTATTAAATTTAACATGCTTCGGCGTCTCAAACAATTGAGAAAGGGTGGGACTGAGGCCAGAAATAGCCGACGACAACAGTCTCCATTAATATTTCTCATTATAAGATGGGCTTGCAAAGTTTGATGCCTTATCTTGAACTGGAGATTTGTGTCGATGAATACAGCTTCATGAACCGTGATTCCCTACAGGCAGGCCTTCTGCAAGAAATTGGAAACTATATTTATTTTTATACATAACATTACAATGCACTATTCAGCTATTAACAACTGCAACGAGAGCCCGTGTCTCAACAATGGGACTTGCAACCATCTTCAAGATGGCTTTCGTTGTGATTGTGCTCAAGGCTTTATCGGGTTAATTTGTCGAGGTGATTCTGTGCTTATATTTTTTCAATTGCGAAAAATCAATTAACGGTTGACTTTCAGAGTGTTTGAACCAGCAGACAACATTCATTTAACCTTTCCAGTGCTACGACCATGGTGTTCACATTAAGACAGATACGAGGAATGTATCTTGTAGAATTGAAATTCTGTAATAGTAATTTGAAAAATGTGAAATATTTTAAATAAAGAAAAGGAAAGATTTAAAATAATGACCAGGATATACGTCACGTCTCTATGCCTTGCAGATATCGATTTCTGTCACAGCAGTCCTTGCCAAAACAACGGCACCTGTCACAGTCTGTCGGACGACTACAGCTGCTTTTGCCTTGCGGGATTTACAGGAAAAAGCTGTGAAGGTCTGAATCGCTTTTTTTTCTTAAACTTTAATGGAGTAGTGGATGCAGCGGCACCATACTACAGTGGTTAATATTTGTTAGAAAGAGAAGAAGCGCTGTTAGTATTGTCTTTTTGGTTTGTTTGTTTTTTACAATCTTCTTACATAGTACGTAGTGTTTGTTACATTTTCTCAATGAAATTAACAAATTGACGTTTGGTTGTTTTTTTTTCGTTTCCCCTTTATTGATGATAAATTGCGTCATAACATTGACAAAGTGGTTCCGCAGCAATTTTTGACACTTTGACGAAGTTTATCTTCAATAAGAGGACAGACGTAAATTTATTTTTTTTTTGTACACTAATAAGACCCGAAACTGGTCAAATTCCGGGAATAATTAAAGTTTTAAAAGGCGAGTCTGGTGCGTACAAGTAGGTCTTTTGTATAGTGCAGCGCTTGCAAGTCCGAGTTTTCAAATTTTGTCCGTCTATACTATTATTGATGATAAAAACGAGTCAATCGGCGCGTCAGAAAGTGGAAAGTAATGTAAAAACTAAAATTGAGGAGAAAACCGTCAAATAATATCGATATTCAAACCACTGTCATGGTAATAATGTTATTGGTTAAAACTTTGATGAATTTTTAAAAGAAAATGAGCTTGAGGAATTATCTTCTGCTTTTGGGAAGGTGTCCTCCTCAAAATTATATAGACTTTTTTATTCTTTGGATTGTTCTTCTTGGTTCCTGGCAGGGACGGTTTCTTTCCTTCCTGGTTATTCTGCTGACAGATATTTTCACGGTACATGTATATCAGTTTACCATTCGGACCTGTTTCTTATTGTATTTTCTTCTTTTTTCCAGAGGTGGATCACTGCTCTGACAATCCCTGCAAAAACAACGGAACATGTGAAAACCTTTCAAATAGCTACAATTGCTCTTGCATTGGAAAATTCAAAGGACAAAACTGCGAAGGTTTGACTTAATACTCTTTTGTTATGTCTTCTGTTGTTTAGATAAAAAGTGTGTCGTTCGCTTTTTTTTCCTCGTTACTTTTGATACTGTTCAGGTAATTATTGAAACAAATCGTATGTTTTTTGTCATAATTGACATTGTCAGTAGTTACATGTATCTTGGTAAAGGCTTTTCTACGGCGGAAGTAGAACAAACATCATTCTTTGCTTTTGTATCTGTCTAAGTGAAAAACAATTACAATTCTTTGAATTAAAAAAGAACATTTTAGCCTCAAATACCAAAGATACGGTATGTAAGTCAGTAAAATGTTGACTGATAATGATTTTAAGTTATTATTTTCGTCACTTGTGCACAGCATCAGGTGCAGTAGGTCTTACATCCCATGATCATCTCAAAAAAGAAATTGAATAATCTTGGCGGTGGGCAACCAAATCCTATGTGGGGGTGGGGTCAAAATTTTATGACTCTAATGAGCAGATCTTTGGAAGACAAATCTTGCTGCAGCAATTGCGCAATGTTATGACTTGGTGTGCCACTCGTAAATGTTGTGCACAACGTTCATTGAAATTAATTTACTTACAGAAACGAACCATTGTCATAATAGTCCCTGCCAAAACGACGGAACCTGTAGTAATCTTCCAGATACCTACAGATGTACTTGCCATCCGGAATTCACTGGGCAAAACTGTGAAGGTGGGTTATAACGAATACTCATACGGTGTTTCGACACTTCTCCCAAACTTTTACGTGTTTTTCTTTATCTTAGGTAGCTCTTCTTCCTCTTAATTAAAACAAAAAGGATCTGAACGCTTTATTTGATTCTCCTAGCCTACGTATACAGCCCTACTCCCAGCAGTGCTGGCCGGTTTTGCGTTGTTTCCGGTTTGAATCTCCCTGCAGAACAAACAAAAATAATTTAAACATACTTTAGCCTCTCAAACAATTGAGAAAGGCGCTGGGGGAACCTAAGGCCAGAAATAGACGACGACAACAGAGTCCATTAAGATTTACCATTATAAGATGGACCTGCAGGGATTCATGGTAGTTGTATGCCTCATCTTAAGCTGGACATTTGTGTTGATAAATACAACTTCATGTACCATGATTCCCTACAGGCACGCCTTCTACAAGGAATTGGAAACTACATTTATTTTCATACATTACATTGCAATGCATTATTTAACGTTACAATGCATTGTCACTTAACGGTGTTGGACTGAGACATTCCATCTCATCATTTTTTTTTTTTTTTTCAGCTATAAACAACTGCAACCACAGCCCGTGTCTCAACAATGGGAGTTGCACCCATCTTGAAGATGGCTTTCGTTGTGATTGTGCTCAAGGCTTTACCGGGTCAAGTTGTCAAGGTAATTTTGTGCTTATTTCTTTCCAATTCCGAAAAATCAAGTAAAGGTTGACTTTCAGAGCGTCTGAACCAACGCATAAGACAACAACATTCGATAAGCCTTTGTTACTAATATGGTGTTCACATTAAAAAATAATACGAGGAATGTTTCTTGTAGAATTTAATTTCTGTGATAGTAATTTGAAATATGTGAAATACTAAAGAAAAAAGAAAAGTAAAGAGCTAAATTAATCACCAGGATATACGTCACGTCTTTACGCCTTGCAGATATCGATTTCTGTCACAGTAGTCCCTGCCAAAACAACGGCACCTGTGACAGTCTGTCAGACGACTACAGCTGTCATTGCCTTGCGGGATTTACAGGAAAAAGCTGTGAAGGTCTGAGTCTTTTTTTTCTTAAACATTAAGGTAGTAGTGAATATATTGTTGTTAAAAAATTAAATTCAGGTAAAAATTAAATTACTTTGTGTCTACACCCTTAGTAGGGTAGAGGAGAAAAGAAATTGAGAACCAAAGTAGGTCAAAATTATTTTAACACAATGAACAGGTACAGCTGCACGTTACTACAGTGGTTAATATATTGTACAAAGAAAATACCAAACACTGTTGAGTATTGCATTTTTTGTTTGTTTGTTTGTTTGTTTACGATCTTTTTACATAGTACGCAGTGTTTGGTATATCTTCTCAATGAAATTAACAAAGTGGACAGTTATTGTAAAAACTAAAATTCAGGACGAAACCGACAAAGAACAGTGATATTCCAGCCACTGTCACGGTAATGATGTCTTTTGTTAAAACTTTGATGAATTTTTAAAAGAAAAATGAATTTGATAAGTTATCTTCTTTTTTTAGGAAGGTGTCCTCCTCAAAATTATATAGATTTTTTTATTCTTTGGAGTGTTCTTCTTGGTTCCTGGCTGAGACGGTTTCTTTCCTTCCTGCATGGTTCTTCTGGTGACAGATGTTTTCATGGTACGTGTATATCTGTTTACCACTCGGACTTATTTGCTATTGTATTTTCTTCTTTTTTCTAGAGGTGGATCACTGCTCTGACAATCCCTGCAAAAACAACGGAACATGTGAAAACCTTTCAAATGGCTACAATTGCTCGTGCATTGGAAAATTCAAAGGACAAAACTGCGAAGGTTTGACTTAATACTCTTTTGTTATGTCTTCTGTTATTTAGATAAAAATTGTGTCTTTCGCTTTTTTTTCCTCGTTACTTTTGGTACTGTTCAGGTAATTATTGAAACAAATCCTATGTTTTTGGTCATAACTGACATTGTAAAGTAAGTAGTTGCATGTCTTTTGCTAGAAGCTTTTCTACGACGGAACTAGAACAAACATGAAGCAACCAAGAGCGAAGTTATCACTCTTTTCTTTTGAATCTGTGTAAGTGAAAAACAATTACAGTTCTTTGAATTCAAAAAGAATATTTCCTTTCCCTAACCCATACTCATCTCAAAAAAGAAATTGAAAAATCCTGGGGGTGGGCAACCATATCCTAGGTGGGGGTGGGGTCAAAATTTTATGACTCTAATGAGCAGATCTTTGGAAGACAAATCTTGTGGCAACAATTACACAATGTTATGATTTGGTGTTCCAATCGGAATTGTTGTGCACAACGTTCATTGAAATTAATTTACTTACAGAAACGAACCATTGTCATAGTAGTCCCTGTCAAAACGACGGAACCTGTAGCAATCTTCCAGATACCTACAGATGTACTTGCCCTCCGCAATTCACTGGGCAAAACTGTGAAGGTGGGTATGTCAAATATTATTACGATGATTTGACACTTCTCCCAAAGTTTTACATGTTTTTCTTTATGTTAGGTAGCTTTTTTTCCTCTTAATCAAAAGAAAAAAAAAAGAATCAATGCTTTGACTTGATTCTCCTAGCCTATGGATACAGCTCCACTCCAAGAACCTCCAGCCGTTTACGCCTTCTCTACCTGCAGAATAACACAAGTAATTTAACATGCTTCGGCGTCTCAAACAATTGAGAAAGGATGGGACTGAGGCCAGAAATAGACGACGACAACAGTGTTCATTAAGATTTACCATTATAAGATGGGCCAGCAGGGACTCATGGTTGTTGTATGCCTCATCTTGAACTGGATATTTGTGTTTATTAATACAACTTCATGTACCATGAGTCCCTGCAAACACGCCTCATAGAAAGAATTGGGTACTACATTTATTTTCATACATTACATTACAATGGATTATTTTACAATGCAATGTACTGTCATATATCGGTGTTGGACTGAGACATTCCATAACATTGCTTTTTTTTTTCTTTGCAGCTATCGACAACTGCAACGACAGCCCGTGTCTCAACAACGGGACTTGCAACCATCTTCAAGATGGCTTTAGTTGTGACTGTGCTCAAGGCTTTACTGGGTCAAGTTGTCAAGGTAATTCTGTGCTTATTTCTTTTCAATTGCGAAGAATCAAGTAAAGGTTGACTTTCAGTGCGTCTCAACCAACAGATAGGACAACAACATTCATTAAACCTTTTTTACGACCATGGTGTTCACATTGAAACAAATACGAGGAATGTTTCTTGTAGAATTGAAATTCTGTAATAGTAATATGAAAAATGTGAAATATTTAAAAAAAGAGAAGGAAAGAGTTAAAATAATAACAAGGATATACGTCACGTCTCCTATACCTTGCAGATATCGATTTCTGTCACAGTAGTCCGTGCCAAAACAGCGGCACCTGTCACAGTCTGTCAGACGACTACAGCTGTTATTGCCTTGCGGGATTTACAGGAAAAAGCTGTGAAGGTCTGAGTCGTTTTTTCTTTCTTAAACTTTAATGGAGTAGTGGATACACCTGTACGTTACTACAGTGGTTAATATTTGTTAGAAAGAGAATAAGGGCTGTGGAGTATTGTATTTTTTTTTTCTTTGTTTTTTACGATCTTCTTACATAGTACGTAGTGTTTGCTACGTTTTCTCAATGAAATTAACTAGTTGACGTCAGTATGTTTTTTTTTGTGTGCGTGTCTGTCCTCTTATTGATGATAAATTGCGTAATAACTCTGTCAAAGTGTTTCCGCTGCAGTTTTTGACAATTTGACGAAATTGATGTTAAATAACAGGACAGAGGCATAAAGAAAAACTGACGTCAATTTGTTTTTGCAATAACGAGAGATATTTTTATGGTGCATGTATATCAGTACACCACTCGGACCTGTTTCTTACTGTCTTTTCTTCTCTTTCCCAGAGGTGGATCACTGCTCTGACAATCCCTGCAAAAACAACGGAACCTGTGAAAACCATTCAAATGGCTACAATTGCTCTTGCATTGTAAAATTCAAAGGACAAAATTGCGAAGGTTCGACTTGCATACTCTTTTGTTATGTCTTCTGTTATTTGGATAAAAAGTGTTTCTTTTGCTTTTTTTCCTCGCTACTTTTGGTTCTGTTCAGGTAATCATTGAAAGAAATCGTACGTTTTTTTGTCATTATCGACCTTAGAAAAGTAAGCATGTCTCTTGCTAGAAGCTTTTCTACGACGGAAATAGGACAAAAAAGAAGCAACCAAGACCGTGGTCATCACTCTTTTCTTTTGTATCTTTGTAAGTGAAAAACAATTAAAAAGAAAATTTCTGCTACAAATACTAACGGTACGATATGTGCGTCAAGAAAATGCTCACTGATAATGATGTTAAGTTTTTTTTTTGGCCGCTGGCTTATACCACTTAAAGATTACATGAAACACGAAATGATCAACATTGTTTCTTGTTCGTTGGTACAGAGGTCGATCACTGTTACTATAACCCATGCCTAAACAACGGAACTTGTACAAACTCTGTTGATGGCTACTTCTGCAGTTGTTTTGCTGGATTTACTGGACAGAATTGTGAAGGTAAGTCTCAAAAATAATTAAAGAATAAGTTGACTTCGGCGAGTTGACTTCGAGTAGAGCATCAAGACGTAAAATAACTATAAAACTGAATTGTAAGGTTATAGTTATTTCTCAAAACAGGAAGGAGTCACACCAGACTTCTTGAAGTTATAGGTAGATTGGAGAGAAGCTTTAAGATAATAAGAGGCATTAGTATCACCCAACTAGTGGACTAATACAAATCCTGCATTTTGATTGGCTACGCTACTAGAGGACTATCAGCAATAGTCATCGAGTAGCGAAATTCTTTCGTTTCCCAAATAAATCTTTCTTTAACTTGCATTTGCCAACTTAATTATTGCTTTTTCTGTCCGACTAGTTGTGTGATACGAAAACAATTACACCCGTCGCCCTCAAGGGCCACGGGTCTAATTGTTAATTAGCTGCACAGTTCATGTTTTTGGTACGAATATAATTATTTTTTATGGCTTTCTTTGACAGTGGAAGATCTCTGTGTTTCTCAACCATGCAAGAATGAAGGAACGTGTAACCTATCAAACGATGGCTACAAATGCCTCTGTCCCACTGGCGTAAAAGGAACAAACTGCGAGGAAGGTAAGAGCAACTCTTTAGCTGGTATAGGTGGTTTGCAACCATTCCTGATAGATTCAAATGACAAAGACCCTAGCGGCCATGTTGGATGTCAGAAACAATAAAGTTTATTACAATTCGTTTGTTAATGGTGATGCATTATGGCGGCGATGACGTCATGTAACATGCAATTGCTCCATTTTTGCAGATATTGACGAGTGTTTCAACAATCCCTGCATGCATGATGCCTATAGCTGCAAGAATACCTTTGGAAGTTATGAGTGCAATTGTGCATCAAACTACACAGGAATCCATTGCCAAATAGGTAAAGTATTTTTACTGCTTTCTAATCTTAACCGCTCTAGAATTGCTATATTTTGGAAACGTCGAAAACTATCAATAAAATTATGAATCCCAATCCGCTCTTTACTTTCGCTGGTAAATCTCGTATATGGGATCCATTGTTTCCATGGGAATTTCAATATTTCTGGTCAATTTTTGGTCAGTTTACAGTTTCAGAGTAATAACAAATTAATTTTTCTGTCCATTAAATGTCCATGTTTACAAATCACCCCTGTAGTTTACTGCAGATCATAATATTTGTTTAAACTTTAGA
>OMLO01003665.1_pt1 | contig 12688 bp, 10 predicted proteins | sample 1674811 | NCBI WGS metagenome assembly OMLO01 (sample SAMN06265003, study PRJEB25207) | coral metagenome | isolation source: Coral host | place: Mexico:La Bocana,Puerto Morelos, Mexico | collected 2008-11-13
TTTTTTTATAAACTAAATCTGCATCAGATCTAGATTTTTTACAATTTATGGTGCAAAGAAAATCTCTTCAAGTACGTGACAACAAGATATATTTAGAGCTTAAACTGACAAAAATTTGAAAATTCCTTGCAGCAACTCAGGAAAAACTGCCTGATTTAAAATCAAACGCCTTATTTCCTGCGAATAACAAGCAGTTTAAGAAGACACATGCCTGGCCTTTTACATTCACATATTACGTAAACATATGTGTATAAGACACGTGTGTTTTTATTACTGATCTAACCGATGAAAGAGACCCTGTATTCAATTACGCAGTAACGACAAGTTGATTTTGTTTAAATGTCCATTTGATCTTAAGGTCTATGTGTATCGGAAAGTTCTGAGACTTCCTTTCTGTTTCCTTCTCTTTTTCCATTTATGTTGAGATATGCATGCCTCAGTATACCAGAGATTGTAAGAAATTAGAAGGTCCCCATCCAAGTTCCTCTGATGTTCGTAGGAGCCACCAGCCATTCTCGCTTTTCTGAACCACTTCTACTTCGTCTCCCTCATTAAAGGTAACTTCGCCACTGTCTTGAGAGATGTAAGTGTGTATCGCTCTGTACAGCCTGGAGGTAGCAATGTTTTCCTCGTTCTCAAGCTCCGAACTGGATTCTCTCGGAGACATCTTAGACGGCGAAATGGATCCAAAATCGCGACCTTTCGGAGGTGAACCCGCCAATGGGCTTCTTCTGGGTGTGGAGATCTTTCGTTTCGAAGAAATAGGGCTGCTTCTTCCAGAGCTTGATTTTCGGCCTGTGGAGGAGATACCGTTTAAGCTCAACTCCATTTCATTCTTGAAGTGTTCCATGGAGGTGACAGATTTTGAACGAGGAATCCCTAGAGAAGGACTCGACACTGGCATACCGTCTTCAATATTGTCAAATCGCGGAAGTGTTGCACACTTCTTTATTCCGTTAGTGGATTGTTCCTCCACGAAAACATCAGGCGACACTAGGGACGACAAGCTTCCGTTTGGAGAACTTTCATACCCACTACTTGAAATGGAGAATTGGCGAGATTGGGATGAGCTCTCCAATTCACCTTGACTAAACTCGCTGGATCGGGGCCGCTGGGGCGAGGATCTTGGTGAGGACAAGCCTTTGGAACGGGGTGAAGTCTTCCTATTTATGGGCGGGGTATACACTGGCGCTGGTACTGAAATTGATCGGCTGTTTTTCGTGACAGGGACGCCGCTGGTCTTACTTTCGCCATTTTCTACCTCTGAGATGCCATTATGTTCAATGGAGTTTCGCTTTGGTTTTCTTCGAACTGTTCTTTGAACCTTTACATAATAGAAGAGATTAAAGACAGTTAAGCTTCCGAAATTATGAAGCGGACTTGCATGTCAAAACATAATCTCCATCATATTATATTTATTTGGTGGCTCCCAATACTTTTTACTCTTACGTCTTTAGTACCGACTATTATCGTGGGTTTATAGCATTTTGTACGTCATTTCAATTGGGAACCTACTTGATTTAGCGGCTACTCTAGCTAGTAAGAGCCACGTTGGATTTATAAATTATAAGGTAGCTCCTTAATCCTATCAACACATTTGCATTTAAATTTTCAGTAATTCGGGGTTCCATACCCAAACGTAATGAAACGTTTAAAGACACCGAACACTGAAACTAAATTAAAATGGCTAAGATAGGCGCTCACGGGGACTCACCATGCTTCGCCTTGTAGGAGGTGTACGCGAGAATCCATTGCTATCGCCATCTTCAGAGTCTGCCAACAAGAAACAATCATCACTTTTCAAATACAACAGACCTTCGTACGCGTTATTCTTGGTACAGAATACTTAACGATATCCTGCTAAGAACGTTTTCACCTAACTGTAGCTTTTGGGAGATTAAAATAAGCAAATCATCCACCTCAAAAGAATAATTGCAAGCTATTGCATTACATAGCTGCTACATGAAAATACAATTGAGGAAATGAAATTTTATGCGATGGGTGTTATTTCATATCTTTTACATTTGTATGGCACTCCGAGGAAGCTCATCCAACATTATGGCAAGTAGTCAGTCAAAAGTAGCGTACCTCCGTTGAAGGATACTATATCCAACGTATCCATTTTCCTGGACGTCGACGTGGAGGACTCATCAGAATCAACTCTTTTTAGGAACATGGCAGGAGCCCAGCCTTCATCTCCTTGATACCTGTCATATAAAAATATTTCCATTAAAAATTTGAAAACCATAAGTAGTTATTGAAAAAGAGAGAACTACGTGTTGGAATATATAAAAAAATCCTTTTCCGACAGTAATAAGGACAACAGTAACAAGCAACAAGCAATACAACAATTAATGCCACAAGCAATAGCAGCAGCAACAATATAGATGAAATTTATCGTAAGGCTTGGATTCTTTGTATACCTTACAAGCCACCATCCATCTAAAGTCTTTTCCACCACTTTAAGCATAACATCAGCATCAAAAGACAGCTCATCGTCAGCTTTAGCCTGATAGCTTTTAATGGATATGTAGATCTCCTCTGTGAATTGAAACAGACAGTACATCATCTATTCGAACCAGGGAGTTGCTGGAGGCTAAGCTCTTGGGTTTTATTTGAAGCGACACACTTGGGTGAAAGTAATTGGGCAATATTTCAAGTAAGCTACTAAATATTTTCCTTAAGTTGTTTACTCGGCGATTTTCAATTGGCATTATTGAATGGAAGCTGACCTTTTCCAGGTGCAAAGACTTTTGACGTTGTAATCTCTGATCCGTCGTCCGATGGCTCAAGATGAGATGCAGGAGCCCAACCTAACTCTCCTTCCTTGTCAACAAGCCACCAGCCTTACAAAGAAAAAAGAGATAAATGAAACTATTGAAGGGAATGGTCATTTTCAATGAGGTCAATAAGGTTAATAAGAACTTCGAAGTAGCTTCTGTTAAAGCCTCTTGGCTTTCCACAAATGAATATTTTACCGTAATCGTTCCTTTCGATAACGTCAACAAGGTCCCCGGCTGTCAGGGAAATATCATTCTTGTTTTTCTTCTGATAGTCAGCTGTCACTACGTATTGCTCAAACACGACTGGTCCAGAGATCTGTACATTGTCACCATCGTCATCATCATCTTCAATAAGAATATGAAGATTTAATGTCCAGTTTACAAAAAAAATTCCAAAAACATATTTGAAGACGCCATCAAATTCAGCTCGCTTAGTAAACTTACTCTCTGAAATCTTCCCGTCTTTCTTTGCAGACCTGAGAGCGAAAACAAGATTAAAATAAGTCATAAAAAGTTTATCTAAAGAACAATTTGAAGAATGTGCATAATGAAGCTAGTTAGACAACCAATTTATGCCAAATAAAATCAGCTCACTCAATCGTTCACTCCCCTTTCATTTAGCATTTATAATTACGTCCATAATCATGAAGAAAAGTGTCATGAATAATGTTTTGTTATAAAAGATTTTTATTACTCACTCTCCATGAGGATGGACATCACTAGCACGAGATCTGCAGAAGTCCATAACAACTTTACTTTTTGAGATGTTTTCAGGAGCATTGATGAGTTCCTGAAAACAAAATAAAAAGGTTAGACGAACTCATATCTTCTTTCCTTGGCAGTAGTCTTTGCTGGTGTCTTTTATCTTTACAAATCGTTAAATGCACTTCTTTTTAGCAGTTGGAATACGTCTTGCATTAATAACCTCTAAATATTATTACTTACTTGGCAAAATTGGTTCATAAACTTCTGGCGCTTGCATTTTCCGTCTTTGAAACAAAACTGGCAGTTTTCAGAAAATTTTCTTCCTAGGGGAAAAAATTACAAGAGAAATGAGTGATAAAATATGATTGGCAAATCTATCAGAGTGCTATTTTTTGAACCATTTTCTACCTTTTAGTGCAGGGATTTCCTTTCCAATGGCAGTAGGGAATTCCTTTCTGAGGTTTTCCTAGAAAATTCCAAATCAGATACCATCAAACAATTTTATTTTGTGCACATTTATTACCAAAATCCATCTCCCCTGGTGAGGTTTTCCTTATGACGATGAAACTAATTTGTGTTTCAATCCCTTATGAAGCTATTGTTTCTTTTTTTGAACACACTAACAAACAAACTACAGATCAAGCAAACAAACAAACAAACAAACGAAAAATTAACTTATTATATTCTCAAGTTTTACGCTTGTTTCACATAAAGCGCAGTTCATGTTGTACTTTAAATGAGATTCTGCCCAACAGCTTAATATTTGTCTCTGCTGGGCTGGTACACCAACCTAGAGGTAACATCTCTTTACAAATGCCTTACAAACGACTTATTCATGACACGAACAAAGCCAAAGGACGGACTAATAAGTTCATGCCTTGTGCACGTGTAAATCATGCGATCATGACACAGCAGATTGCATTTACGGGTGATTGCTAATAAAGGATGACATTGCAAAATACGATATTTGAGATAATGAGATATTTATCCCGCAAACTAAGGACCAAATTGAATTCATTGGGAGGAACCACGCATCGCTGCTATATTGGTCTATTTTTGGCGAACAAAAGACCGCAATCAACACAAGTGGAATATTTGTTTTCACATTGTAAACCTCATATGTTGTAATATCCTTAATGACTCAACCCTACAATGCAATGACGTCAGTATGAGCGACAAAGAAACCGCGCCAGTAGAAACTCTAAAAAATTTACTACTTTTCATGGCTTTTACCTGAAGAAAGAAAAAGTCACTGCATGTTCTGTAGATGATGTTAATATTTCCATCTGACCACACAACTTTGAGAATATAAACCTGAAGAAGAGAGAATTCACAGCACATTTATTAGTAATTTGTTAATTTTGGCATAAACAGTAAGTTCAGTGAAGGAGCATGCTGTGAAATGAACTGACAAATACAACAATTTGAAATGCAATAATGCAATAATGAACCCTGTCTCTGTGCTGCTATCTTCACTCACGAGCATAAGATATGTACTACACATGTACATGGGTTGCGCTTTCTTAATTTATTCTCATCTGCTTCACTTTTTTTATCTAATTAAGGACCAAATCAAGTACAATCTAACGAAATGAGATTTTTTCAGAGAAAAAGTTTGATAAGAAAACTTTTGATACCGCCTATTTTCGATGTTTCTTGGGAGCGTTTAGCAATATTCATATGTGAATTGAAACTCTTCTATTTCCATTATTAATAGCTCATAAATAAAAAGCATAAGACAGACAAAAATATCGGAAAATTAAATATATCTCGATATACAAGTCAGAACGATCTTTTAATGTCGTGTTTTATATTATTCCTTATTCGTCTTATTATGCGCATAGTATCTTAAAACTTAAAGGTTTAAAATGTCAGTAATCGTGCAAAATATATATCGCATTGCAACGAATCAAATCTCAAAAGCTTTGAGGAGATGTTAAAAGTATTATATTTTGATTAGTTAAGCGAGATCTATCATTCTACTCACGTAGTTTTTATCGGGATTCTTCCTCTTTTGTATTCCTTCTACTGTGAGGAACTTGGGTCGTCGGTTCATTTCGATTTCGGTTGCTATCGTCTGAGACCCTGTTACAACGTTGCGATCTTGGATCTGTGAAAAGGAAATAGCAGGGTTCCTTTTATATTATGTAGTCTACGTTTCCTTGATCAAACTAAACCGCAGCCCACTTCATGTAAGGAAATGGCGTCAGTCCAGTTACGTATATACCTCTCAGAGTGTTATAATTAAATGCTCATTCATTTTTGTTCTGTTTGTTTTCATGATGTTGGCAACCGTTGTCAATCATAGAACTGGCCGTACAAAGTCAGGATATTTTCAGTGTTGTGGCAGATAACTGAAACTCGACCTGATACAGTTGACCAGTGAAGTGGTTTTCATAACTGAAATCCTAACAAAATAAGTGGCTGACCTTTAAAGGAAACAGCATGTTGAAGGCATAATTATCATGTCAATTATCATGTTGTAAGGTTACGAACTTTGAGCTAATTGAGCTAATTGTTAATTCGTCTATCTACAAAGATAGCACTTTCAGTGAAACAATCTTGAAAGATTTGAACAAGATTTTTAGTCTGACACAGAACGTTTTGTATTTTTGGAATTGCCTTTTTTTATTTAAAACAACTGTCATATCATATTGATCGGTTGTGGTCATGGTTATTTTTTGATGGCATACCTAAATATATAATTTTCCTAATATCTGAAAAATCGTGTGCATTAAGAAAGAGAAGCTGCTTGTGTCTAAGTCGCGCGTTTATAGATGAGAAAAATCCATTAAGTGGAATTTGTAGTATCAATTCAATAGATTCACTGAACACCTCAGAGATTCCTAGTCTTGCGTTTCTGTAATTTTTTCAGTAATGAACACACAATACAGTGGGTGATCACGTACAATATTCAGGTATCGGTATCTTTCAAAGAAAATTAAGAATATGTCCCCCCTTGGGAACGACAATAGTCTTTTGCGTGACTAAGCATATGTTTTTATTCTTCTTGCTACAATAAGCCCACACACACTCACGCGTATTGTTTTTACTAATAGATGAAACAGCTTTTAAAGTTGGTTTTGCAAACAAAAACAGTGATATTAAAAAGAGAAAAGAGAAAAAAAATCGAACTCGTGTGGAAACAATCTTTATGAAGTCCTAAGACGATCTGGTTGCTCTAGACTTAGTGTTAGCAAATAAGCAATTTTAAGTCATATCTGTCACTAATAAAAGTAATAGTTACCTTTTCTTTTTTTGGAGGAACAAATTTCTTTGTCTTATTGACTTCCTCTTTGGGACAGGTTTCCAACGTTTCTCTGATTTGACAAGACTCTCCCTGACTATCTGAGACTTGCTGCTCATCTGGCGTCTCTGGAGATGGGGACCTTGATGTGGCAGGTACCAAAAAAGCGCTAGGTGCCCACCCCTCACTGAAGTCATTTTTGACGTACCACCACCCACTGGGCTCTTTCTGTAGCACGTCGACTTCGTCGCCTTCCTCCAGAGATACCTCGCCGCTTTCCTCGGCAAAAAATGACGAAATAACGACATGCTTGGCCCTATTGAGGGTCGTTCTTGCCAGGCTGTTTCTTGCACTAGATGGAATTGAAATCTTCCTGGAGCGAGTCTCTTCCACCTCGGAATACTCAGAGTCGATAGCTGAACTTTCCCCCTGTGCTGAATGGCTCTCATCTCCATCACTCTCAGATTGTTGATGGCTTAACTCCTGTTCAGGCTTCTTTTCGTTCAACATCTTTCTGGTCTGTTCGCCCAAGTCAGCAAGACCGACAGCCACGCTGAATGGTCTCCTTCTTAAACCTGGCCTTTGAGGGGCCACTTTTTTGTCCAAGACGTCATCAGTGACTGAGGTCGTTCTCGGCTTATCTGGAAGCGTTGGGATCTCTTTACTTGGCCGACGTTCATTTAGCCTGTTCAGCTTAAGGTAAAGATGATCTCTTGCTTCCTCGCTGAGGACGTGTAGGTCCTCTGGAATCCACGTCGAACTATACTTTGTTTTTCGTTTTAACAATGGACTTTGTTGAGGTATATCTCTCAGTGGATCTCGACCTAAAGAAATAGTTTCATTCAGATATTAAAACTAAAATTTGCCATGATTACAAACTGTGCTTTTGCACAACAAAGTTTAAACTTTGATTTACTTTTAAACCTGTCAAAAATCTGGATTTGGGAACGTCTTGTTCCCTTCTTCTCACCTTATTATTATTATTATTATTATTATTATTATTATTATTATTATTATCATTATTATTATTATTATTATTATTTTTTTTTTATCAAATGCATCGTTATTACAGGTTTTATTTCCCTTACCACTTAACATTTCGGCCACTTTAGTGACTTTTTTCAATTGTTCTTCCTCGGAGGACCTGTGGGAAAACAATTCTGGTCAGCACTTGATGGCTTAGATGAATTTAAAGATTTGGCGGACTTAATAGTCTTACTTTTCAATAACTCCATTTTCACCATTCAAAGCACCGAAAAAAGTCAGTACAACATCAGACTTTCGCACTAAAGCCGGAAGAGTTAACAATTCCTGTAAATAAAAAGAAAGTCCAAATGTTAGAATTTGTTTTTTAGAATTTGCATTCAGTGAGTTATAATATAACAGTTTTTGTAAGTTGGTTAAAAAGGTACCTTGATGAATTCATCCATCCTTGCCATCTTTTTCAAATCACTGTCTTTAAAGAGAATGCGGGATAGCGCCGAGTTGTTTTCTGCAAGTAAAATCTTCTGATTAGTTAGTTCATTAACTAGGTCTTGACATTACCTAAGATTGTCACGCAGAGCATGTTTAACTCTAACCCAAAATGTAATTATAACTGTCGATTGTAGACTCCCGTACTCCTGGTCATTAGAATACTTTTAGTTGTTGATGGGAATTGAAATCGAGAATATTCTTGCCAGAAATCTACCTAATGAAGATTTTAGGACGTGGAACGATCAACAATGATTTACGAATGGCGAAGTAGTTTGTTTATGACCAAGTGTTTTCGGACAACGTACCTGGCAAGCTGGAAATAAGAGTTCTTGACGTCTTTCTGGAATAGCCACCTTTAAGCTTGAGTAATTCGTAAACCTTAACCTACAGTTAATAAAAAAAAGTATGAGTTTCTGCCCTGTTCTTCGAAGAATTCTTCTATTTGTCTTTTCTTTAACTTACAAGAGCTATGCGACTGAATATGTTAGCCTATATGCAAATCTAATTTGCATAAAGTTCGCCGCTTGCAGTCCTTCTTAAACCTCTCTATCCTTAATTTACGTCCATCCTCACTGCCCTTTGGGTTTTTATTTACTTCCCCCCTTTAGTTGTTTTTCTTCCTAAGTAGGCTACTATTTCGAATTTTCTTTGAAGGTAATATGTTTCCAAAATAAAACTAACTGTATAAACTTTAAACTGAGTACGAGTATTGAAAAATGGTGATTTTTATAAGGAAGCAACAGTTAAGATGGTTAATTGTTAATATCATATAGTGTTTTTTTAGAATCCTTTTTTCAGCTATCAAAGTTAATCCTGGTTTCTTTTATCGCAAAGCACGTCATCTAATTTTACTGAGCTGAAACGGGTTGACGCCGTTTGCTATAACCAGTGTTTGGAGTATCTGCTTGACGCAAACAGGGCGGGGTTTTCTTAATAATCTTCCACGTCAGCGTCTGCAGCAGATGCGGATGTTAAATGTTGACTTCCTCTGTTTCTTGGAAGTAGCTCCAAGACCAAACATTAAAATATTTAGTCTCGTGCAAAGGAATTTGTTAGCCATTAGTCATTATAACAATGAGAATCGCTTTTTTATGGGCTGTTTTATCAACAACACAATTGGACAGGAACAAACTTATCTCATTGGCAAACTTACTTGTAGGTCAACAAATTCTTCATATTTCTTTTTAAGTACAGACTTGCTGCCATCGTCATACACAACAGTAATCTTGTATGTCTGTAAGATTTAAAGAAAATTAAAAATAACTTAAAGGTCTGCTTGCTATTCAAGAGCTCTTTCGCTGTAAACGTTATGTAGCCGTTTCAGTTCACTGACCAATGCTGGTACTGTCCTATTATAACTAACCCACGTGTTATTCCGCAGGTGTGCATGTGATATGCGAAACTAATTACGGTCAAAAGTCAGTTTTAATCTCGCCCGCGTTATAGGCGGCCATGAAATGGACATTGCAATTCAAAACAAAAACGTAGTTATGTTCTCAGTAACTTTATCACAATTTTCCAAATTTTTCCATATTAACATATTAAGTGTTTCACTAATATTTTGCCTTCCTTGTCCGCGTTCCTTTAAGAAAACGAATATCCGGCGCTTGCCGGTCCTTTCGGAAATGCTGGATGGATTTAGCATCAAATATTTCCTATAAATAACACCGATTTCCTATCGCCGAGACTCTTTGTGATGCACGGAATAATTTAGTAAATAAAAACCAAAGCTGGACTCTTATTGTTATAACACCATAACAAACCGAAGTTGTTTTACGTTAGTGTTAAATGTTTTTGTATGACGTTCCTTTCGTACTGTATTTGGTTTCTAATCCCCCATTATACGGCACGCTCGAAACAGAAAAACTTTGCAAACAGTTGCATCAATTTATTGCCGTATTTTCACACACAGTGATATGAAGTGAGATTATAGAAAATATTAACTAACCTCAGGGTCTTTTTCATCTTTTGGAGTCACTGTTCCACTTACAGAGGCACGCAGAACTGTCTTTCCCTCCATGGTGCTGGGTCGCAAATGATTTGAGGTAGCTTTCGTCGCCTTTTAACGCTTCTGTGATAACGTGGGAGCGCAATTTACGTCAATTGAAATAATTATAAAAGTTTCTGCCTGGCTGAATATTTTGCATAATTCCGTGTTTTAAGGCTGTTTGAAAGTGACCCCAATATCAGCCAAAGGCAACTGAACTGTGAAGATTAGATGTTCAAATAAATCACGATAGATGAGACAGCAAGGAAAAACAAACATTACGACTGCTCAAAATACTTAGTACTGTTGTCAAGAAGTTGTTTAGTAAAGCACTCCTTGAAGGCCCTCGTCTTTTACTGAAGTATGTGACGTATTTGAAATTTTCTTGAGTCACGCCACAGAACGTTCTTTCGAAATTAGATTTATTTTATAAAACAAAAAAGGACGATTTTGCTTCTTAGCATAAACTGTAAATAGAAAGTTTCAGTTTTTTTTTATATAAAATTCGTCGCAAAAAGCAGTATTACGAAAGTAAGTGAAGTGCTTTATTAAATGTTGTCCCTGTTACGCGATAAGTTCAGTGAAGCAGACATCCTGATCTTTTGTGACGTATAAAAAACAGAAAGCACATTACGTCTGTATCCAAACTGACACGATTTCTTAAATGTTTCATAGCACATTTGTCACTACAGTTTGTTTGCGTCAAACTGATGCCCCTTTCACGCAAGATAAAATCTGTTACTGTATACAATTCATAACATAATCCCTGAATACTTTGGCTACAGCCCTGGAACATACTACATTCCTTCCACGACATCCACTTAGCCGTTATTAACATAGTTATATTCATTTCGCCGATAAATCGAGTTTTATAATCTTCACGTCTTGGGTGTCGAAGAGAGTTACTAGAGAGAATTAAACGAGAAACTCCTATCAAGAAAATGTTTTAGAAATGATTTCTTTATTGATCGGAATTTTTTTTTGAGTTCATTCCTACCATAGTTTAGAGCAAAAATGATAATCAAGTGCAAACGTAATTATCTAGATATTAAAACAGGTCAAGAAGCCTACGGTTAGGCGTTATGATAGCTCAATAAGCTTTCAGAAAGAAATTGGCAAGCACATTAAATCTCGGATATATTCGTTTTTCATTTACTGTAAGATAACTCACTAGCTAACCGGCTTCAGCGTATGGTGCCATAAAGAACAACAAACGCAATATCGAGGTGTAAATAAGACACCGCGGAGGAATTATAATCAAAAATAATCCCTTTTTGTTCACTAAATCCTGGTTTCTCGTAAATTATGTTGGAAGGAATCATTGTATATTTACAACGATTCACTTTATACTAATTCTTTGTAATCAGCAGGTTGTTTGGCCAGTGTGAAACAAGTTGTACAGATCGGACAAAGACGTCTAATGTTAATTTTTTGTTACAACAACGGACAATATCAACAGCATATGACACTCTCGAACTCGACAGTTTGGTTAGAGTTACCATCCAGAAAGACATATTAAGCTAGCACTCAACAGGGATTATTTCCTGAATAGATCTCAGAGAATTCATATATGAGAAATGGGCTGTCAAAAATTGTTAATAACATCATTTTTAGGAAAACGTGCAAGTCCGCGTAAAGTTAGTAAGTGATGAATAATTTATTCCTGTAAAATAAAGCTTGCTTTGGTTCATTGTGTATCAGTGAAAGTGTCGTTTGGAAACCTTAATGAAGCTAGTAAAAGGTTTTCTATCACGTGATTCTCAGCCTGTTATGATGCTCTGATTAAGGTCATGAACACGTTAAAAAAAAACGTGACTGAAATTTTTCCACGTGTGCTTTCATCTCTAGCTGACGGCAGCTTTGTTTTAACGTTGTCAGCCATATAACAGAAATGGCTACGTCATGAATCAAACAACACTGCTTTATCATAATTTACTTTGGCGACATTTCAATTTTAAACTTTAATTTTTCAAGTAATAAGTTTGATAAGTGCAATTCAAATCTGTGTGCCTTTCTGTGGCACATTATTTTCAGAAACATTGCATTATCTGCCAAACAAAAACAACCAATTTTCTTCATCATCTTCTCATCATCAAGCACGCTTTCTAATTTTCAAAACAGACACTAAAGAAAGCAAACAATAAAAAATAAAATAAACAAACACCATTTTTTAGAACAATTTTTGGGCGATCTGTTAAAAGCGAATACCGCTTTATCGCTTTGTTACCCAACAAAGTGACATGAGATTCGTTACAAATCGATCACCGTCCGTTTATAAAGGCAATATAGTTTATGTTGCTCCCATAGAATGTTCAGATTCTCCGTTAAAGTAACAGAACTCAAGTGCGTGTTCAAATCAGGATGCCATGTGACATCCGTCTCACGAAATAGGCACGTGTTCTAATTGTTAACTTAACATTCTCCTCGGCTTTCGAATATTTATTTATTTTTGACAAATAAATATGTTGATCTATAACCAAATATTGCAAT
>OMLO01003666.1_pt1 | contig 12686 bp, 8 predicted proteins | sample 1674811 | NCBI WGS metagenome assembly OMLO01 (sample SAMN06265003, study PRJEB25207) | coral metagenome | isolation source: Coral host | place: Mexico:La Bocana,Puerto Morelos, Mexico | collected 2008-11-13
TGGGCAAAATATGAAGAAATCGAAAATTTGACGAGTGTCATCTCATTCTCGATATTTAGGGAAATTGGCTCTTAAGGCCTCTACGCCTCTTGTCTTCTGGAAAAATCAGCATGTCGGATATAAAGCAATGGTCATCAGCCCACGAGCAAAAAATAAATCAGAGGAAAAGAATGAATTTTAAAAACATCGTCACACACATTTGAATGGACAAAACTTAACGAAAAAATGTCATTTAAATCATATGCATGACAAGGAGGCTTTCATCAATGTTACACGATCAGATGCAGTGAGCTCACCGAATGAGCTAAAAACATACAGCGCCAAAGATTTGTGTCCAATCAGAGGCCAGGATTGCATGTAGTTCTCGGACAAGTCAAAGGTGATTCACTAAAAAAGCTGTTGGGCTAATTTCCTATCGTTCCACATAAGCGCTCCTGAATCCCTATGGATGAATGCTCGCCAGCAAATTACCTCTGCACTTGGCATGCTATCACCATCTCAAACAAAGACCTGCTCGAACGGCTAGGAATCCATGACCATCCACATCCTACTGATAATGCGCTGAAGGTGGATTTGCCATGTCACACGCCATCATCACTAAGGCCGCCCTAGAGTGGACGCCAGAGGTAATCGGGACACACTAGAAAGTCATCAGTTATGTTATAGCACGGCCAAGCTTATAACTGCTGAACAAAGAGTTTCCAATAATCTGATTGGTTGAGCGATTGCTTATATAATATAACGGCATTTCTGAGCTTGGTAACTAACCTTTGCTATCTCGGCAATGAAAGTAAACATGGCGGACAGTTGCTGAATAAATTACTCCAAGCCCGGGACCGAAATTTGAAAGGATTGAGGATTTTCAACGTGACTGCTGTCGCCCTTAGACTAAAAGTCCTTTCAAGAACTCGTATTCAAGGCATTTTAAAAGAATTGTAAACAAAGTGGTTACGTTGCTCACTAGCAGACCACGATTGACCGAAATTTCATTTTCTTCAAACTAAAGCTATTTATTCTTAGACTATGATGACTGTGAATGATGACGGTACCGGATGAATTTGTTTAGTGTTTCGCTTGTTTGACTTGTTTGTTTCACGTTCCAACTCGATGAGTAAATTGATTCACAATCGATGTGCATGTACATGTCAGCTTATTACTAAAACTACGGCTGCACACGTGTATCAAACGAATGGTATTCTCTGTTCAATTTTGAAATTATACTAAAACAATTATTTGCCTCAGGCTCAGTGAATATTGTCGAATTATTCGATTGTAATAATTCTGTGACCGTTATGGTTAATTGTAAGTTAATTGTTACTAACATACTATTTGTGAGTAACTTTAATTGTAAGTTGCATATGTCACTGTAAAGTAATATTTCAGTAAGTAATTAATAAAAAAAAAAACAAAAACAAAAAAAAAATTCTGTGACCGTTCCATAAGCTGTATCCATGGGGCACAACTCTGCACTTTGCATGAGAGACCACGCATTGATACCAAGCCTACGCGAACGAAGGGTTCTAAGTTTTGATTCGTATTGTATTGTATGGTTAACCTAGATGGATTCATCGTACCAGCATCGTAAAGCCAATAATGCAGCATTAATCTTTCGAGAACACACTATCTGCCTGTTCAATAAGATTTCAATGCATGCAGTTTGAAAGCCGGTTGCAGAAGCAATATAATCATGCAAGCAAAGTATTTACACCAGCACTGATCTAAGGTCCTCCGAAGCGACAAACATGAAACTAATGTCAGAGATCAAAGTGCATCTCAAAGTTATAGAGCAAGAATTTGTATTAAAGCGCCCTGTTTTCCAATTTGGGCCGTCCATCAAGTGGACATTTACTATATGTTAAATACCTGACAACTCTTAGAACCTAGAAGGGTCGACGTCGCTTATACAAGTGGTGCCAACACAGAAAGGTTAGTAGGCGGTGACACAAATTCCATCAGCGCTTAAAAGAACTTCTCAGCTTAGTTCAAAAAAAAAAGTGTATTTTTTTAGTGGATGGTGTGAGATTTATATTTTGGAGGAAAGCTGAATAGCGGTGGACAACTGCACATCCTCTTCGTTTCCGATGGTGCAAAAGGTCGCAGTAGGGAACAAATCATCAGTGAAAAGCAGTATTAAGATCAGTATTGTACAATTACTCTAGAAAGTACTCTACCAAAACTTAGATAAAGAGGTAAGTTTCTAACGAAACTGTGTCGCTGCGTCGGTGGGGAGTATTACAAGACGTAGACGTTTGACGTTTCAAGCGTTAGCCCTTCTCTCCGACGAAAGGCTTACCCTCGACACGTTAGCTTTCGAATCCCTTTACGGTGGCCAATTCACATTATCCAGTCAGTTGATAAAACCAAATTATCTCACTAAAAATAAGAGATTATTTTTGCCTCTTTCTTCTCGTTTTATTTCGTCTTTTTCTTCGGCTTGATTGACTTCCCTTCTAAAAGTTACGTCTAAAGACTTGACATAAATTTAGTACATAAATCCACCGTTATGATTCTTACTGCCTGCAGGATTCAGATCTCATAAACTAGGACACTGGATAAAATTTAAAAATCGACTAAGGCGTAATTTAATATGAGTTATGTCTTCTCGGGTAAACTTTGTTGCCATGCATTTTTCTGTACATGTGTTTCCTTACTACGTCTGTGCCTAAACATTACGTTGCTGACTTGTGTTTGTTTTGGCAAAATCATAGTACATGAGTGTATATTCTTTCTTGATACTTGTTCGGAAAACAAGTACAAATGACATTTACCACTTCCAAAATGAACCAAATTAACTCTGCCGAAATTTAAGTTGAATGAAGCTGATGAATACTGAGCACTGAGAACATATTCAAATAAGACTTGAAAAAATGACGACCATTGACATGCAGAAATCCACGAACTTTCAAAAATGTGTATGATTGTGTCTTAAGGCTAATTTCAGCTTCATTTCCGTAAAAGCTTTCCACTGACGTTGTTGAAAATTTGTTTTGCTCTCTCGAAGGAAACTTTTGTGTTTATATGATTTTAGTCGAAATAGTCACAACAAGCAAATAGCTTACTTGTAACGTTTTTTCTTCATCCCGTGTTTTTCATATTGTTTCTGCTGTTACCGCTCCATTGCTAAATTGAGCTCACCTTAACAAACCTTGCGTTAAACCCGAGCTCACCACCATATCATAAAACAAAACAAGTACATATTGAAATATTGGAAGCTTAGTAAATAAGTCTGTATTTATCCTGTTTGTAAACCACATTTTACGTAACTATACTATATGAAGCTTGCCTTTGACGCATAACTAACAAATATTGTATTGGCCAAGTCCCAATATTCGTCACACACTTAACATCGCAGACACGTTTCATCATCTCTGACAGTACACTGAAAGAAGTTTTAATATTATGGACACTTTATTTAGTTCCAGGTTCCGCATACATAAAACACCTCACATTTAGGATGCTCAGTTCTTATATAAAAAGGGTTCGATGGAATTAAATAGTTCAAAGACTGAGTTACCAAGCACTCTAGTTGACCTATAAAGCTAACATATCCTAGAAGGCTTTAAAGATTTACGTGTTAAAGGTAAGGTAACTTTTCATTTGAATCACTTGTTTCTCTTAATTGTAGTACCTGGAACCGAATCCAATCAAATCTGAGAATTTTAAAGCAGAAAAAATGTGTTGTTTTACCTTACTGAGCAAAGTCATATGATGAAACCGTCGTCAGCGTCTTTCTGTCAGAAAAGACATTAGAACTCATATTGAATTTACGGAAAATCAATGTATGCCTCAATATGATTATATAGTAAGCTTCTCAACTTAAAAGTTGCTGTTTTGCTAAACAAGATCGCGACAAGGAGGAGGAAAACTCACTTACATATAACTATAACTTCATTCTCTCATGTTGTTTATCCAGAATATTCCTTCTCGACGAATTAAAACTTAGTAAAAGCTACTTTGAGTCAATGGGTGCTTCAGAGAAGTAAATATTAGCAATAATCAATTTTCTGTGCAGTGTGATCAGTGGGCCGCATTGAAATGTTGCAGTGATTGCAATATCGCCGAGCGAAGAAAAAATTGAGACCGCGAAGCATTTTTGTTTCTCTTTTTCGATTGAAGAGCCCAGCCATAAAGGCAAAAAACAAGTAGTTTTAAGCCAATCAGCCACCTCCTGGACGCCTAAAATTGCCTGGGCATCGACTACAGCCAGTATCAAAAATGGAAATGTTTCGAGACAGGGACTTCTGTGCTCCTAGTAATTACATACTGATTCCCATTTTACTTTAAGTAGGTTCTGCTGAGCTGAAGAATACGTTCATGAAACCGAGTTCTTCGTTATGGAACGTTTCATTAAGCAGTCGGGTCTCACAATAGCGGTGAATTATGGTCCGGGAGTTATGGCGACCAGAGTACCAATAGACACTGTGTACTCAGCTCTGTTATAGACACTTAGCTAATATCGTTTGGTAATAGTTACCTTCAAGCTTAATTCCGCAATTAGACAGGACATGCGATGGAAGTTGCCTTGAAACAGAGTAAATAGAGACTTGACTACACCTAACTTAATTTGGGAACTGAAACGTGCAATTTAACATAGTTGATTCATAACCAGAAGGAATAAGAATCTGTAAGAGCCCTGGGTCTTCCGGTTTTAAACAAAGCGCGCGCATTTATTGAAACTGCGTCAAGCTTGCCACTGACGTAACGGTGCAGCGACCATCGTCATACTTCCCACCTTTTAAAATAACAGATATCCGCCCAAATCTTAACCACGGCAGTTAAAGTACGTTAAAAGCTAACCTTTTATTGTAATTTATGTAGTTAACATTGATTCGTTTAGCTGCTGTTTCTACATACCAAAAAGCTGAAACAAACCGGTTCTTCTTCCGGTGTTTTATAATAAAACATGAACTGCGGAGTTTTTTTCTTGGGAAAAAATGCTGAGCTGGTTTGACAAGTATGTGGCCATTTCAAGAAAACAACTTTCGATGCAATACTTTACCATTTTGTCGAGAACGTTAGACTAAACAAATAAATTGTCTCACTTTATTGATTAAGCAAATCAGTTACCGTCTGTTCCGGGAAAGAAAACTGTAAACTTGAGAGGGCATGCGCAAAAGTCCACTTTACCGCCTTTGCTCACTGTCCATCGTAAATCTGCTAACAAAGTTTGCCAAACATCTTGCGGTCTAATTCCCATAAGAATAATTTGTTTGTTAACAACTTCAAAAAAAAAACATGCTTGAAATTCAGGTAGAGTCCTACTTAAGCCATTCTCTTTACTTTAGGTGACAAAAGCGACCAACGCGCGTCGGAATATTCAAAAATTGCAAATTAGGAACCTGCATTGAATGTGTTAAAATATTATCCAAATAATTAATAGCAAGTGTCGAGACAAAAGCAGGTATTTTACTGTGTTTTTAGGCGTTTTATCTTAACTAAAAAGTTATACTAAGGGAAGGTACGTTTTTTTGTTTTTTTTTTTGTTTTTTGTTTTTTTTTTTTTTTTTTTTTTTTTTTTGGTGGGGGGGGGGGGGTAGGTTGGGGTATTATAGATTTTTTTTGCCCGAAAATTGGTGGCCCTCCCCCTTCCAAGAATGGTTTAATGCGCGACCCTTCACAAATACCTACATAAAAACATCTGACCCTCCCCCCACCTCCTCCAAGACAAATATAACCGGAAGGCAAATAACCGCATCTGCACACAAAGCAGTTAATTGCGTGGTGTGTGATTGCAAGGTGAAAATGGGCTGATGTGCGAGGGATAGAAAGAGGGAAATGCGCTTGTGGTGAATGCGAGGATTTCATGAGGTCAGATGGAGAAACCTGTGGCTATTGGGTCTGTTTGCCGACTCGCCATTCTAAAAAGGATGCCCGCTACTCCTCTGACTCTGTTGGTGGCACATCGGGTGCGGGAACAAGTGAAAGTGCAAGCCGCTGTTTTGTGACTGAAAGAAAGCGCCAGTGGGAAGTTCGCGAGGCTTTGAATGCTATGCATCACAAGTTGGCTTATGTGACCAGAACCCCGCGCGAAAACGTTACCGCCGTCAAAATATGGCCGAAAGCGGGCACGAGTCGAGAGAGACAATTATGATAGTTGGTACAAGATAATTTTCTGATATAATATTTTGACACCTGTAAACAAGTTAGGCTGATCTCTGCTTTTACATGCAATTTTTAGATTTCTATACACTTCGTGTGTTTCTTAACAAATAAGAATCAACTAAGCGACATGGAGTAATTTTTTCCTTGCCAAAAAAAACTGACCCTCCCCCCGTTGCGAATAAAACAGGTTTGACCCTTCCTAATTTGTAAAAAGTTTGCTAATGACTCTCCCCTCCGAAGCCCCGGCCCAACCCCCCCCTAATTAAAAACGTACCTTCCCTAAGAAGATTGAAAACTAGGGCAGAAGATATGATGAAGTGAAGTTTGTTTCTGTTGCGCAAGTCCTTTATATTCGATGCTCGTTCACGTGATTCAAATTCGTTCCAGGAAACTAAGCCTGGAATTGAAATTTCAAAAACGACGGCACAAGGAATTTATTTGCCAGCAAATAAAACATTTTGTGAATTCTCCTTACTAGAAGTAAGTTGTTTATTTTAGTTTATTCAGCGAAATTCACTTTACGGGGCTGATGGCATTTGAACATTGAAAGGCGTGAGAGGTATTAGACAAAAAGATTGAGCAAAAGTCACAAGACTATCCTGTGACCGAAATTACGATAGGAACGTAGGTTTAGCAATAGTCAAGATATTTCAAGGAAAAGTAATTAGCCTCGACAACACACTGATAGTATGAAGAGACAATATCGTTCCTCACTTTTCCTCTCAGTTAAGCGACATAAATGTTTGAATCGGATTTATTTTTGGGCAAGTGCCTTGTGTCTTTACCTTTGCTAGAGCTTTATAGTTTTAAGATAGATACGTTATCCATTAGCTTAATGTGATGTTCGGTGTTTAATCAATAAAAGCGGTCATGAATCATGGCCAAATTTTACCGCAACGCGTGCATGTACAATATCTCGAAGCTCGCCTGTTTTGCATTGTTGCTGCCAAATGGAGCAAAAAATGGAAAACGCACGTTTATGCTAATATGTCATTCCTGGAGCAAGATATTTTCCCTTACATAATAAGAAAGAGTTCTGCGACTAACTCAACCTTCTTCTGGTGACATAAATTAACAAAATATGTGCCTATACTACGAAATGAAACACCAATTGCCATTTTTAATTAAACAACCAAATCAGACTCATTCCTTTTTAAATTATCTTGTTTGCCGATAACTACCTATACAACTGAAAAATAAAACCGCGTGTGCAGAAGTGGAACCAAGCAGACAGACAAGTCTCCAAGTTGTTCCCCACTATATCATATCTATTCACCACAAAGGAAAAAAATTAATATTGAGTGTCTGCACTCGAATAACGAATTTTATCTCGCTTTGTGCTTCGTGCTCAGTCTCACATTCTTGGCCATTGCCTTAGTCATCCCAGTCAAACATATACCATATTCAAATGAATCCCCAACACGAGTGGAGAGATTTAAAGGTGGTTTTGCACGTGTAGTTATCATTGCTGGTGCCTTTCCTACCTTAGATGACGGTGTACACGTATACCAAACCTGAAAAATGTCAATAACCACGTTTTGTTTCTTGTGTGTGCTAGACTTGCATGTTTCTATTAGAGCTCTTGTCTGGGATGAGTGATCTGACATCATTAATTATAGTTGCTTAATAGGATGATTTGCATCTCAAAGCAACTGGCGCTTGAACTTCCCTTCATCTTTGCGTCGCAACAACGGCCGATTTTGTCGATCAAGCTTTTTTGGTGGTAAGGTACCAATAAACGACATATCGGTGGAACATCGGTCTAATTTGAAAATCCTACCCGGTGGGTAGCTTTTTGGGTAAACAGGATTCTCTAAATTGATATTTTTCTGTGAAAATACACACACAAATAAACAAAGAACTTTGCAACTGTGCGTAAAAATATTTTTGCCGCATGCATAGACAAAACGACTCATGCAGAGTCTACCATAGTCTCAGCTACTTTTCAGTAGTGTGGTTTTTCAATCAGAAAGTTTGTATAAATACATAACTATCTTCAAGAGAACTGAAACTGAAATTAAGATATTAACACTGAAACAATCTAACTTTATTCTAACTGCAGACAGTATTGTTTCGGCCTTCTGGGCCTCATCAGTGCAGTGCTGAAAGTCTAGCTTTATTCTATATATAATACAAAAGCCTTCTTAACTATTTAGGTTTGTTGATGAATTTGTTTTCAGGAAATGAGTTCTATGACTTAGCATTTGCGATCACTCAAGTTTCTCTTAATCGCAGACATGCATTTCTCTGTATGAGCATTTCTTTAAGAATGGTTTTTCATTTCCTGAGCCTGGGAGTTCGTGAGCATTCTGTTTGTAAAACCTGGCTCACAGCACTCACGTATAAACAGTTATAGTGTCAATTAATAATGTACCTGACTTCTAAAGCTATATGCATGATTGATTTGAATCCGACGTGCTTCAAACTCCAATGTGAAACAGCATGTATTTTCTAGTTTTCACTTCTTTCTTTTTCTCAAGTATCGTACGTCCGTTTAGCTTCTGACGTAACCAACAACATGCGGATGCAACAGAAGTACTTGAGAAAGACCCTCCCTCTGAACATTAAGATAGTGCTATGTTTGCATTTTCAAGTAGTTTATATTGTAGTTGAACTAGCGGCTTGCAGCATCTTTTAGTTCTACCATTGTCACTGAACTGACCGCATCATTGCGTTACATATTCCCCTTCTGTGTAAACTTAAAACGCGATACACTTGGTTACTTAACGGCACTTGAGTTCAATAACCCATCCACAGCAGTTCTAAAGACTTCATCGTAAAAGGTAAGAGATATTTGTTAAAATTAAAACAAAAATATTACAGAAAAATCTAGCTTTACCTATAAATCAAACCAATGCATAGCCGGAGTTCACTTTAAAAGCAACAGTAAGATTTCTTTGTTAAAAACATTAGCAAAACTATGCCTTGCATATTCATTTCGAGCTGTCGACATATTCTGTGTATTTAGCAGATATTTATAAATGAAATCGAAACCATTAGGAACATTTTTCACTAAACCTTCAAACTTCATTAACGCATTATTTGTGTCGCGGTTTGACAAGATTTTGTTCCAATTAGAAAAACAATACAAAAGTTCAAAATGGACCAGTTTATCAGAGTATCGTTGCTTGAACGCTTCAAATACGTTTTCGCCTGCATAGGCAGTTTCGTATATAATCAATACTTTTGATAAATGGTAATTAATACTTTTAATAGAATCCCATTTATAGGGACTCGAGCATTTTGTTTAAGCTGACAAGTAAAATTATTGACCTAGGTAATTCTATCCAAATTGAAGTTTTTGAAGTTAAGTTGATCGAACAAAACACACAAGTGTGCTACGAGTCACATGTCCATGCAGGCTAACGTTCAGTAAAGTTACCACGTTGTGATTCAACAGAATACCTCCTTCTGGGCTCTTCCTTATGGGCTGTGCGAATGAGACAGCCTTTATTAGGACAATCCAACAAATTGATGCGTTGTTTCGTCTTCTTTTTCCGGACCAATGAGATTTTGTGATATGACAATTGTATGACTGTATGGCAACCTTCGCGTAACTCGTCACTGCACTCTGCATATTTCCATATTCTCATCTATGAGGAAACCGCAATAATGAAAGAGCATTAGAAACAGACTGCTTGGAAAGCCACCATTTGGATGTATATAGCCACTTGGGAATGCTTGCTTTTGATAAATTGAGCAACTGACTTTCTAACACAATGAGAATTATTCATTCCACAGCGGGTAGTTACTTAACTTTTGTTCAAAAATCTTTGCTTGTTCTTATCGCTGACGCTGCATCTAAATAAGGCATTGTTTTTCTCTTTCGTTAACAGGAAGTAAATTTGTCTTGTAATACGTTTTGCGATATACCAAGAAATATTTCACTGTTAAGTTGATATTTTGGATAAGCAGCACACAGCCCTACTACTTAACCGTCATATTAACGCTTTGTAAGCGATATCTTATGGTATGGTATCGTTTTATTGACATAATCCCTTACCAAACCCTTCCATAAGCGAGAATGTTGCAGCTACAAAGAAAAAATCAAGATTGCCACGAATGGGATGTTTGTAGCTAACTGCGAGAGTGGACCTCTATCACAGCTATCCCACGCATTTGGTTTATTCATGCTTTAAGCAAGACTGATCATTTTATCAACATCTGTATGAAGAATTAAATCAGTTGGCCCTGATTGTTTCTGCTGAGCCTAACTGCACTTGCAACGTGTGGGCAAAGTCCGCGGTGTCATGAATCACGCGTGTGTGTGCCGAGCCAATCAAATCGCAACTTGCACGACAGGACACAAGCGGAAGTTTCATAAGATTTCAATAGATTGAAACTGCTAGCTCAGCACTTCTTAATTTTTAACGAGATCACAAACAAGAACGGAACATTTTAACAAACCGTTTTGCTTGCAATGATATAAGTCTATCACCTTCTTCCCGAAGCTTTCCTGTCTTTGCAAAGCCACCGACCCGTGACAGAACTGAAAAAGCATGAAGCAAACAAAAGAAGGGCAGCAAGAGAAATCTCTAGTAGAATTCTTGTCATACTTTAGTGCTGAAACGGAACTTTATCATGACATTGTCTTGTTACTTGCTCCGCCCTGCCTGCATCCCGGCCTCCCATACATAACTGACCGTATTTCAGAATTTTTTGTAAAAGTTACGACAAGTCGTTGAACTGACATAGTGACGTGACATCAAGAACAGCCTGTAAGGTTAGTACTGAGAGATTCATAATACGCACACTTTAGACTAGATTACAGTCAAATAGTGAAAATCACATTCATAATGTAGTGCTTCCACGAAGGATAAAAACAATAAATGTGAGTACAGAAATGGACACTGCACACAGTACGAATCGTTTGAAGCAATGCACAATGCACACAGTACGAATCGTTTGAAGATACGCCCCTACAGTGCTAGTTGCTTTAAAAATTCAATTGTACAATGATTTTAGACCATTACTTTTCGATTTTTAGCCACTTTAATATTCTTGTGTTGGGGAAACTCTGATGTTACCTCTATCCGCCTGGAAATTAGAGAAATCTGACAGAAAAAGTTGGATACTTGACGATAAATTAACTTCTCTTTCAGAGGAAGTAAGGAGGAAAAAGATTAAATAAATATTAATTAAAAATATTATTATTTCCTTCCTCCTTTCTCCTAGACGCACGAGATTTACAAACGCTTTTCCGCTAGTTATTCGTTGCAAGGATGATTGTTTAATCAATCACACTCTTCTGAAAAGTTGTGCTTAGCAAATTTTATTATCTGAGAATTTATTGGCGTTTATGAGTTATCAGTCGCTAAAGTAGTTCAATCATTTCATTTCAACTGATCCTTTCTAAATGGATAGTAAGTAAGTAAGTAAGTAAGTAAGTAAATAAGTAAGTAAGTAAAACCTTTATTTAAGTGTCAGTCAATCATTAATCCCATTCAGTTTTCCCATGTGGACGATCGTGGAATTACTTCACCTAGTAACACTGACCCTAACTGATCTGTAGGTAAAACAATATAATGTGGCGTTGCATCGTTTTGGTCTTTCAACGAGAACAAAATCCTTTGAGTCAAATTTATAAGCTGTTAAATTCCCAATGAGATGAATTTACTGGATCAGTCTTTATCATAAAAAGAGGATCTTTGATAAAGGAAAGGTTAGGCCCAGGTTTATATGGACATATCAAAGACCATGGTAATCTATATGTTCAACCTGCAGTTCCTATTAGAAAGTAATTCTAAAGTAATTCTAGTAAATGTGAAATGAATGGCAAATTCTGTGTTGTCCAAAATGAAATATTCGCTATTTGCTCATAGATTGAAACCCTTTACTGAGGTAAAATTCAGCAACAGTTGACTCTTTAAGGACTCATGTATGCTTACAACACAACATTTTTATCAAACGTACCACTCGTTTGTGAGCCTCAACTTCGATGAATCCAGTGCTGTTAGTAAAGCCTTCAATTGCACTTTGTCAGACTAGTAAAGTAGTCTTGTACTCAAACACAAGCCAAAGGAAACAATGGCCTATTCTCTTTATTATTTTGCTGGCTATGTTTGTGTGGAGCACTTTATTTCAGCGCTAACAACTAAAACTTTTGACCCGGTGGATTATTATCACGAAACTTTTACCTGCATTGAAGAAATCAAAAAGCTAATAGCACTTTGCTAATATTTTGTTCACAAGGTTCTGCTCCATTACGCCTGAAACATTGGCTTTTGTTCAGTTTGACAATCTTTTGCTGTCTGCTAAAAGTAGTTTCAAAACGTTTTCTCTGAATTTGTGGTAAGTTCTGGAAAATGGTAAATTAAATTTCTTATTAAACGAAGATAATCTTTGCTTATAATAAAGAAAATATTAAATAGGAACAGTTGCAGAAATTGCCCCATTGACTAAATACGGAAATATATAACTGCCGAAGGCATTCGAACAGACTAGGTGTGTCAAGTAATCTAATGTCCGTCAGTTCGTTACCAAGATACGATTAGCATTTACATCGTGTAAAGCTTTAAATCATAAAGATCACTGGATCCCTAAATGATCAATTGTATAAGCGGTCGCTCACCTGTAATTAGGTG
>OMLO01003667.1_pt1 | contig 12685 bp, 7 predicted proteins | sample 1674811 | NCBI WGS metagenome assembly OMLO01 (sample SAMN06265003, study PRJEB25207) | coral metagenome | isolation source: Coral host | place: Mexico:La Bocana,Puerto Morelos, Mexico | collected 2008-11-13
TAAAATACTAAGCCAGCATTAACCATAAGTACTTACATAACGCTTTTTCATAGTCTGCTTAAATGAATAAAGAGATAAACTTTTTAGTTCTTCATCCAAGTTATTCCAGGTAAGTACCTTTCAATTGAAGGAAAGCATTACTTGACTAAGGTGGAAAATCATCGAACAAGGATGTTGAAAGTGGCTATGAGGTAAAAAATAATTACTTCTTATTGGAAAGGCTTTTAAAAATAAAGAAGAATGGCGTTTTTCTTTTTGGATTATCTATTACTGACGTTTTTGTACAAAGCAGATGAGGAAAGTGATGACGTCATGAGTTGTTCCACTAAAACAGTAAAATACTGAATAACGAATGTCTCTGGAAATATTAGAGCAGTGCTCTTCAAACTTGGCACCAGAAAAGAAGCACGCCATTCTTCTTTATTTTGAAAAGCGTTTCAAATAAGCTGCAATTATTTTTTACTTTATGGGCTTTTTAAGGATGGAGAAGATTAACACGGATTGCAAACGACGAACTTTAAAAATTTAGGCTGAACTTTCCAAGATGCGCAAATTGTGACGTACATGTAGGTGATGCAGTTTTAAGCGTTCACCTGTAGAATGACTTGCAAAATTAGGGCAGTCTGACAAAGTGGTTACCTCAATGCCTGCTTCTCATGTCCTTATAAACAACATAATAGTTTAAAGACCGCTGAATGAACGTCATAGTAATTCTTGCCTCTAGTAATGCTCTTCAGAATGTGTCAGTGTCACAGATCATATTAACCATTACCAATGATATTCTCTCCGTTTTTCAGTGTCCCTTCAAGAAAGCCAAAGGCCTGGTCCAGCGTGTGTTGTTTCACCCAACGAGACCATTTCTATTCGTTGCTGTAAGTAGTAAAGAAGTCAGAGGCGTTAATGACCGTTTTATTTTACACGTATTTTGTTTTCCGAAAGAAGAAATGTGAATACAAAACACACAGGGCGATGAAAGCTTCACGTTTGTAACAAAGGCAGGCTATTCATATTTCTGGTATGTGACCAATAGCACCCACTTAGGGGTAGAGTGGTACTGCTTTAGACTAGAAACCTCCAAGATTACCTTGATCTTCTCTTGTCGAAGTTGTCAAAGTAGACAACTTTATGATTTTCTTTAACATTTGCAATTGCTTTTGAATGAAATGAAGATGTCTGAGATTTGTATTTTTCTTTGCTGCCTATAATTTTCCTTATCTTCATTAGACACAGCGTTTTATCAGAGTATACAACCTCACAAAACAAGAACTGACAAAGAAACTCGTTTCAAATGTGAAGTGGATTTCTAGCATGGCAGTTCATTCTAAAGGTAGGTAACGCTTTTTTTCATCTCGGGGACGAAATACATGTTAAAATTGCACAAGAATCACCTTTATTCCTTACTCTATTTGGTAGAAAACAAGCAAATGGAGGTTTTTCTATTAAGAAAGAAAAAGGCAAACTTTAACGAGGTTTTCAGTTTTCTTTGTGTTGAGGTACATATCACTATATCGTAGAGAAGTTCGTTTGTAGTTGCCCATGAGTGGAAGTTCAGGCTCAACTCATACACACTACATGTTTCGTATACTTTTCTCAGGTGACAATTTGATTGTGGGAAGCTATGATCGTCGATTATGCTGGTTTGATATGGACTTATCGACAAAGCCTTACAAGACACTTAGGTAAGTGATCAAGTGGATTTAATCTCCTTAAGCCCATGTGCGCATGAGAAGTGAAGACTTAAAACAGTGGTCTTACCGATTGAACAAGCTTAGTCAGGGTATTTTGAGTTGTTTTGGCCAACCATAATTACCATTAAATTAGAGGAAACCTGAAAATAATAGTTTACTAAGATAGAAAAACACCAAAGAGATAATAATAAACCATAAAGAAACAAGAATAGTTGAGGATAGAGATGATTAACGCGGATTGTAAACAACGAAATCTGATTTCACCGCCGTCTTGAATAATTCCGTCTAAACTTTTTCGTGATGCGTAATCTCTGACGTAGCCGCTTTTAAATCAAGCAAAACAGTTTGGCGCGCATAGACTCGAACTAGGCGTGGCTGATATGTCATTGAATGGGGTGGCTCCGTGATCCAGTGATGGATCGAGTATTCTGACTCAAGTCAATGAGTTTTGTGCATATACCTAGTCACCGTCCTTCTGTTCACCAATGGGTGACGGAAACTTTAGGCCACTCCCCAGATAATCATGCCATCTTCTGTTATTTCAGAGGAGACCTTCATAACTAGAACTCCCCTTCCCCGTAACTCATGAAAAAGACTTCACTCCATCAAAAGTATACACTTACCCATGTGCAGTACTTTGCAGTACTTTGCCTCTTGTTTTAGTCGGAAGGTTATCAGTACGAATCTGTGTACGTTTCGTTAATTCGTTAGAAAGAATATGGTTTTAAACTAGGAACGTTTCTCAACTAACGTAAAAATTCGCGACCCAAGGACTCACTGGGGGAGATGTTAGAATTCTTATTTGCTGCTGCATATTAGAAGTTTAACGAACCACTTCCCCAAGTTCGATCAGTTGTCTGCTAGGTTGTCTGCGCTACCGCCTCTATCATAAGAACGTACATGATCAGCATATTATGTTTCTCATTTTTTAAACAAGGTGTCGTGATTTCTAAAAAAGCTCATGATAAAAGAAGAAAAAAACGTTCCGGTACATTTACACGGTTGCGAAGGAGCGCGCGCCCAGGGCTTCTACGCGCGCGGAAGCTGTCGGTTAATGACGAAATAGAAGAACGATAAAACGTCACAAACTAAAAGCACAAATTTGTTCATATAATCCGAGTATAATGGATTCAGCGATAAAAAGCGAAAGGTCTGCCCCGTGCAATTTGTTTATTGTTAGTTGTCCCTGTATTTCTCGTGCAACAAACGTTTTGACGAAGATGGCGACACTCTGGGCACATAAGATTTGCGCTTACGTTCAAAATGAGTTTCAGGAGTTAAGCGATATTCAAGACGATAACGTGGCGCTCGGGCAGCATACAGATCCCGCATTTATAGCGTACATAAAAGGAGAGAACTTGCATCCTGATCCATATTGTCACCAAACAGCAACAGAAAAAGTTGAAAGTCATCATTTCAAGAAAACAACGCGAGATAAGAACAACAAAAAAGCGTACAAAGTAAAGAACTCACCAGCTTGTAAGAAAAGAAGCGTGGTTAGAAGAAAACCAGATTTGCGGATGAAGCCTCCACCAGTTGAAGAACTGATTTTTCGCAGCAATAGAAGTTTTGTCAGCACAGATAAAGTTTCTCCAGGTTCAACAAAACCTCCTCACCGAGAGTCCTATGGTAAAGGAAATTTTGTAGGTGATCACGAGAGTCATGACTGCTACGAGAATTATACTCAGGATTCAACTGCTCACGACTCAGTTAACAGGAAGATTGGAGCTGAGAAAATTACTAATCACCTTCGCTTTCCTGGCATCTTATTAGTTGTTGCTGTAGTTAATGCACTGGTAAGTGTGGTGGAGAAGTTTTTCGCTCACGTTCAGCGCGAATGGACAGAGTTCAATGATATTTATGGGCATGACAGTGCAGATGTGCCATATACGGAGCCCGCGTTTATAGCGTACTTGAAAGGAGAAGATACGTGTAGCACCTTATGTATACCCACACATAACGTTCAAAGTGTTAATTGTAAAAGTGTTATTTGAAAGCCTGGACAATATTATCACAAGTCGCTAGAGAACTTGGTTGAATACATGAAGCATTGTACCCTCATTCAGCTGATCACATTTAGCTGAGACAGTGACAGTGAAGAACACGAAACGCTGACTTTTGTAACTTTTGTTTATTGTATGGTTTGGTAGAATTAAAATATTCCAAGCAACCATGGAGTAGTTATTTAGTTAAAAGAAGTAAAGTAGCTTACTCAGAAAATTACCTTTACATTGAAGGAAACCTGAAAATATTAGTTAACTAGAAAAACACCAAAGAGATAATGATAAGCCATAATAAAACAAGAATAGTTGAGGATAGAGATGATTAACACGTATTGTAAACGAAGAACTTTGAAAAATCTCGACTAAACTTTTCAAGTGACGTAGCAAGTGATGTTTAACTTTTTCACTGGCGTCAGTTAAGTCACGGATTTAGAGCAGTTGCCAACGGATTGCTGAAGACGATACGTAGAGGGAAGCTATTTTGGATTGTTTTGCAATGCTAAATGCTGAACTTTTTATTAGAGAACACTTGGTTTGAAAAAAAAATTATTTCGCGTGCGTAACTAGTGCAATTCTCAAACCGCGCGTTACAATTCTGAAACTTGAAAGAAAGAGGAAAAGAATCAGCGAATTAGCCTTCTTTACAATCGTACGTATATAGTTACTGTTTACACGTAAAAGAGGAATGAAGTCTGATAATACGGGGGTTTATTACCTCATAATGTGAGTTTAGTAAAACTCATACGTAGCAACGGTAATATAAAGCACATGGACGTACGTAATCTATTGACACTGATTTCAATTTCCGATTTCGATGCCTTTAATGTTTGAGAGTTTTTTTTTTTCCTATCCTGGTCACGTGATTGGTCAAAAATGGCCGTGATTTAGAACTTTTGCAGGATTCTTCAATGGAACAAACTAGTGCAAAAAACTTATCCTTTGTAGGTGTTCTTTTCAAAATATGACAGCCTGTAACCATCCTTAGCAACCAATTCATGACCAGTTGGTAGTTAAGAAGGACCCCCTCCCCCTTAAAGTGTTTGAAATTCAAACTAGGAAATGCCAACGCAGACATCCAGTTTCCCTAGTTACATTGATTGTAATTTCATTCATCATTTTCAGGAGTCACAAAAAAGCTTTACGTCAAGTAACTTTCCATCGACACTATCCTCTGTTTGCGTCTGCTAGTGATGACGGGACGGTTATTGTATGTCATGGAAGAATCTTCAAGTAAGTAACACTAAAGACTCATCCCCAGTCCTTGGTGGTGCATGATTTCCCACGTCCTTTACTTGTGACTTAAGTTAAAGGATACTTGATATTGGTACTTACCCTCACTGTCTGTAGAAATCACTTATTACCTTTCCATGTTAGTAAGAACTTGTCCTCCATTCATAACAGTGACTTGATGCAGAACCCACTGATAGTTCCCGTCAAGGTCTTGAAAGGACACAAAGTGGATGGAGAACTGGGTAGGTTAACTGTGACGTGATTTGGTATTTCACTTCGTGATGAGATAAAACTGTTCTTGCGTTTAGATAGAGGTAGCGACTGCGTACCACCTAGCTAAAGCGTCTTCCTTTGAGTGAACTTGAAAGTTCAGGACTTTGAATTCCCTTCCGAACAAGATTGTGCAGTTCGCCTTTTCATATCATATTCCGGATTCGTTCAAGATGACGTTTTACTCGTGTAGAAGAAAAACGACTTTTCTTTCTGGCCATCGTCGAGTCCGTGGGATCTTTCTATATTTTGACATTACTTGAAGCTGTCAAAGAAGAGAAATGCATTTTGTAGTAAAATTCGGTCATTTCTTGCCTGCGAAGGCGTTAATCTGGGGAGGGGGGGGGGGGGCTTCCCTACGCCTTCCCTGTTCTCTCTATTCCAGCGATTCATGTGATATCACTGCCTTTCTCTTTACCGTGTCTGTTTCAGGTGTGCTGGATTGTCAATTTCATCCAATGCAGCCCTGGATCTTCAGCGCTGGTGCAGATCACCTGATCAGACTGTACACGTGACACTACTCCTTCTCGTCATCTTGACTACAGAGGCTCAGGTCAAGGCCAAACGAGGGATCTTACGAGAATCGATATAATCATGCTGCCATGATTTCTAACTGATACCAGCGAGATACAACACTGGGGTACTAACATAATTTCTGCTGGTTCCTGCTGGCTACAAACTCACGTCACGTGATATCTTCGGAGTACCTGGTTGAACACTAACAATTTCGAACTTCTTGCGTGCTTTCACTACGATTTGCTGAGAACAAAAGCTGTTCTTCCGAATGCATGGCAGATGTAAATGAAAAAAGACCTCGGGTACTTTTGTGAGCAATGATTGGTCGCATAAGTAGACTTTAAGAAATGCTAGTGGTTGTCTGTGAATTGGTAATGATTCACGTAATGTCAAAGTTGTCCTTTTTCCTTGTCTGTTTACAAAACACGAATAGCACTATAGAAAACATGCGGTGATGGATTTGTGATGGTTCTGGTATTATTACTTACTGCCTTGTTCGCCCTTTAGTTCGTTATTTAAGTCCCGCAGAAAAGTCCGGCAACTTTGGCGGTAACCTGCGCGCGCAGACTGATTTTCGCCTTTTGTGACACGCAGCCGAAACAACTGGCGAAACTTATTTCAGTTCGCAGGCTCAACGCTTGAAGTTGTCCCTGCAGGATCACACAATCACATGTATCTGGCGATTCTCTGCTTATTTTGAAAACAAGACGGAAAAATAGCGCACTTTCCATTCGATGAAGAATTTCGCTTTAAATTTTCGGAAGTTTCCAGTGATGAATGAAACGGTATTTTCGGGATATTCGAAAAAGAGGATGACCTTGAGAGATATACCTAGATTTTCGGACATCTCTTTCTGGAAATCGCTTTCCATTTGACTTTAATCCTGGGATATCCGAAATTTTCGAGCTTCGAAAAATTCGCTTCGAACCCTGTTAGTGGTTTACATTTCATTTTACTGAGGTTTCACTTTAAAAAGAAGTTTAAATTTCAGGGACGAGAGCATGTGACCCTTGCAAAGTAATGCACATTTACCAACACTGTCTATGAACAGTTTTCATTTATGTACAACGATTTGCCATGAAACATCGTGTGCTCTTTACAAAGTACATGTACTATCGCCTGCATAAAAAAGTCTCTCGGCCTTTCCTGACAACTGACACGAGGTTCATCTTTTGAAGTTTCACTTCATTTAACAAGGAGTGTGAAAATAACCGTTTTTTGTTGACCTGAAATAGTAAGATCTCGGTACACATTTAATTTTCTCTTAAAAACAAACCTTAAAGCCGAACACCAAACATATTTGTCTATTTCTTTTATCGCACTATTAGTAATTCACTTTTATAAATTTGAAAACGGTCTTCCTTTATATGGTAACTTGGAAAAGAATCTCCACTCGAAATGCGAGGGGCCTGACTGACTGCAAATTCTCTTCTTTTCTCCCTCGAAAAAAGCCATCGTTTCCAGGGACTCACGATTCCTCGACGTGATTCACTGGAGACATTTGGGTCACCGAAAGTATAGGCTTCTAGAAGGCACACTTTAACTGATGGCAGAAGCACATACATAGCGACTATATATTGTGCGATATTTTTAAGATCGTTTAATAAACTTCCGTTGATGTCAATGTCATCTTTGGTCTATAAACATTTTCTGTAACGTGTTGATACTCTCATGGCACATTTTGCTGTATTTATCCAACGCGTCGGGTTGGTCACATCCTGAAATAAAATAAACGATGCAGAAAAAGTGATAAGTCGTCTTATTTATTATTTGGATCTGTTCGGGGTGTTCCCAGTTTTCACGGCCCCACATTTTCTATCTTTCTTTCGGCTTGAAGAGTGTTCGTAGATATAGCAATGTCAGCACCAGCAAGCAAACAAGATGGGAATCTTTTCGAAACACGTTATCTTTGAATTGCTGAACGAGCCTCTTCTGTATTGTGTGGAAACCTTATTTTGTATTCTTCCTGATCCTCATCACCAAAAACGCAGGTTACTCTCTCGTGTCTATACAATCTTACCCTCAGGTTTTTTCTCCGTTAAATTCTGTCCCCAGGAAATTTTAAGTAGACCTTTTATTCACTGATTTCATCAATCTGTACCTCTTTTATTTTCTTTAGAATATTCTTCATTTTAACTATTGATTCACATTTGCGAAATTCTGTTCGCCGAAGCCAAGAAAGCTTTGTAATCGCGTATGTTGTAAATGGAGATGAAATTTTCTCATATCATTATGACTATTGTAACGTACCTGCCAGCAATTTTATTTCGTCGAGTTTCTTTAGTATTCCTGTCTTCTTTAATGACACTTTGGCCTGTTACCAAAACATGCAGGAAAAATTTAACTCTCAGGAGACATTTCAGCCGTGTACAAGACTAAGTTACATAATGTAGACTACATAACATCAGTTATTACAAGAAACGTCCTATGGCTAAGGACATGTTTATGCGGCTTTTATAGTTCCAGAAAAGAACAAAAGAAAAACTACCCTAGTGACATCTTTCGGTGTTGTCAGTACTCCTTTGCTCACTCTGAGCTGAGAGGTAGAATAACATGTAGTGAATGTTAAGGTGGTTCCCTATAGTTTTGCGATCGCACGCGCGCTGGGGACGAAAAATCAAGTAATCTGCGCGCGCTCGAAGGGAAAGTCAGTGTTTTTCGATATTTTATTACCTCAACATGAGCACAAAAAAACAAAACTGATAGTGAATTTTCTCGAGTTTCCTTCGGTGAAATTCCGTAAAATTTGGCAGACTGTTAATAAATATATTACTTTAGTCGGAGCTCGTTTTCCAGGGAAATCTATAAGACCAGTTTTTTTGGCAGCGGTAAAAGACATAAATTTGAAAAAAATCGAAAAAACTGCCCTTACAAACCCTACTTTTTTCGTGTTTGAAATTCGTATCCAGCTGGGTGCGATGTGCTGTGAAAATTTTCGAAGTTTTGACAGATGGAAATTCAAGAAAATCGCAAATAAAGCCATAAAAATAGTAAAAAACACATTGATTTGCGCATTTATAAATTAAGACTAAAACCCAAACTTTTAACATAGATGATACTAAAACACAATTTAATCATTGCTTATTACATTTGACAAGTTTGAAAGGACTGGGTGAAAGCAAAAACAGCATTCAAAACATAACGCTTGCGCGCGCAACGCCATGAATGATTACTCTATGGAGCCACCTTAAACGCAATGGCTTGTAGGCCAGTGACGTCTCAAAGTGCGCCGGACCAATTAGTTCAGTCCCACCAAAAAATTTCTGTGAGAAACAGTCTTCCCAAAAAGAAATTCGCCACAGAATTTACGGAAATTTCGTCATGACGATAAACAACAAAACTCCTCTCTCCCTCCCCGATAACGAAACACTTCTCCCTTTCAACTGCAAAATGCAGTGCTCAGCAAATTGCAGATTTGACTACAACTATCAAAATTCCTTTCGTAATTCACAATGGGGTTTAAATAGCAATTGCCCTAGAAGTGAAGGATTCGGATAGCTGTAGTCAAATGAACTTCAGTATAAAGGAAACAAAAACTAGGCATACCTTTTGACAATTGTGCAGTAGAGAGCACAAGGCTGAGAGACACAATGCTCTGAGATACACTGAACTGTCAGTGGTAAAATCCACAAGAAGAGAAAGGAGCTTCTCTGAAAAAAAAAAAAAAGAAAAGAATATTATAGGGCTTGGTTTAACAGTGCGGAAAGAATTATCTCATCATCAAAACGCGAAAAGAAGAACACAATAGAAGGATGTTTTGCTTACGGTAAATATTTCAAGTAGCCCTTAACTGTTTGTGAAGTTTTCTTTTAAACAAATCTTCGGAAAAGCATCAAAGTCTTGAGTTTTCGATGTCGAGAACGAACTCGAGGGAAATTTACTCGCATCGGTCAAATCCACACGGAAAGAATGAAAACCACGAATATTTCTCCCTTGAAACACAGGCCCCAGTTGTTCGAAGACTAGATAACGCTATCCACCGGATAAATCGCTATCCACTGGATAAGTGATAACAAAACAAACCACGTTATCCGGATGGTGATTTATCCGGTGGATAGTGTTATCCGGCTTTTGAACAACCCGGGCCAGATCGTTTTCCTTTCACTCACCATTCACCAAAAGAACAGGTCTGCTAGCTCCATGAAAGCACAAATTCCTCAGAACAAGGAGAGCCTTTTCCTGTAGTTGCTTGTTTTGAGCTCCACTCAGCTCTAACAACACCTCCACTGCCCCAGGGGTCTTAACCACGCACTGTTGTCCATCAGTGAAGAATGTCACGCTGACCAGTAATTTAAGCCAGCACAGAGTCACACCACGGGTTATCGATCTATGCTTGAGATGGGCGCTGCTTTTTAGAGGCTTGAGCGACGAGAAGGAATGGAGAAAGTTTGTCTACAGGGTTGGATAAAGAAAATTACGTGATTAACGTTATAAGCTGCGTATGATTCGCTCACTGAGATTTGCAAGCACCTGACTTGTGTGACTTATACCCAAGCTACCCACCTTCCACATGACTCCTCTACATTCGGCGCTTAAGGCCAGGTTACTCAACAGATTAAACATGGCCTTCAGTACCGACAGATGCGAATCCAGTTCACTGCCGCAACTATTCTGAAGTTTGCTGTTTATCTTGTTACTGAGTTTGATCAGACTGTGAATAAAAGTACTCCCGCTCTGAACAGCACGGCTGACACTCCCTGGAACACCAGAGCTGCCTGCGATAAACGCTGATGCTAGGAAAACAAAGAATAAAATAGATTGACAGAGATCCTACATCTAACGTATTGTACATCGCGCCTACCCTAAAAAAAAGCAGGGTGAAGGTTCACCCCCCCCCTTATTTTTTTAGGGGGAGGTGTGGATGTACTAAGGTTGTACTAAGAAATACTCCTAGTCGCTTCATGCTACGGAAATCAGGATAAGCTCCGGTCTGATGGGCCACTTGGCTCGCATGCAGACTTTACCTTACCTTTTTACAAACCGTGACATTTAACAAGTTTATGTTCAATTTGAAATTTTGGTTCTTAAAAAGCATTATCCACAGCTGGCACAGCAGTGCTAAATCCACCGAAAATTCCCTCTTTTCATGTTATTTATTGAGACGCGCAGAGGGAAGAAAAACGAGGTAACAAAAAATTAATAATTCTGTCGAGGATTAGTGTTCACCAAAACGTCCATGAAATAAATTGATGAAGCATGCTATAAACACCTCTGAAGAAACTCACAATAACAGAAGTACCCACCTTTGGAGAACTGTGCTGTTAACGTTGACAAGAGACGTAAGACCTCAATAAGAAGCGCCACCTCCACAGTACACCACGACCAGAGCTTGTGAAGCACATCAACAATGCCGCACTCCAAACAGGCCGCCTATAGTCGAACGAAACAGACAGAACTCCTTTAGTTTTCAAATATTGCTATCAGTATCATCACTTCCGGGCTGGCTTATCCCTGGTCTAGTGGGTAAGCTATTAGGCCAGTTGACCTGAGCCCAAAATATGAACCAAGTTACACTGGCCTATTCAGGGGTCATGACCGATGAAGATTAAAATGTTCGTGCAATTCCCCTTTTTCAAATTATCAGCTTACACATTTTTGGCATAAATCTAAAATTTGAGTTGATCACTCAAACGATATGTAGTTTCAATAGGCCACTTTCGAGTTACCTTTTAGTTTGAGACTTCGTGCGAAACCATTATTAGTATGAAAATGCGTTCCGCCTTATTGCTCATTTTCATGTAAATAAAACTACATGACCTATTGTCTTTCCCAGAGGTTCAATGTTCACTCATCGTTACTGTTCACTTCCATTTATTTCTATTTCTGAGGCTGTGGCAGACTGCAGAACTGAAAGGAAGCCCAGGTAGATTCGTTATCTCTGCGAAGTGGAATATCAAGCCTCCAGTAAAGTCACTACAGGATGATATAAAGATGTATTAACAGACCCAACTACACGGTGTACTTTTCAAACACTTTTCAAAACATTGTTGTTACCTTGACCGGAGCACTAAAGTGAATAAAATTTCTCATCAGCTGGAGTACTTTAATGAGTTCAATGATGCACGGATCGTCCTGCAAATAACAATCCGTTAAGTTCTAATATCGTTTCTGTTCGTCTATTTGTTTGTTCGTTTGATTAATTGTAAAATAGCTGCACAAGTACAATACACCGCTATACACGTCAGAGGTCTACAATTAATGTCATCTACCCTGAATTTAGCCTCCAACGCAGACGCTTATTGGACTCATCACGCAATCCTACATCCCTTCGTGGAGAAGGAAGATTGCGTGACCAGCCCAAAGGAGACTACCCAGAATGCTGAAAGATGTCCAACAATGTAAGGACCCGTGCACAGTACGCCAGACGAATGCACAGCTTTATTTTATTAGGCCTATCGTCCATACTAACCTGTCACGAAAACGGAGCTTTTTTTGAAAACGCTCTTCGCACCGGAGGAATTTGAAACGCCAACTTTTCGTTTTAGTGTGGACGGAAAATATTTTGAAAATGAAGCTTTTGGAAAACGATGGCGTCACAATTAGAATGTGATTTCTATGCCTGAGTTTTCCTCAAACATTAATCTAAAATGAACGGTCATCGTTGCGTTTTCAAATTCCTCGGGCGTGGTGTAGGTGGGGCCTACCTTCTTTTTCCACGTGGGTCCTTTTCCAAGTTGCAGTGAGTTCATGTTCATCTGCGCATGAAGATGCTTTATATGCTGCAGAGCAGTTTCCACAAGACCACCTAAAGAAACCAAATTAGAAGATATATAAATGTCGATGTTACAGTACTAAAACCACCTGAGGCACTTTCGTTTGCCGTGCTGTTCAAGTTCAATATTCCAAAGGCTAAAAGTTGCACTGCTCAAGCATGACTATTTAACAATTAACGAATAATTCTTATAAACGTTGAATGTTGTCCTTCAGTAGCATTTTAGAATAAAAATTATAAAAGTTCGACTGAGGCCTTACACTACT
>OMLO01003668.1_pt1 | contig 12681 bp, 2 predicted proteins | sample 1674811 | NCBI WGS metagenome assembly OMLO01 (sample SAMN06265003, study PRJEB25207) | coral metagenome | isolation source: Coral host | place: Mexico:La Bocana,Puerto Morelos, Mexico | collected 2008-11-13
AGTGCAACTCTAAAAACTACCTTGAGGGCTAAAAATAGAGGGATTTTATCCTGAACACCATAAATTCGCAATTTACACCTTTTCATTTTTATGTTTGTATGCGAGTCTCCCCGCCGGGGGGGGTGCGTCTGTTAATACCCGGCCCGTCAGGCTAGATGTTTAGAGTTACACCCATATACATTTTTTGGGAGATGGATTTGTTTACATCCTGTTTTAGAACAAAATATTCCATTCTGAAGATCCAAATACTACGCAGATCTGGATATTGCACAAATCCTGTGAAAATTTTCCCTGGTCTCTTTTCTCAAGACCAACAGTGAGTATACTTGTATATAGACCGCACTTTGCGCCGAACAATTTGTAGAGTCGGCACTTTTGTAACAGTAGATTTTTCTGAAATGATCCGTTCACAAACGACGTCATTTCCGGTCACAGGCTACTCCTTGGGGCAAACCAGACGAGCGCGCAAAGTCCTAAAGAGGAAAGGATAATTCTTCATAATGGGATTTATATCGAAGAACATAACAAGCACAGTCGATCTCACTGCCAGTTCTGAAGCAGGAGACAATTTAATTCTTCTCACGGCGTCGACGGGTATCTTTGTGATGTCTTGCATTGCGTTCTTCGTTTACTATCACATGCAAGTGTGTCGTTACATTGTGGAAACGCGCATGGGAGGTCGACACAATAATTACTTTCCTAATTATCATTCAAAGCGTTCATAGAGGAGGATCGAACTATATTCAACGCTATTACTTTGTAATTTATGGTTGTCTGCGGTCACACTAAGAGTTGCGTTACAGTTGCGTGGTGTTGCGTGACACACTTTTTTAATGTTGTTCTTGGCCTTTGATTGGTCCTTTCTTCTCCTCCCTTGTTGGGACAAAAATTTTGAGACAATGCTTCCAAGAAGTAGTGCTGAAGACTAAAAAAAGACGAGAAGACGACTAATGTTTCAGGCGATTTAGTAAAAGAAACGCAGACCTGCTTGGACTCGCTTGTGAACAAGCTTAGGACGGAGCAAAGAGAGAGCAGAAAAAAAGAAGAGAGAAGGGAGAGGAGGAGAGAGAAAACTTCTAAAAAGAGAGAACACTTTAAGGTGTTCACAGGCCTATGACCTTGAGCACATCAGTTGGGCGTTATACCATTGATATATACAGGACTACAAGACATCTAGGCTAGTCCGAGCTAGTGCCTATATTTTTTCTGAGTAACTTGCATTTTGTAATGTGGGCTCATATGGCATCAGTTTTTACTATAAATTCATTGTTCGGTCAATTATCATAATATGTGCGATGTTACCTGCGATGTCTACATTTTGTGTCCTGCCCTAGAAATGTTGCCCGCGGCAAGTTAACAGCTTTCAAGCCGGGACACAACTTGCCGCATAAATCACGCATGCCGTAACAAAACCTGAACTGCAGCTTTGAAGTTATTCTGCTCTTGCTGGATAGTAGTTGAAAAAAGAAATAGTTTGTCGTATTTTGATTTGAGATTGGATAGCCAGAAGGCAGGCAATAGTGGCTCATAGTTTTTCCGCCTCTTTGCCCCTTCCATGTACTAGTCAACCAATGGGAAACAGTTGATGAAGACCTGTAGTGTGTTGTCTAATTTCTTGGTGCGTCTCCAGGTTTTCGGCCCCATACAAGTTCAACTGATTTGATGTTGCTTCTGAACAGTCTTAGTTTCGTGCGACATCTGAGGTTTTTACTCCTCTAAACTGGTCTCAGAGTGGCAAAATCTTAGCCTTAATATCCTCGTCTGTTCCTCCTGTCTCAGCTCACAATCATGACTGCCCAAGTAGGTAAAGCGATCAACTCTTCGATGGCCTGGCCATCAACATTGAGAGGGGCTTCCTGGTTTGCATTTATTCGCATACACTTGGTTTTTGTGACATTGATCGGCTAGGCCTGCTGTCCTGGCAATATTGCACAGCCCCGTGGTTGCCCATCTTCTGTGAGAGTAAGCTAACATCATCAGTGTAGTCCAGGTCGTATCGCTACTGCATGAGGGTCTAGTTTCCCAGTCGATAACTAGTGAGAAGATAAGTGGGGACAAGGTACATCCTTGCCTACTCAGAGAAAGAAAAGGAATGAACATTTGCGGTATTTTATATTTCCTAACTATATTAGATCTACAATCTTGGTTGGAATAAATTACAAATAAAACCACCTCTTCCCCGAATCAACGATGAACTGGCGACCAAAACGCGCCATTTTTTCCGTCATTCAAATCAAATGGTGGAAAAGGTGGTCTTGTAATGTTTCATTTCAATTGATCAAGATTGTAGCTACCTTCCTCATTTTGATTATGGAAAGGTTATAAATGTTGTGCTCAAGATTGAAGCCTGTCGTTAACTGTTGCGTGCAATGGCGGTCTGCAATTTGGTGTGCAATATGGCGTGCAATATTTCACCTATTGAGGTCTGATTCGCTTCGTTGACTGTGGTATGTTGTTTCCCCACTCCTCCTCTACACGGTAACTTTTGCCACTAAAATGGGTTTACCAAAGGAGCGTAATTATAATTCCATTCGCGTTTTCTCGAGTATCTTTTCAATCAAGTCACATATTTCGAATTTTTCACTTATGAAGCCAAACGACATTGCACGTTATTTTTCTTTTTAAAAATTAACACCACATATTAGATTATTAAGAGGAGGATGGAACTTTTGAGAGTATTATCTCTGTCAAACAACAGTCTTCACAACAACAATTTTTAAAATGTTCCTGCTTGCTTGAACAGAAAATCAAAATGTTTTCCAATGTCACGAGCTGACCTTGAATGACAAATATGAAAGCGTTTAACGGTATTTTTAGCATTGCTCTTGTAACATTAATTTTGATTCTTGTAACAAAATAACTTACCATCAGGCACAAAAATTTAAGTTAGTTCACTGTCTGTCAACGACACAACTCAATTGTTTCAAATTTAAGAAATTTTCCAAGATCTTGAATTCGGCTTAGAAAGATCTTGAAGAAATGTGAAGGTATATTTTCGTCTCCTTGCACCAAGCTCTGTTTTGCTAAAATATATTTTCCGTCTTTAAATGAAATCTGAAACTTCCGTACTATACATCACAGAAAGTAGATTGCTTTAGTTTGGGTAAACAAGAATGTAGTGGTCCTTAGAAACCCCAATCGCTTCTTAAAATATTATGAATTGGCTTCATAGTTTATAGTGTTGCATATTTGAGTGGCAGGCCTCAAACTGCCAATTCGTTAACGGACGTTTAACTGTTAAAAGCAGAGATACTTAAAAAAAACACCACCAACTTCTATGAAGAGATTTTTGCGGGAAAAAATGAGCTAATTACAAGGATTTGAAAACATTTGGGCATAGCAGTGAAGGTGATAAGATTCACTGCAAAGAAGGATTAGCAAGCAAGAGCTGATAACAGCAATCTCCAAAATCCAGCTTAACAATAAACGACCATTCTCCTTTCTTAGATCCTTTTTTTAAATCAAAATGAGGAACAACACTTTAGATCAAGTCTGAGTTTCTAACATTGCTTCCGAAAGTTCCTTCTAAATTAAGCAATGGATAAAAATAACAACAGATTTACAAGAATGTACTAGATGTCCTTCTGTGTCATGAGATAAATCTTAGTATTTTCTGATAACCATCTAGCACAGGTCATTAATAGGATGTATTTCTGTTCCAAAACCGACATTCTTTAGTAAATTTATGTGACAGATTCCAGAAAATTGATAAAGCACAACCATCTCAAACCCAAACTCAACAAAACAAACCACACATTTCACTTACTTCACGATTGTTTTAATATATATAAAAAATGTCTCTGTTTGGTAGTAATTATTTATCGCTGGTTAGACTGATGTAAATTATTTACAAATTTAATTTTGAGACAATGGGTGGCTTCTTAAAACTTCCTTTTTAAGATATTAAAAGTGATTACAATCAAATCAGGAGACAAAATGAGCTTTATATCTTATCTATTCTTATTATGGTTTCCTATTCTGACCAAGTTATTGTAACTTTTTGTTTATAAAAATAGTTTTGAATTGCATGACAGAATTGACATCTTCGAGTTTAAAGGTAACAAATGATTAATAATAAGTAATCGAAGCCTTTGCCATACATTTTCAAAATTTAACTTCTTGTTCAATCATTTTCTCCAAGTTCTGAGGGAAAGCTTTCTTTAGTTAAACTGCACAAAGGAAATGCTTCAAGAGCTCTTATCAGACTTTATAACACGGAAATATTTTAATCAGTTAGTCAAATAAGATGTCCTGTTTCCTGCTGTGTAGCAATAATTATTTGGCCTCAAGCAAAACTTAATTTACTTTGCAAATATTAATACTTTGGCAAATAAGAGTCAAAAAAAAAATAATTTCTTTTGGATGAAATAGACTTTTCCAGTAAACAACACTAATTTAGATCGGAAGTGATCACCTTACACTAAGCCAAAAATCCTGCAAATTTGTTTGCAAAAATACAAAAATAGGTCATCTTCTAAGGCATTTAATAATTAAAAACACTGCAAAACCTACTCTGCACAAAATAAATTGCACTTAATTTTGCTGTAAACCTTAAAGTGAATGAAAGTGGCAATGGTTCCCTAGCACCCAAGCACTGACCTCCAACAACATAAATAATATTACTGTCTGGGTAAAAACAGATTTAACAAAATAACTGCATGACTATCTATACATTGTACAGTGGATAAACATTTAACTCCTGTGAAATTTACTAAATCAATACCAGCAAATGATATTGAAGAAACCTTGGGAGGTTCTTAATGGTTGCAGAATACATGCTGAATGATATTAACTTTCTACAATTATGGCCGGGTGATGAATGGTGAAATTAAATTGAGACTGACCAAGATGTCAAGACCCCTGTTTAACAATCCAAGACCGAGACTAAAACGATTTTATGATTTTTATGTCAAGACACTTCCCAACAGTTCAGAATGGCTTGTTAGATTTTGAGGTGGGATAAAAAGATTTTGATACCCAAACTTTTCTAAGTTCCATTCACCACTTCCATAACCAGGTCTGCTTGGTAATAAATCACGAGAGATTTTTTAAGGGCTATTACACTTTTTTTTAGCGATTTGTTGTGAATAGGCACTTCAGTAACTCAGATAATAACTCTCTCTGAAAAATGTCATTGCTAACATCAGTGAATGCCTGCATACCAAAACTTGGCCAATACTAAAATTATGTAACACTGATTGAGTTCCTATATGACAGGTACAAAGTGACCAGTGTAGTCAAAGATATTATCAACTTCAATAAAACTAATTTTAACACCATTGCAGAAACCGAGACTCTCTGTGTACATTTTTTGCTTCATGTTGCAAGGTTTCAACAAATTGATTTTTGAGCCCAATTTTTAGCAGCTAGAAAAATTTTTGATTGGTTTTTCATGATCATCATCACCATCCTTGATCCTAAGCCTAATCGGTTTTTCTTTGGTTACCACAATTTTTCTGTGCCCAAAAACAAAACCAATCAAGCAAAGTATACTAATATCTTTTTTGTGCTAAGTAGTCAAGGAATTATTTTTGTTCTGTGAAATTACAAGAATAAAAACACTGCTTTCTCAGTCTATGTGCATAATCATATACTAGGATTGTTAAATTTAATTAGCAACATGATTTACATGCAGTATACCAACAGAGAGTCTTGAATAATTGATTTGACATGAAAAAAAACTTCCCAGGATATTTCAAATTATGTCTTGCAGCAAATATATTAGCATAATTTCATGTAACTGTACAAGACTTTCGAACATGGATGGTAAAATGCAAAAAAAAAAAGAGGAATTCACTCATTTTGCAGAGGAATTTGAAAATGAAAAGCTTAGTACTGCAAGAGCTACTATATTGTAGTATATTGCTTAAATAAAAAAGAAATGTTTAGGAGTAAACTATGTACTAATTTAGCAAACTTGAACTAAAATTCAGTATTGCCTACGTGAGAAGACTTTACTCCCGCGGCTTCAGTTTGAGAGACCTGTCGTACAAATCCTCTTCTGACAAGAAATTGTCCATTCCAGCAAACAACTGTGCGATCTGATCATTCCATTCAAATTCATAAGAAGTTAGTTTGAATCGTCTGACATTGTCCACAATGTTAAATAGCTGCCATCTCTTGACAAAATTCACTTTGCCATCAGGCAGTTCATCGGCATTGCCATGGTAAACAAAAGTGACATCTTGAAGAATGAGTCCAAGATATGGGATGCAAGGAGGCTCTGCCGCGGCCAAAGCATCACGGTAAGCCTTGAATGATGATGAACTGTCAAGTAATGCCGTATACTCAGACAAGCTCTCTGGCAAATGCTTTGGCCAGTTGAGTCTCCTTACTGCAGAACAGTCCAGTGCTGACAAGATTCCAAAGAAAGAATTAAAGTCATTGAACCGTCGCAAATGCTTCATGATCTTCAGAAACTTGATGTACGCTTGTTCTCTCTCTTTCTGTTTCTCAAAGGAGAGAACATGGGTGCGACACCAATAGGAAACCTTGTTGAAATGTTCTGTGAAAATGCACAAATTTGGTGACAACTCCTCCTTTTGCTCCTTACCCCAAGCAAGGATTTCTGGAATTTCGATGTTGTGGAAATTCTTTGCATCAATTAAAGTGAGCTGCTTTGCCAGTTGCTCGGCATGAAAATCCAAGACAGTGTACTTCTGTGGTGGGTCTGAAGGAACAATAGGATGATTAATGGCTGATGAAGTACGTGAACGATAGTAGTTCTCACATTTAGGCAGCATCTTGTCACGGAGAATCTTCCCAAGGACTATGTCGCCATTGACCAGAAGACGATAGACTTCTTTCATTAGCTGCTCCAATATGCTCCTCTCAACTTTCCCAGTCAGCTCATCAACAACTCGCAAAAGCAAAAAGAAAGCATTTTGGCTTGCTTTCTTACAACCCTTTTCACGAAACCTTCTCTCCCTGTAGAGAAGTTTGGTTATCAAGTCCTTGGGGGAGATGAACGTTCTGTATGTAGTAAGGAAAGCTTCGTAATAAACCAAGTCCTTCTTAGTTGAACCACTAGCATGCACGATCAGGGCATCAATAGCACCACCGATGAGTGAAGGACCATCATCTTCATTGCGATAAACAAGAAATCTAGAAACATCCAGGCAATCAAGGGCAGGGGTGTTGACGTCCTCCTCCTCCGTCCCGCTCAAACTGCTTGAGCTGCTGCTAGCGTTACTTCTCTTCCGACATCGCTCCTCTTCAAGTGGAAGTAGCTTCTTTCTTTGAGAATCTTGCCGGAAATTCTTATTCCAGTCAAGGGTACCATTTAATTGGAGTTGGTTTGAAGGCACAACTTTCCCTGAATGTCCTTGAAGGGTTGGAAGTGAATAGGAGCGTTCAGAGTCAGTCACATTTCGTAAAGGGAACATTTCCTTCTTCAGCACTGGTGAGGTTGGTGAATTGTTGGTTGCAATGCTCCTTCTAAAATTTTCCTGATAACCATCATAGGCTGACGAGGGTCTCCGTAAGATCCCATCAGAAGGTTGAGTGTAATTTCCAACAAGTTCAATGTACACTTGAAATGACTTTGTCTTCTTCTTAGGACTCGACAGTTCATGGTTCTCTACATATCCTAGAAAATCTGCTTGGATAATAGGGCTATCTGGTTCTTCATATGACGGCATATGATCGTTCTCATCAGTAGAGAAGAATGAGCCTTCCTCAATGGAACTAGCAGCAGACAGGTAGGTATGACTGGTAAATTCTTCTTGCGAACTAAGGGGTGATTGCGGAAGGGAGCGATAGCTTGATGTGTCACTTGCCTGGCTAAGTGACCAGTCAGAGTTCTTAGTAGTATTGCCTTGGTTATAACTTGATGTGGTTCTGTATGAATGCCGGCCTCTCAATGGCGGTTCTGGCGGGCTTAACAAACCATTATTATGAGGAGCTGAATCAGGTTGATCAAGAATGTAGTTGTAAGAACCACGACCCGAATCACGAGAAGTAGATGGGGAAGCCCTTGAGGAGCTGGCATCGTGAGCAGTTCCATCAATTAGACTTCCTTCACTTATCCCAGAATCTCTTCGGTTTGATGAGTGTCCGAAATCCGAAGTTTCCTCGCCAACTTGAATGCTTTCACTGCTTCCCTCGAACATAAAAATAGAATTTCTGATTTCGTCGTTCACCTGACGTTTTCTCAGTCGAGGTATGGCCAAATCAACCAATTCCTTCACGCTCGCGTCGAGTTCTTTGACAAACTGGACGCCCTCTTCGAGATTTCCTTTCACGTTGCCTCGAACTAAGAGCTGGTCGGTCCAGCGTACGAGTTCTGCAACACGCTTATGAATTGTCATTCTGTGCGGCATCAAATCACGATTGCTGCTGTGAAGCCGGAGGCACGTATCTAGCATATTATCGATATTGATGACTGATTCCAACACTATAGAAGTGTTATCGGGAATTTTAGCCATGACAATGTCCATGTTGTTTTTGAATTTGTCCACGACGAGGATGAAATATTGCACAGCACTTCGAAGTTCTTTGTGGTACTGTTGAAAAGCCTCTAAGTCGCGTGTTTGGTTGGGCGATTTTACGACCGGCTTCGCCACATTCTGTTGATCATCGGCCATGTCGTTCACGACACGATTATCATGTTCTTCGCTACTTCGTTTTCTTCCTTGATTGAACGAAGGCCTTCGCAAAATTTTAAGGAATTTCGGCTTTCGATTCGCAGCCTGAGAAGGAGACGAATCGTCCACAACGTTTGATTTCGTCTCGCGTAAACTCATGATTCTTTTAATCGGTGATGCCATAGTTTGTATACGCTGCATCGAGGTATCAATTCAGCACTCACCAATTTACATGCTCAAAAATCAACATTGCATTCAATTGGATCGCTGCTTAAACTTCTGGTCGCTATGTCGCCAACAGTCGAGTTTCACAACAGTTCAAATATCTTGAAAGAGGATGAAATTTACACCACGTTGGCACCTTAAAAGATGTCCATACATCTATGGCATTCCAATCCGACTGGCTTGGAACGTTAATTAAGAAATCGCTCCCCGCTACACTAGTTACGGCTAGACACAATTCTTCGATGGTAGTGTAAACTTGAGAAGATCTGAAGAAAGACTTTTACAAATGCTGTCCGTAAACAAAGACACTGGCTTCGTGATTTCAATCGCCCAAAGAATTCGTCGTCCGCTTAATTGAGCTAAAGTTTCAGGGTCGAATTTCACAAAATACTTGGATATTGATTCCTGGTGATGGCTGTCACGTCGTTTTCATTCATGAGCAAATGACTTCCCAAGTCATCAATTAGTTGATAAGAATCTAGGACGTGTGACAGTTTCTAAAACGGCATCTGTCCACTCCAGAATGTAAGCAGTGCTTGCACGCGCTCTCTCGCGACTTGTTTGTAAATACTATCGAAGGAAAAGAGATCAAAAAGTTGGTCCTTCCCGTTAAACAACACCTTTTCAGTCGCAGGAAACGTGCAGCACATGCACCGCTGACCTTTGAAATTGGTCTATTTCCTAAGCGTACGATTGGTCGAATCTGACAGCAATCACTCAAGGTCTTTGTCTAATCTGGTCAATGAATGCATATCATACATTTCTATAGTGATCGACAAAACGTCTAATATTGTTCAATGTACAATAGTATACTCGGTCTCAATTTATGTCTTCTAGACGGCCTAGAATTCATTTGTCCAGACAGGCGGATGAGTTTATCGATTTCTTTCATCGAGTTTTTACGGGAAAACTCCACGGATGTGACGTACTAAACCAAACCCCTGTAATTGTACGTCAACCACGGTCTATTGCCCCCAAAATCCATTGTAAAGGTCAATGTGTGGAGATTCCAGAGTAAAACAGATCTGTACATCGGACCAGGTGCTCTCTTAACCTGGATGAAGAAAACGTTAATTAATGCAATATGATTCAAATATTAACACGATATTACTTGACGAGACGGATAAAGGCTTCGACATTTCGCGGTTTGTTTTATCAAGAGCGCTTTATTTGGTACTGATCATCTGTTAGAAAGTTCCCCAGCAGTGGGAGTGACGAGATAAGCCTTCAGCAATAACAATGTTTTAACCAGACTCGAATTGTTTTCGCTCTGTCTTCGTACCCTGCCAGTAGAGGGACGGTGGTCAAAATTAGAAATTGCGGTCATTGCTATGTTACACAACAAGTTAGGTCTCGGTTTGTGAAATGGCTTACACGAGGTTCGTCATATGATCGTGTTTCGTGTACGATTAATCAATGGTTTTTGAACTAATAATATCACATTAATGTCTATCTTTTGTGGTTTTGGTTGCCAACCGAAACACGGAATCTAATTCCGCATAAAACTCGAAAAGTCCAAGTTTGGAAAACAAAACGCACGTCGAAAAAAAAACCCTTCAGTTTTCACGTGAACGTGGAAAAAACAACAAGAAGTCACGCTAAAATTAGATTTTTATCGCTACTTAACGAAAACCTGACCGTTTATTATCCTGTATACGATTTCTGGACATTTTGAAGCAAAAGTCATGCAACATATTACAACTTATTATCACATCGCGTGGGTGTCCATAATTGGAAATACCGGACACGAATACCGGAAGTTGTTGGTCAAAGTGTGTTTGACGAGCTCTTTTGTATTTCACCGATCACCCGTTCGAATGAATTCCGACCTTGTAAGGAAGCCACAACAGTACTTAGCGGTTTTCCTGTCAATCTTTCATTGCTGATGGTTAGCACACATGATAAAGGAAGACCTAATGAATGCGCTTTAACGAACAACCTCCAATTTTTTGCCTACTTTTAAGAAATGTACAGGTTTATTGACTTCTTAGCAGGGAGTCGTGGGCATAAAGAAATATACATTCATTATAACAGTTATATACTACATAATTAAAAAGATATACACACACAAACTGTTTCTTTGATACGTTTAATTTAAATTTAAAAACCCCGATTTCCGTTTACTTGCCGAGTTGTCATTGCCAATACATCGACCACCGCGCAGTGTGTCAGGTTTTTTTCAGGATCTTTCGATTTTCTTTGCCTTTTTTTGTGACTCATAAATGCAGTCCCTAGAACCCTGCTGTTGTTGTTGTTATTTCTTGTTTTAAACAATTAAACCTGAGGCCTAAAAAAAATTTGCAAGCTATGAAAGCAGCTGAAACAGATACAAAAAGCTAGTTCAGTGTCGCGCAGAACCCAATTATCTTTTGCACGGTCTATCCCACGAGGGAAGCAATAAATAATAAATTATGTCTATCCGGTGAGGACCGTGCTAAATTACCCTCCATTGCCAATGTCGAGGATCGTAGCCGGAGCAGAAATTCAAAAATAGCAACAAATATTAGGATGTTCCAAGAATATCAAGCACCAATAAATTTTCCCCCGCAGAATGCCTAACTCCTGTGTTCGTAACCAGCAGCAGCGAGCTACCCAGCGGAAGTCCTTATGTAACGGAAGTCGTTGCGTTTAACCTGGGAGCGACAATTTTGCCCAGCCCAGGTTTTGTTTTTGTTCTTTCAAGCTCTGTTCGTGCCCATCATCAGTCATCACTTTTTTTATTTTTTCAGTGCTTTTTTCTGAACCGGAATCAATTACATTAGCCCTGTAGGTTATTCCAGATCAATGGCATCAATCAGCACTAGCGCAATTGGCCAACATCAAGAGGTCCAAGAGCTCTAGTAAAATCTGCCTTAAGAAGTTTCAATATATAGTTAGTATATTACTTCAGACAAGAAAACGTTGCAGGAGGCAAATAGTAGTGAGCATCAACAAAATTCCAGTGATAGGTGTAAAAGGTTTCCCACAGACTTTTCAGAGTTGAGGCCTTAAAAAAACTTCTGGTATTTATGATATCAGTCCATCTTTGTGACATTTGAAGTATCTTTTTGTTGTTGTTGTTGTTTGGGGGGGGGTTCACCCAGTGACCTTTTCCAGATGAAGTTCATTCACTACATGACTGTTACACCACAAATCCATATGTCTACGTGATTAGCCGCTGTTTAAGAAAACTGAGGCTTAGTTTCCATACAGTTCGAACAAAAATCTCGATATTCGTGAAGAAATGACGACTTTAGACGATAAACTACTTGGTTTGAAGACCCAAAACTACGTATCAAGCTCTGAGAGTGAAGGAGAAGAAGAGGACGAGAAGAGTTCAGGCGGAGAGGACAGCAGAGACGATAAAATTGATCTTAGCGATGTAGCTGCTCCTCCAGATTTTCGCTTAGAAGTTCCGAAGGTGAGCACTTCGATTGGCAGAATTCTAAAACAAAATTATTTTCTCGTTCTTGGTTGTCATAAAACCTAAACCAACAGAATTCTGTAGGTACTTACGCATACATCTCTCCCCTCTTTTGTTGTTAGCTACAAGAATATGGACATATATTGTATATTTATAAAATCGTGACTGGTTTTGTCATTCAAGACGCTTTCATGATTGCAAATAAGAGAAAATAATTACAAAACGCGGCACGCCAAGAAAGCACTTATCTGAGGTTATGTAGAATTATTTGTTTTCTGTTGTCAACAAAAAAATTCTGGAAACGTATGATTGATCAGGGAAGTATCTACGATCGAAGATACTGAGCACGCTTACGAACAAGCTTATGATCAGCCGGCTTGTCCCGCCTGACCACCTGTAAGTCTTGATTTCTAGTGATACTTCAGCTGCTGGTAAGGCTTGTGTTTGAGCTGGTGAAATATTAGCTAG
>OMLO01003669.1_pt1 | contig 12679 bp, 6 predicted proteins | sample 1674811 | NCBI WGS metagenome assembly OMLO01 (sample SAMN06265003, study PRJEB25207) | coral metagenome | isolation source: Coral host | place: Mexico:La Bocana,Puerto Morelos, Mexico | collected 2008-11-13
AACTAAGTTGAAAATGTAAATTGGCCACCGTAACGAGTTATAAAGCTGACGTTTCGAGCGTTAGCCCTCCGTCAGAGGGCTAACGAAGGGCTAACGAAGGGCTAATGAAGTAGCAAATTAACGATAATCAGTAAGGGAAGAAGTATCGGATGCCTTATGCTGCTGAAGTTTTCCTCCATAACTTCTTCAGAAACTACAGGAAGTACATCGTCCAGATGTGGAGAAAGTGTGTTACTTCAAGAGTTAAAAGCGAAGATATCAAAACTGGAAGAAGCGTTGATTCCCTTTCGCTCGCAACTTGACCAGCTTGAGGTGGAGCTAAAGACGCAAAAGAAAAATATAGCAAACTTCACGACTCAGGTAAATGCCGTTAATCATCTTTAAATTGAACTTCAGCCCCTAGCTACTTCAGGCAGAAAAGTGAGAGAAAAACAATTTCGCAAGTTTCACATTTTGTTTCCTCGCAAATTAGAAGCTTTTCATGCACCTTTTTATTTAAGACACGTATTCAATTCGTTGCAAACCTCGCCAAACGCGACCCTCTGTGTCGTTTTGCAGGGATCAAAATGCAGCCGGTGCACAGGTCTGCCGGGTCCCACAGGCCCTCAAGGACCAATTGGACCTCGCGGCCCTCAAGGGTCACCAGGGCCCATAGGACCTAGGGGCTTCAATGGCACTAAAGGTAATGCAGGACCAATTGGCCCTAGTGGCGTAAACGGATCTCATGGCACACCGGGCTCCCCTGGACCCCAAGGAGCAATGGGCCCGAGAGGTGTAAACGGCTCTCAAGGCCCACCAGGGTCGCCTGGACCTCGCGGACCACCGGGCCCTAGAGGAGTGAACGGCTCTCAAGGACCACCGGGGACTCCGGGACCAATGGGCCCCCCTGGCAAAGCGCCACAGGGTACCTCTGGAGCGTGGAATGTTAGTCGCTGTCAGTACAGGAGCAAAACGGAAGCTAGCCATACGGCTGGAAAATCTGCTTCATTAAGAGTCACTCTACGAGAAGATGACCATCCGGTAAACCTCATAGCTATTTTACCTGCATAGCTACCATGGATATTAATTAGGGAACAAAATCAATACAAATCGGACAAGAGCGCGAGGCCGTTTCGTCATCCATGACAAAATCTACCCGACACTGGGCTGGGCACCACGTCTGTAAAATAACTTGGAAGTGATTACTTTAGTAACAAGGTCTAGAAAGGGATTAAATTCTTGTATCCAAGATCCTCACTTCTAGCATGATATTAGTATTTGCACAACCCATCTACATACAGATCCAACAGTTTTTTTGCGCTTGAATGATCAGGGTGAGTTCCTTATATGCTGGGATCTGGATTTGCAAACTATAATAAAGTGCAAGAATTTTACAATGGATAATTATGGCTAGCCTTACTTACGTACTGACGAAACATACGTATGTAAGGCTAGCCGTAATTATCCATTGTAAGATCTGGATTTGTTTTGTAAAAACATGTACTTGTCTTCTTTTCAGGGCATGAAGATTGTTGCTGTCACGTGTTCAACAGAAAAAGCCGCAGAGTACGTTTTTGAGGGTGGAAAAACTGACCCGAATACAAACACGACTGTGTACAATTGCGTGTGTAAAGGCGCTTCATCGCTATTCGTTTCTGGTCCTAACAAGATGAAGTGCGTCATTCATTTCTGGATGTGCCCATTTTCCAGTTAAATAACAGATGAAGTAAAAGCTGGAGGTTGATTATGTATATATCCTTTTGAAATGCAATGCTAAGAATTCATTTTGTTGCACTAAAAGAACCTAATTTACAGAAAAAAGAGCACACCAATAGTTAATGTTGTTCACAAGGTAAATTAAAATAGACTATGTGGCACTCAAATTGACTATTTCTATGCCTTTGTGTGATACTTAAAAAGAATTACAGAGTTCTGATCGTCAAGTTGATCGTTAAGTTGATCGAAAGCTACGCAATGGCGAATTATGAAATTTAAGAATTTTAGAATTTCGAATTGTACAAAATTGCGTTTGTAAAGGAGGATCGTCGCTGTTTAATTTTTTAATCTTCGTAGTAACCAGAATAATAATTCTCTGATTGGCAGAGAACATGTCAATTAATCCCAAATCGCTAATTATTGCCATTTCACCAGTGCAATGGAGTAAAAGAAAGTGCAAAATGATGAAATTGAGTACAAAACGGTGAAATTAAAAATGATTGACAGCTCCGAGGAGGAGGAGACAAGCATAAACTTGAGTTTGACTGAACTGAACTATACCGCAGCCGATCATGCCAGCATGACAAAATCTTAGTTGAAAAAGTCAATTTTAAAATTTCGTCAGTACTACGAAGCAAAACGCGAAGAAGGACCCAACAAGACGTCCTAAGACCCTGCCACATCTTACTAAATTTTGATCATATAGACGAAAGGCGCAAGAATTCAATTATTGCGAAAGAACAAAGCTTAGGGATTAGGTAGGATAGCTCACAAACAAAACCGACAAATGCAAATATAACCTACACAACATCAAAGCTTAAGTCAGAAAGCAACCAGAGATGGATGTCCGTCAGTACCGCGAAGAAATCCGTTTCTTAGTAGAGTTTAAGCTTCGTTTCTCGGCATTTTGTTTAAAGCAACTTGTGTGGGTCGAAGAGTTTCTTCTCAGCGATTTAACCGCCTGAAAAAAAGTTGTAAAAAAGCCGGTTTTTTTGCTTTGTGGTCAAGTTCTTGAATACAACTGTGAATAAAGATTGCTATTTGCAATAAATAAGCACTCGTAAATTTAAGAGGACAAAGGACAATTTTAGGTGGACAAATTGCCCTACGGGCTCTTGGGTTTTTTTGTAGTCTTATTAAGAAAAATTTACTTGGGCTTATTTATTCCAAATTGCACTAGAAATGATTTAAATACCTATACAAACAATTGACGCACCTAACTACCAAATCAGAGATCATCTCCATTCTACAAAGTAGGATATTAACTTGGTTTTCTACATTATTCTTAAACTTAATCGTGGCCTTCTGTACGCTTTATCGGCATATCATAAGTGCTTGGTATAACCATGGTTCTTATTTGCCCAGACGCAGAAGAGCCAAAGCACTCTCCAAGGGCGAAACTATACGAGGCCGATAAACCGTGACACTGAGGTACGATTAGGTTTTTAACGTACCAAAGTTAACAAAAACTCACAGCGTATCCTCCAGACTTGTTATTGCAGGCTCAGTATTAAGACAGTAGAAATGTTTCCGATTGGCTTGTAACAAATTTGAGTAGTAATATCTGTTTCACATCTACTATTCGAAAACTATCAAGTTAACCGTTAACTATTGAAAATCTTGTTAAGTGAACATGTGAAAAAGAGGGACACATTTCTCATTGATAACATTGTTCTGATAGGATGGATATAAATGGGATGGATACACTGTATAAGACCTAGGAGGAGTTAGTTTATTTGATAGTGATGCCGGTTTGCTTGAAGCTCGTGTTTTAGCAGGCTGGTATGATTTTTTGAATGCTAAGTTCTCAATCGTTTCCTTGTAAAAATTGTACATAGTTGAACATAGTACTGGCTAATTGACTAATGCTACTGACTAATTTCGTATCGATGCCTTGATTGACTTCGACGTAACAATGTAATGTCGTAAACGAAATATAACAATCACACCAAGGCAAATTCGACTTACTACAAATGTTCGTTGCTTCCTAGTTTTCAAATATAGCAATACTTGTTGACTTGGTTATAACAATCTTATAACCACTTTCGATGTACATAAAGCACATTTATTTGTTTAAGATTAGGGTAGTTGAGCTACCGCAATGGCTTTTTTTTTTGTACGCAGCGGCTGCAACTAATTTACTGTTCCTATTTGCCAGAACCGTGTAACCTCTAGCTTAGGACCGTGGTTTCATCGCTGTGGCTTTTATACCCTAATATTGACGCTCGGCTACTTTGTTATAACAGTGGAAAGCTTAAGCAATGACGACGACGACCTTGGCGACAACGCCTAGTAAAAAATTAATTTATATTTTACCTTCGAATTTCAGGATTGTCTGTTCAGAAGAGAATTTGTTCAAGCTAAATATGTGAGGCAATCGTTCAATTCCGAATGAAAATCCGTTATTCGCGTTCTCTAAAAATACGCAGAACTTAGTCATTTCAAGTTGTTGTTGTGCAAGGGACGGCAAAGAAATGTACGAAGAATTATAATGCACGTGCATAGCCATTGTTCTGTTTGCTTAAGCTCTCTTGTATAAAGCACAGATGCTGAAAAGACTACGACTAACTTTACGTGTTAGTTTTGTTACGAATTAATAGCCGTAATCCATTTATTATGTAGTTGAGAAAATTACTTCATAGTGATTCGCTGTGAGCAGGCCAATTTATTGATAATTTTTAATTTGCACTGCAATGCAAATTAATGCGCGGGCGTTCACAAGTTTCTCAGTCACACAATTGACAATTAGGTTATGAGCTTGAGATTTCGAGAGCAAATAATCTAAGATTGCTTTAGTATAAATCTACTAGTCGTTCAAAACTTTATATAAATCCTCTTCACAGAAAGCGCGAACTAAAGCGGCCATCATTTTGTTAACAAGGACACACTGCTACGCTACTATCTATCACAGAATAGATAGTCCGGGGGGAGGGGTACTCAAAAAAGTTTTCCACGGAGAGGCTCCGCCCCGAGGTCCAACCCCTTACCCTTTTATATACCATTTTTCAGAACAGGCACCCCTTTCATGTACCTTTCCATGTACTGTTTCATTTTAATTTATTTCACGTAGCGCGCAATAACTTAAAATGAAACAGTCATAATTTGCGTCTGCTTGATCTGTTTTAATTCAAGGCCCTTTTTAATACCCGAATGAAGATTTTCCTACCCTTTCATATACCTGAACTTGCGAAATCCCTACCCTTTTATATACCTGAAGCCTGAAAAAGGTACCCCTTTCGAGCGGAGCCTCCCCGAAAAGGCCATTATAAGGAGTACCCCACCCCACCCCCCCCCCGAGATAGATAGTGAGTAGCCGTTAGCCAATAAGCGAACGGCATTCGTGATAGAACGCTAGTAGATTTATACTAAAAAATGAGTAGTCGTTCGTAGGCTGGAGTAATATAGTATTTACACTACTCGTGATATTTGGAAGTTCTTTCAAATTGAACTGGCTTAAAGTCTCGTGCGATTTGGAGAGAATTTTGAAACGTCACTCGTAGTGTAAATCCCTAATTGCACTCGCATTCATACGATAACCCATAGTTATTTAAAATTTGTAAAATTGAATTGCAAATGATTGCATGTGTAAGTAAGTTGTAAATTGACCACGTTGTTAAAATGTCACAGCGGAAAAGTTAATAATGCGATTAGCAGATTGCATGACTATTTATCAATTAATTTATGAGAGTAGCTTATAATAATTTATAGCAATATTGGTTTGTTGTTTCGTATTACAGCGCTGCTGTTTATTAAGTAGATATTTGTAGAGTCTAGAATTATTGTACAACAAATTAAAGTCAATTAAATTAATTATACCTACTTAATCAATCAGGTTAGAGAATATGGCGGTTTTACATAAAAGTTAGTGGTATACCGAGTGGAAGCAAATCGATAAAATCGATATCTCACATGTGAGGATATAATTTTTTGATATAATCTTTTCTGTTCAACTCCACCTAAATTTGTTAGCGTATGATCGAAACACCTTCGGAAATTTTCGCTATATCTCCAAAAACGTCTTTATGCAATGTGAGAATTTTACATAATAAAAAGAAAACTGCATGGTGGCTTGTAGACAGGAAATTTCTTTTCTCGTGTTGAAAAGTATGTTTCAAACTTCGTTATCTCCTCACGACCATGTAATATACTCTATATATTGATGATTTTTATTTTCTCTCATATCCTTTTATGGATTTGAGAAATTAGACGCTGAGAAATGGAAATAAAAGAACGTGCAAGAGACAGTCTGTCTAAAGTGCTCAGTGAAATGTATTATTCGGATATTTCCGTCGAAATTCCTAAGTATGTTAAAATGTTTACGTCTTTTAGTCGTGTATACCGTAAAAGTTCCCCCCCCCCTCCCGATTCCAGTCGTTGTATACATGATTTCATGTTTACCTAATCATCCTGGCTCTTTTTAAACGCCAGTAGCACTGTGTTCACCGCAAGACAACCCACGGTTACTGAAATGTTTGTGTTCTTGAAAAGGTTCGGCATTTAATGACAGTAAGTTTCTTCCTTCATTCACGAGATGCGCCGGCCTACAACAAGATATTAAGTGACTTGTTCAAGGGATGGTCTTTACATTCTGGGTCCTAAGAGTCGTTAACAGCTCTGAGGCGCACTAGCCTGACCTGTGATTCAGGGGATTCCAGAGGGGCTCGAATTCCGTTTACGCCTCTAATGCCCATTGATTGTTGATTCCCAGGCTGTGATCACTTTTAACGCCCAGTGTCTCTTTGGTTCCTTTACAACTTTAAAGCTTTGATGTGAAAATGTTTGGGGAATAGTTAATTTGTGGCTAAAATCCTAAATTGCTTTTTTAGAACAATGCAAGAACATAACTCTTCCAATTAACGGTTGAAATAAGTTAAACCTTCGTCTTTTATGCAGTATGTTGTTTTGATGCTGAAGTGGTTTAGCAATTTTCCGTTTCCATACGATAGATCGAGTAGCAATGGATTCGAGGTCGTTTCGCAAAATTTCTCTTTCTATTTTTTTCTCCTTCTTCGACAACAACAACAAACGACCAGATCTACCTGAAATTTATGGGTTTCAATTATTTTACTTTTGGAAAAGAAGTACTATAGCCTCTGGCAAAAAAAGAAAATCCATCCTCAAACTAAGGAAAGTTAATTTTCATTACCTCTAACCGTGATTTATTGACCTGAAAATTCATTACATCCGCAAAACCAATTTACTCTGCACTAGCCTGCATAGCAAGCTTTTCTGTGGAGTTGGGGAGCAAAGAAAGACCGAGGAACGGGATTTTCGTTGTTTTACGCGCGTGAAAAGTGGGGCGAGAGCTGTCTCCTGTTTCTGGCTCCACGAGTCTCATTAAAAAATCTGCCGAGTGGGCTAGCATTTAGGCTCAGTCACCAGCCGCTGTTCAGGAAAGAAGCCCGCGCTCCTTCCCCGAAGTTTCCACGCAGACCGGACACGAGAGTGCGGCGGAAATCGACCCTATTTCACTTGTTTTCTGATAGTAAATTAAAATCCATTTCGACAGAAATGTCAAATAAGTTACTAACCTTAAGCGAATAACTAAAATGATATTTCACATTTATCGAGAATTTTCACAAAGACCTTACTTGTTCATATTCTTTGATCTTTCAAACATGCAAGTTGTTGGAGACACCTAGTTCTCACACACGATCAGCATTTAACCCAATCTCTTACAATAAATAGTGGAGGCGGGTGGCCTCATGGTTACTGCGCTCGTCTCTGGATCGAGCGGTTCACACGATGTCCCCATCCGCGGGGACAACGTGTTGGGCAAGACACTTAACTCTGACAGAGCCTCTCTCCACCCGGCAGTATAAATCGGTACCGTTAAATTAATGCCGGGAGTAACCCTGCGATGGACTAGCATCCCATCCAGGGGTGAGTAGATGCTACAGAAACCGGCATAAGCTCAGGCTTGGTGAGCCACTTGGCTCGTATGCAGACTTACATAATGATAAAACTGCTTTTGAAACAATTGACCCTCATAATAGCTTTCTACTAGACCGAGCTGCACCAACAGTACCAGAAGTATTTAATCTGACTGTAGAAAGAACTACATCTTGGACGTCACGAAATTTGTCCCACGACGAGTCTCAACAGTCAAACGACTGACGCACAGAACATTTCCGAGATTCCAAAAGAAATAAGAAATGGAAGAGTATACTAATCTCCGCAGGGAAACCAAGAAGAGCTTACCTTCCTCAAGAGACACCGCACGATTCAATGATCACAATGACACAGGAGGAGACGCATCAGCAGGTGAAGTTTTTTTGTGTCTGATGGCTGTGTTATTGGCGATGAGTCTTCGTGCTAGCCATAACCGGCTTAGTCCTAGCGTATCGAGAACCCGCCGCCCGAATCAACGCACTAGTTTATCACGTACGGACTCGTTAACTTTGAAAGATTGGCGCCTACTACTATTTTTTGACTAGTTTTGCCATTTAGAGAACGGCAGAAGTGTTACATGCATGGTTTAGGTAAAACATAATTATCATTGCAGTTAATCACGTAACACCATGTCACAGTTAAAATGCTATCATTTTGTGGAGAGCTTAGCTTTCAGTCAAGTCTCACCGTCGCTCAAGTAGACATATAAAAATAGCATTTCTACTACTGTAAAATGTCCGATGTCCTAACCATGACTACACTATTTTTTTACAGAATGTTGTTTTGAAGCCGATGCTGAATAAAAGTCTTATTTTTCTACCGGTTTAAGGCTGAAAGTATTCTTGTGAATATTCTTGTTATGACACACATAACTTCTTGCAGAAATGCTATTAGCATGGAACACACCTGCCGTTAAGTTAAAATCAACACACAAAATCTGAAATCTGGCCCGACTTATTAACACTCATTGCTTTCTTAATTAGAAACATTTCCAACTATTTGGAAACTATAGAGCGAAAACCCGTCTCTTCTGTGTTTTTTAGGAAACAAACATCAGCCAGTGCGGATAGTCCGGCCAAAAGTTCCACAAGATCACCTTGAAATTCGGAATTATTAATTTTTGCGATTTTGCAACAGGGTTCCCGCGTATCACACTATATAGAAAAATGCATAAAAATGAACAATTTAATTTTTTTTTTATTTTCCTGTAACTGAACCTGAATGCGCTGAATTCACTTGGATTTCATTCGGGATACAATTAATGTGCTATTTTTTTTTGTACGTAATTTTACTATTGTAGACTAACCACAGGTAACGTAACCCAAGAAATACTAAAATACTGAAAAATTCCTACTGTTTTTTCATATTTACTGCTACTTTATATTATAAAAATTTCTCTGAATTAATGCATGGTGTCAATACTACCTCAGCACCGATTAAAATACTTAGTTTATTTGTGAAAACATCAGATGTCTAGTTTTACAACACCAATTCCTCCACCTCTTGTAAGCTTTATATTAAAACCTCAAATCTTGAATTACAAAAAAAAATGCATTCTCAGGAAATGGTACCAGACTATGGAATGAGATAACACAGAATCTAATCTTTTCAGTAATTAAAATTATTGTCTTCTTCTCCCCCTCCCCTGCTCTGATTTTAGTATATTTTTAATATACAGAAACGATAATAATATTATCTATATCTTTAACCGGCTTAAATTAACGCACAGAAAAGGGTTAACAAGAAGTCGGAAGTTGTTTAAAAGTCGCAAATCGCCGGTCACAGAATTGTACAACAGCAGTAGTAAACATCAAGAGAGAGAAACAGGGAGAGCACCGTAACCCACATAAGAGGTTGGTATTTTATATACCGTCAATGTTTTGCCTAAGTATCCCGCATCCGACTCTAATCCCGAGATATCTCTTCTACCTATCCCAAATCTCATAATCTTCCCTATTATCTTGTACCTGCTTAGTTTTGGCCAAAACGTACCGGAACCCGGAAACCCCTAATGCTGAGGGGTTCAGTACTTAAAATCACAATTCCATCTGCTACAATCATGCCACATGAATACGTAATTTATTATTTTTTTTATATATAAAACTTGGGGATAGTACAAATGATGCTAAGACACGTAACCTGGAGAGAGATAAACGATTTATAATGGAAAGATGCAGATTGATCGAAAGGAGTAAAAAGTTTTAGTTCTAACAAAACTAAAAAGAATGTTTCCCCCGCAGGGAAACATCTACCCAATAGCCAAATGCAACGTGATCACCTCCCGATTTTACGTAGCCGATTTTTTTTATTCCATGCAGGTAGTTTCAATTTCAAGCAAATTATGGCTCGATTTTGCCTAAGAAGCCCAAACACTTCGACCAGAAAAATCTCGAGGACGAATAAAGGGGTCATGCAGCAAAACAGCTCTATAACACGAACACCTAGATCCTACATGTACCATTAAACAGTTTTTCAGTTTGTCATTTCAACTACAGATTAAAGAAAAGCTGTTTGAACCGTGCGTTCTCTGCTGCTACCCCCAACTACGCAGCTTCAAACCAAATTATTGTTGGGTTCGAATGGCATTAAAGACAAAAGTTTTGTGAAACCTTTCATCGCAAATGAGTAGCGGTAAGTGGCCTCAATATCAGCGGAACGACCCCACCAATGGAGTCATATACCCTCCCCCAGGATGAATTTTCTGACTACGGCACTCTCACAACAACAACAAAAGCAGCCGTTCTCTCACTTAAACTATTGCTAATTGCAAACCCAATATCACGTTACTTTCTGCTATTGCGACTAAGGCTGCGCAATCGCTAAAGCTGCATCAGTAAAAAAATACACATGTTAAAAAATATGAAATAAGAATTACGCAACTCCGATGCAAAATTACGTTGATGAAGGACATTCCCAGTAATGCAGGAAACAGTGTTTGGTATCTCCTGCCTGTGGTGCAAAAAGCGTGGAAGTTCCTCTACATCTGCATACGTATTGCCACTTTCCGAATGGCCGTTGCTGAGAAAATATGTTACACTCTGCTGCGAAATTTGTGGAACAAGCTGCTCCCAGTATTATCTTATCCTGCAGAGAAAATAATAATAAAAAAAAAACATGTGAAAGCGATGCCCGACAGTTATCGAAAAAATCTCGAAACTACCTCTTTTTATTTCTGCATAACATGTATCTTATTACTGAGAGCGAGACACCTCGGTAGCAATTCATAAGATGTGAATGGTGAATTGATCACCATGACGCGAGCGTGTGACAAAGAGAAACGATTACAGTCCCCGACAGCAATCAAACCCATCAGGCCTCCCGAATACCACAAGACGCTCTATCCACTGAGCTACGAGAACACATGGTCAGCTTAATTATTTAACTGAGTTCATATGTGGCAGGCGTCCCTCATATTTCTAGGATCAGCACTGTCCAAATCATCGTGAGTCCCAGACAGGAATCGAACCTACGACCTCTAGAACAACGGTGGGTGGGGGAGGGGGGGCGGGGGGCTTTGCGCTCTATCCACTGCGAGCAACAACTCATGAAGAGTAAGGATGTTTAGCTGAATTTAAATCAATTCACCTTTCGATTCACATTTCATTACCGAACGAAAAATTCACCTTCTTTATTCACTTATCAATACGAACGATTTCACACTGAAACGTACAACTTACAGTGGGTTCAGTTTTCCTTGCTATGGTATTGGGATGGCCTGGAACAAAATTTCCCGTTTCCACTTTGTACCGGCATGAACTAAAGTTCCCCGCACACTTGGGGCCTGGAGGACCAGCGTCGCCTTGACTTCCATTGAAACCCGGAGGCCCGACAGGACCCGCCGTCTTGCTTATGTTATTGACCTGTGGATCACAGGAACATTACACCTTACGAAATTGTAGTTTGTATGAAGACCAAATTTGCAGTCCGCTATTACCATTGAATGGTATTCCACAGTTTTCAGTACAGCAAGAAATAAGCAAGTAAACAAAAAGCAGACCTAGGCAGGCAAGGAACCACTGAAACAAACCCTGACACAAGAGGGCACAGCAACAACTGTTTCCTTTTCAACATTGCCCCGATCTTACGAAATTCAACTCTTATACCTTTTGATCTAACTGTGTGACTTGTTGTCGAACGTGCAATATTTTTTCGTTTAGACTTGCATTCACAAAAGGGAAAAGGGCGGATAGACTGTCAACTCTTTTGGACGATTTCTCTATTACCAGCCACAGCTCAGTTGTATCCTTTTCCTAAAAGAGAGAGAACGAAAAATACATTATTTACCATAACGCCGTCGTCATTAACTTTGATTTGCTTTTAGCATCCCCGATCAGCACGCCTGTTAGTACTTTATGTTTCTCTAACGCTGCAGCGATTTTTGGGAATGCAATAAAAGCTGTTGTTGTTGTTGCTGCTCTTACTGGGAGAACGTCTCCTTAGAGTAACTTCTTCCTATTTTTGAAATGAATCTAACTGCACATGTTTTATAACATAGCGCGTGCGCTGGTCCTATCTAATTCCTATTGAGCCATCATGGTAAAAATCTCTATAGTGGTAGAGTAGCCGTAAATAACATGACGTGTGCAGTTTCATTTTAACAGCAAGAGTTCTGCAGATTTTACCTGCGAGTTCCTTTTGTTAATGTTTAAAAATGTGAACATTGTTCTGAACAATCCAAACCCATTTCTAGCCTTTTGTCATGCTAAGGTTCTTCTAAAACCTGGGTATTTTGACTTTGTTTGTCTTAATTTTCATTCAGTATTTTTGACCTTGTTTCATCAGTAGCTGATGAAAGGTTACGTTTTAGAAATGGATGTGCATCAGACATCAAATCTAGCTACACACGCGGAACAAAGTACACTCGGAACAATGTACATCGTTGCTTGAGTTTTGGTACTTGACCAACCAGTAACACAAATTCCAAAGACGCTTGGCTTAAACACAATTTCATTAATTCAAAAAATGAAATTTGTCTTTAACAATTTTAGAAACCAGATAAAGCGTGTTTTTTTTTTAACTCCTGTTCAACTGAATGCGGCGTGGTTTCAACCAGGCGATTCTTTGACTGTTTTCCTTTCTTTTTTTGTCGCTT
>OMLO01003671.1_pt1 | contig 12678 bp, 7 predicted proteins | sample 1674811 | NCBI WGS metagenome assembly OMLO01 (sample SAMN06265003, study PRJEB25207) | coral metagenome | isolation source: Coral host | place: Mexico:La Bocana,Puerto Morelos, Mexico | collected 2008-11-13
TTCCACACGCCTTATCTCTGAAACGAAGCTGGTGACCCCCAATTTTTATTTCATTTCTGAAACAAGTAAATCATTATCTGTCCTCAGTAGAAGTTTAAAAAAAATTTATCGAGTAGAAAATATTCGCGCAAACATCCTTAAAATTTAAAGCAGTGCAGGCAGGCTCTTCTGCTTTCCTCATACTCCTTCATTCTTGTCATGGGAAGAGCCTGTTCAGAGGCTACTTGGGGTATTGCAGGGTGGGGTACTTCTGACTCAGTCACAATAGCATGAACTTTTTTATTTTTCTCTGTTTTGATTCCAGGGGCTACAACATTGGTGTTAGATTAGTGGAAGACTTTTTAGCGAGATCTAATGTTGGAAGATGTCATGACTTTAGAGAAACTGCTGATGTTATAGCCAAGGTATTTATAACCAGACCAAAGTGAAGAACTGTGCATGATCAGATCGTTAAGATGTGAATAGGTACTGGAAATCTGAGGTGTTGGGGAGGGGGGAAGGGTGTAAACCTGTAATAGCAGTAAAATTGCTTAGGTTGTCTTGTCCCAGCCTGGGGCAGAATAAATTCCCTATAATGGCCTGTATAGGGAGTCTCCCCTGAAAGGGGTATGTTTTTCAGGCTTGAGGTAAAAAAATGGTTTGGGATTTCACTAGTTGACAGAGGTATTTGAACGAGTAGGGAAATTAGAGTTTCTTGACTCTGGCCACAACATGAACTGAGCATATAATACTTGTTTTTCGGTTGACATCCCTTTTGGTAATGTTAGATGTTAGTATAAGGGGTACCTTTTTACAATAAACAGTATGAAAGGGTTAGCTTTTCTTTCAAAATGGTATGCAAAAGTTAAGGGGTGGATCTTAGGGCGGAGCCACCCTGAGTACCCCCCTGGCATCCCTCGGAGAGATACAGTACCTTAAACTGCTTACTGCTGGATTTGTTTTTTTTTTATTATTATTATTTATTTTTTTACAGTTCAACTACTTACATTACTTACAGGACAATTACCTACATCACTTACAGCTTTGTTGCCTCAAAAAAATGTCTATCCTATAGAAACTGGGATACACTTGGCTGGTGTGCAGCCATTGTATGGACTTACCTACAACTTTTCTCTGTCATTACTCATGTTTTTGGTATTTGATGTTCTCTTGCAGCTGGGCTTCAAAATGTTCCTTGGTTTTTCACCAGTAGTAACAAACTGGAGTGCGGCATCTGATGAATTCTCTTTGATATTAGACAACAACCCCATGGCAGAGTTCGCTGAGTTACCAGAAGGACACGAAGGGCTTCTGTTTTCAAACATACTCTGTGGGGTCCTGAGGGGAGCTCTAGAAATGGTAAGATTATTAGCTGGTATTAAGTTGCTTGCCCAGAATAACCAACTCTTGTTACACAAAGAAAGGAAAATGACAAGAATGTGGTTCAGATCAGCAGAGTGATTGCCCATTCTGCACTGGCTTTTCAACATCAAATTACAATTTTTAAATAATGTTTTAAAGAAGAAAAAAAGGAATAAGACAGAAAAAACCTTCAGAGCATGCAGCAATGAACTCAATCCATATGTAGATGGACTCTGGGATTTGGTCCCAAGAAATACTGGTAGGAGGCTAGTGCTTGTACAAAAGGCAAGCATTTTCACCACTGTACAATTTCCAAGGAATCAACCACTGTTTATTTACTTTTAAGTAAATAATTAAAATTATTCATTCAAAATTTGTCAAAAGGCAGATGAACAAGTAATAGTACTTGAGTAACCTGTCACACCCTATTTTGAAATGAAACTTGTCTAGTATACAACTTATTACAAGTGTAGATTCAATCAGATCTCCAACATTTTACACAAATCGGTCAGATTTTAAAGAATGACTCAGGAACACTGGAAAAGGGAGGATGCCCTGGACACCTCCAGAATCTTTAGCCTTTGACAATCAGTCACATTTAGCCTACTGGTAGATCCATTATAATTTATACCTGGGGTGTTCAAGGCCTAGTTATCTTTTGCTTGACTTTTGCTATTTCTCAGAGTAGTGCAGCCCCATTTTCCAGAACAGTGCTTAATCAAAAATGTCTTTGACTAGTAAAGGAGGCAATACACTGGACTACTAATGGTTTGAACAGTTATGTCTCTGCTCTTTCTTCTCTCAGGTTCAAATGGAAGTTGATGTATGGTTTGTTCAAGATTCACTTAGAGGCGACGAGACTACTGAGATTAGACTCAAGTTTATTAGAAAGTTAGAAGATGCTCTCCCTGCTGGCGAGGACTAAATATCTAGCATGTAATACACAGTGAACATTTTGAAGTATATCAGGACCGTATAGTCTCCTTTCCAGTACCTCTCTGTGTTGTCACGCAATACATCATTCATTGCATAACGACATCGTCGCGTAACGAGGGAAAAATGTTTGAAAAGTCGGATAACCTTTATGAAGGAGACTAGAAAATTAAAGGTAGAATTTTTTATGAATTAGTTAAAGCTACAGTGAAAAACAACTTGAGCTCTTTCAAATTCCGCTTAATTTGAGCAATCCAGACCGAGAAACTTTTTATTTCTTAGTAGCGATCGACTCCGTTGTCTTGTAATTGTCGATCTGAATTTTCATCGTAAAGAGGTCAAATAGAGATCTCAGCTACAGTTAAGTTCTAAAACTGACGCCTCTTGTTACTCTTGTATAAAGCAGTCTTTTGTTATCGTCCTTACAAATGGTCGTAGTTTTTGTGAGTGGGGGAGGGGTGAGGAGCGAGGTTAGTGCTTTCGTGTAGCTAAAATATGTACCGTAGGTTGAGGAATCCATTCTAATAAAAAGGTTTTTTTGAAAACATTTTTTGGTCGGAATCAGTTTTTGTTGTAAAGTTCTAGAGATACAAAATTAAGAAAAAATGTTTTGTCTTCCGAATACGTCTCAGCTAAAACAAACGCCATTTTGGTACAGCTTACAAGTCTGTATGCGCCACATTCGGAGTTTTTTTACCACCTTTCTTGTAGTTCCTTGTTTTCGAGCTTTACTTACACCTGTGAAAACAATTCTTGCCATGTTGCAAAGGTTTCTCTCGAGGGTTTTTAGTTTCGAAACTTTGCGGTATCGCAGTTTAAGTGTCATGCCCAAGAACTACAATCCTGGACAGAATAAAAAGGAACAATTAACCCCCTTCCCCCCCAAAGCAACAATGAAGGCGCGAAGGAGCAAAAACGCGCCATTTTGGCATCATTGAAATGGGGGGAGGGGTGGTCGAGATGTTCCATTTATTTTGTCCAAGATTGTAGCTAGGTGTAGCTGAGCGCATCGACTACTATAAGCAACACCATTTTACTTTTCCTTTGAAACCAGATGAACTCACAAGAGAGTATTCTGGAAGATCTCCCACGTAAGTAATAAACAGTATATAAAATATGATTCTTCCTGAAAACTGGAAAACAGGAAACTTAAACAGGTTAGAAATTGTAACCACCAATGTCACACGTGATTTATCACGGAATGTTCTAGGATATTGGATTCGATGAGTAAAAAAATAAAGAGTAATTAAATGCTTCTGTAAGATATTGCATTACATAATTCTGTTAGTCTTTCATGCTCAGAGGCGACCTTAACGTGGAAAAGAAACCAAAATTCAATAAATCGTAGAAGTGTCGCGCATGATTTGACACACAGGGAACTTTCTAGAACATCATTCGTGTAATACATAAAATAAAAAGCGGAAATGTTGTTAAGTTTATTAAAATTTCTTCTGTGTTGTCTGTGATTAGAAACTGTGAGAAATTTATCACCCTAAAGCTGTTTTATCTTATTAAAAGAAAATAATTCAACAATAGAGTAATGGTCTTCAGGACGTTTCAGTGGACCCTTTCAATGATTTTTTTCATCTTTAACAATTGGCTATATTAGCGAAAATATGTCGAAGATGCCGAGAGCCCCTCAAAATTAGCAAAATAACCTAGTTTGTGAGTCGTGTCCTGTTAAATCGCGAATCGTAGCCACGTAAGTCGAAAAATTTAAAGGAAGTTGTTTTTTTTTCGGAGTTCTAGAAAGTGCGTACAACATTCTATCAAGTTTTCCGTGTATTGCAGGTTCCTAACGAGACCCGACTCATTAAGCTGAAACGATCCTGTGGCTGAATAGCACGAGACACAAGTGGAAATATCTAGAGTAACATTCTCAGCAGACCTTGAAATATTGGACATTATGATTTAGCGTGTTTAACTGAGTAAATATGTATTGGCGCGGGGTGCCCAATATACGTCTCGTGTAAAGTACTCAAAAAATAGCTGATTTGTGGGCGCCAGCGGATAACTAGTTAATTCTAGATTTTGTCTGGTACTCATTCCTTGTTTTTTTAAACTGTTATCCCATGCTGAAGATTCATCTTATCTCTTCAGTTCTCGCTGCTTTCGATAGTTTTGCACGTAACTTTCTGCTCCAATCGTGTCAGCGTTTTCTGTAGCTGTTGTACTGCTGTTTTTCTGGCTAAGCGAATGTTCTCGTCTCGATTTGTCTCAATGCCGTCCAACTCGATAAGGCAACACGTAAGAACCTCTTCAAGGATTAAATATTCTTTGGTCTTGCTTCTTTCACTAAAAGCATCAATCTTCCTCTCGAGTTCTTCAGCTTTCTTTAGGATGCTTTGAATAGTTAACAACTTGCTCTTTCTTTTACTTTCTTCTGAAAATTCTTGTGGCAAACTTGAAGATGACACTCGTTGAAATTGTTCGTAGTCCTCTACGCCTTCTTGACATTTATTCTCTTTGCCTTCATTTCCATCTCTGGCAAAATCTTCTTCGTTGCTTTCAGAATTGAATGGGCCTAAATCTTTATCTTCCCCATTATTGAAAAAATCTTTCAATGCATCGAAGTTTGGAACAGGAGGTTCATTGAATCTGAAATCACTTTCCTCGGAATTAACTTCTAAAATTGGCTTGGTAGTTTGTTCTATATGTTGAACGTTGTTTTCACCCTCCAGTATTTTTTCCTCAAGGTCTTCATCCTTGATTTCATTTTCGTCTTTTACGTCTTCAAATTCACCTTCTTGACTGTTTCGTCCCGCGAAGTTTTCTCCAAATATCGGCTCGGAATGATGGGGCTCCGGTGAGATTTTCCTTTCCATGCCTTTATAATCCTCTATTTCATCGAGTTCAACTTGAATGGGTATGTCAAAGGAAGTTCCCTTTCTATTTCGTACTTTGAAATTTCTTCCAGTTTTTGGCTCGGAATGATGGGGTTCCGGTGAGCTTTCCTTCTCCATATCATTGCAATCCTTAATTTCATCGAATTCAACTTGAATAGGTATGTCAAAGGAAGTCCCCTTTTTGTTTCGTTTCGTGAAATTTCTTCCAATTTTTGGCTCGAAATGATGGGGTTCCCTCGAGCTGGCCGCACTGTATGTGTTTCGTCTTCCGAGTTTCACTGGACGGCTATCCGAGTTGTACTGATCTTCAAAGACCTTCTCTAAGTCTCCAATGAACGGATTTTCTGTGAAAAAATGTCTTCGTTGTTCCATTCCTTTGGAGGCGTTTTGTTTACGAGGCCTGTGTTCGCTCATAGGTTTTAGGTGTGGATAATCCACAGGCAAGTCAGCTTCCCAGAATGCGTAATTTTGATTTTTTTTAGTTCCATTTGTTCCTTGGCTCGAGGATTCAGATGCGTTTAGTTTGTGATCTTTCTTATGAAACCCGCTCGGATTTAAAGTCTCCCTAACCAAGTTAATGTTTGGTCGACAAGGCAAGCTCAAAGAGCGAGTGAAAATGCGGGGTTTTCCCTGCTGGTCTGTCGTCTGTCTCTCAAATTCGGGGTGAACACTGATGGGAATTTCTCTACTCATTGCCATCTTGTATCCTTGAGTCGACAAGTTGACCAACAAGACAGTGAAAGTGATTAAAAAATTACATCGCACATTACTGCAACTTAAGAGGATATGGATTTAGCAAACGGAAAACAGCACACTTGTGATATTGACGCGGTTGACTCGCTGCTTGAACTTTGTCACGCACAAACAAGGTCACTCCACGCGAGATACTCGCGTGACAATCTCTCTGACAATCGTCCATAAAGAATTTAAGGTATAAATAATACTATTTTTATCTTTCAATCCCGAGTATCCTCTAAAATCCCTTATCAGAAACTTCTTTTTTTTGTAACTTTGCAGTTTCTTTATTGCGTGAAAGTGTATAATTTGCTTCCCCTGTTTTCGATCAAAGGATCATTCTAGAACATTCGACTTCTTAACATCTTCAAAATTAACGAAATTTTTGCGGCTTATAGATTAGTGCCATTGTAAAACGCCGCGTGAGCTCGGATAAGGCATATTGTTTGTACCATCAGAGACTTGATGTGACATGTATTGGCAAATGGAGTATAAAATTAGACTGAGTCGAGTATTCAGTATTATTGCGCAGACATCCAATCTTACGATTCAGTTTTTAGTATCGGGGGAAAATTAGCTCTCTAGCTGTTTTTCTTCTTTTTTGTTGATGTTGATTTATTTAGGATACTTTCGTACAGCTTCGTTCAAGAAACAAAATGGTGTCCTTCTGGTTTCAGGGTATCTTTTAGTTTTACCAGCCTTTTTAAGTCTTCTTTTTATAATGTGTTGCTTTTTCGCCATTCTTATTTCATTTTCCAAACATCGACTATTTTCCAGCTGTCTCCAGCCCTATTCATCACCGCCCCCTCTGTGTATATAGTCTCATTCTACCTCAGAAGTCCATTCTCTTTTTTGATTTCTATCTGGCATACTAGCGAGGAAGAGAACGCAGGGTTATGTCGCGTGTATTCTGATACAAATTGTAAACAATATTAACGGGCGAGGTTTTACCTCGAGAAAAATAGCTAACAATGAATAGAGAAGAAACAGAAACACTACAAAAGCCGCGACGAACTGGACACTATGTTCCAGTCTTCTTAATTGACGCGTTCAAGATGGAGGACGCTTGGAACTTTCTAGCAAATTTTCAAGATTTAGTTTGCTGTTAATTTTCATGTTTAACGTCACGGTTAGATTGTAAATAACTACTGAAAAAGGTCTGGATTGAGCTCAAAAATTAAAATTAATAAAGTCGAATTCAAGAACAGGAAAAAGCGAGAATTTTCGGCCATAGCCAACAAAACAATGGGGAAAGATTATTACAACATTTTGGATATTCCACGAAACGCCAGCGAAGACGAGATCCGTAAAGCCTACCGAAAAATGGCTTTGAAATTTCATCCAGACAAGAACAAGAGCCCTGAAGCTGAAGATAAGTTTAAAGACATCGCAGAGGCTTACGAGGTTCTCAGTGATCCACAAAAGAGGGAAATATTTGATAAGTATGGAGAAGAAGGATTGAAAGGGGGGCCGAAGCCTCCAACTGGCGGCGCTACTGAATTCAATTTTGAGATGCCAGCTGGGTTCACAGCTTTCACGTTCCACGGCGATCCGATGTCCACATTTTCCAGAGTTTTTGGAAGAGAAGACCCCTTCAGAGGTATCGTAAAAGATTTAGTTTTAGTTGTTTTTATCCCGTTATTATGTATATATTTGGTGAAAATGTGATGTCAGTATATTGTACTCTGTGCCTTTACTTAAAATGGTTATCTCGGAAGAAATGTTTTAGTTATTCATTCTGCTTTCGATATTGTAGCAAAGATTCTAACCCTAGTTCATATTTCACTTGACTTAGTGTCAAATTATTTTTCTTTCTTTCTTCTTACTCTGTAGAATATCAATGTTATTTTTCCTATTAAGATTTAGCTTACTCTAGATTATAAGAGGATGCATGAAAATCTTGCTGTGTTTTCTGATATATTTTGAACCACTTTCAATCAAGCGTGGAGGCCTGATCCACAAAAAATGTACAACTCTCGCGAAATTTAATTTGCATGTTGCGGAAGCCGCTAGAACACTAACTTAATTTACTATACGGCTTGAATGTTTAATATAATTACCAGTCCTATATCAATTACCTTATTTGTTTTTCATAATTTCTTAAATCACTTTATTTGTAAATTTGTGGTTTCAAAAATATAAACACTTTTGTTTTCAAGTGATATTGTTATATACCTTAAATTGGGTTAGGATGGCAGTTGCAAAATTGAGGAAATCTTTGTGGATTTCTTATAATGGTTTCTTAAAACTAAAGCAATATTTGGGTAACTAATGATTAAGAACCTCTTATGAGGCTTTTGAAAAAGGTCTCTTGAAAAAACGTTCTCTAAGAATCCAGAACATTTTACTCTGTTTGTAATGAAATATAGGTAATTTGCATGGTGATGGATTAACCTCGTTAATTCAAATGTCACATTCAATCTAATTAAAGCAGAATTTTAAGGCTTTACAAGGTCATTTCAAATTGCTATTTCTTCATATGTCTTCTCCCACCTCCCACTTTTTTTGTCTGTTGTAGTCAGAAGTTGTGGTGAAGAAATATGTATGAATCGCAACAACTTTGTTATCTATATTTAAATCAGTTGGGCATCAAATTTAAATTGGAATTTGGAGGGGTTTTTTTTTGCAGAGGAAGGAAAACCAGACAATGTTAAGGAATCCCTTGCAGCAAGGACGTATGCTTCATTTAAATCCATTTAAGCACTTTGTTTGTCCATTTTGTTAAAAAAATAATTTGTGGATAAAAGAGAGGTGCTTTGGTAAAGCACAATCACATCTTCTAGAAAGCTCTAATGATAGCAAAGAATTTATTTTAGCAGAAAAAGGTGTGAAAAATGGAGAAAATTGTGAGGTCTTGTTCTAGATCCATCCATTATAACATTCCTTACACTTACTGATTGTTTTTTGGGATTCCCTCCTGATGTAAATGACTGTCTTTTGGCTCAAAAGCCATATTATTTGATGATTCTAGAAGCTCAGCATTTATCACCTTGTAATGTGTGTTCTGGAGAGGTCAAGGATATCCCATCATAAAATAAAGCTTTCATTTGATTTAAAGCCAATTACTAGGATAAGAGCATAAAATATGACAGAATTGATCAAATAGTCGATCAGTGTCAGTCAGTCAGTCAGCCAGTCACTGATTTGATGGAAAAATTCTGTTTGAACAATCAATCAAATATGATATGTCTTTTTGAGTCTACAAATGCGGAAGTACGTATTACCAGTATATTTTTTTTAAGTAGTGGACTGCTGTAAAAATTAACAAGAGAACCTGCCAAAAAAATTCTAGTCACCCAATAAATAGTTTTCACAGTGCATTGGTATTGCAAGCAGAATTTTGTGTTGCTCACTTATGAATTAATGGTTTTCTTTCAGGAATGTTCGATCATGGATTTGGTGTGCCTGGTGCTTTTGGTGGAACCGATTTTGCTGATGTTGGAGGTTTTCATGCTTTCCACCATCAAGGACACCCTGCTTTCAGTCGACAGAGGTCATCATCTTTTGAGGACATGACATCATTTGCCCGCAAAAAGGCGCAAGATCCTCCAATTGAAAAATTCCTCATGGTGACGTTAGAGGAGCTCCTAGAAGGAACTACTAAGAAACTTAAAATCATTAAAAAGGTTTTGAATCCTGACAGAGTGACAACCCACCCAGAAGAAAAAATTCTCACAATTGATGTTAGAAAGGGCTGGAAAGAGGGAACAAAAATCACTTTCCCTGAGGAGGGGGACCAAAAACCTCACACTGTTCCTGCAGATATCATCTTCACAATCAAGGACAAACCACATCCTCACTTCAAACGAGATCGTGATAACAACATTCTCTATACTGCACCGGTGTCCCTGCGAGATGCTCTTACAGGTCACACCACAGCGTCTTCTGTGCCAGTTCCTACATTGGACAGCAGGACAGTCAACATTCCTCTTAATTCTATTATCAAACCTGGAACAAAGCGGCGCATTAAGGGTGAAGGTCTACCTTTACCCAAGAAGCTTAATCAACGGGCTGACATGCTAGTGGAGTTTGACGTTGTGTTTCCAACAGAACTTCCTTCAGCTAGTATAGACTTGTTGAAGAGTGCTTTACCCGAGTGAGGCTAGAAAACTCTGATCTTTAATGTTATCATTAAACACTATGTTAAATTATTTTTGAAGTTTTGAAGCTTCAGCTGTGAGTGGGTTGATCAAGAGATTCACTCTTTGTGACAATTTTCCCCTACTCGTAAAAGAGTGGGAGGTGGCTGACCCTGGCATTTTGTGGTCAAATACATTTTATCAATCTGTGTGGTTAGCACTTTCACTGTTTTGTAGGGGTGAGTGGAATGCAGAGTTTGTATTAAGTTTTCGAGTGCTTAATGGTAGCTCTTTACAAGTTTTATGATCATCACTGTAAATTTCACAAATTGGCATCTAATTCAGTTTTTCGTGTTATTGATCATGATTTTCATCATGAGTAGCTGTGGATTCATGAGGTGATGAAAAAGGTATAAATTATACATTCAAGTTTTCATCCACAAAATTATCCAATGTGCATGCAAGAATTTCCGCAGTTAATGTAAAAAGTAATATTTCTCCATAATGATTTTTGTGCCACACATATAATTATTCTGCATGTGACAAGTCAGATGGTGGCAGGTAGTGCTTCAGATCTGTGAGTGTTATTAATGGTTAAGTCAGAGAACTCTTACAGAATTTACTTCACCTTACAATAAGCAGTTTTAACCTCCTTTCTCCAAGGGTCCCATTTCTCTAAATTTACAAAAAGTGCATAGACAAGGGTGGTTGTGCATACCTTGTCCTCCATTGGGGTACCACTCAAACTAGTTTATGATATTTATTTTTGGACATCTTTATGTTGGTTACTTGTCCTAGAAAATATCATTGTGTAGGAATCTGACGCCAAGATAATAATTTTCCCATTTAATTGGGTACATGTTGTGTATTTTGTATGTGAACACATTTCTTGAGCCTGACAATAGCTTTACACAGAGTATACATACTATGGAATCATTTTATCTTGAAAGACATATCTTTAGATCAGGAAGATTATTGAATCAATAAGATTAAGTAACAAACATTAGTTCATATAGTGTGACTGTTCGGGTGAGGGTAGTTCTGAATTTAAGAAATGTTGTTGGTGACTGACGTTTCGACAACCTGATCAGTAGTCATCTTCAGAGTCAAGTGAATAGTGTTTGTCCGGTGATGATGTTATAAGTCTGGTCTGTTGAAACTGATTGTTCAGTTTAGCTTTGATGGTATTGGCTGAAAGACTTGTGTTAAGTTTGTCATCAGTCATAGGTCGGTTTTGATCTGTCTATTGTACATGGTTAGAGGTCTGGGTATATCTAGTCAAATTAAGTCGCTCGGTTAGAAGTCTGTGTGTTGGTTTCTTTTATGTCGTGGATAAGTTGTTTGTGAGGTGCTGGTAGTAGTTGACATCTGCTAAGAGGTGTTTGTTCCAATTTAGTGTACCAGCTTTCCACTAACTTAGAACTAATGCCTCAAATACCATCATGGCTAAACTGACCAATCAGTTTCAATGGACCAGACTCAGCATCATCGCGTGACAAACACTGTTCACTTGGCTTTGAAGATGACTTCCACTCGGGTTGTCAAAATGTCAGTCACCAAAATTAAAACAGTTCTTTTCAGAACTACCCTCACCCAGATGATCACACTATATGAACTACTGATACTCCTGGGTTCATTTACAATGTGAGAAAGTGGGCATTTAGAAGGTAATTTCACAAATAAGGGAAAATAGGCTAAAATAGGCAATGTAGCTCCAAGAGAAAGAAAAGTTCAATTTATCAGTTGTGTGAGTGTTTAGGTGTCATTTTATTTAATGTTACAGAAAAACAAGTTCATTTATGCCATTGTTGTATTGGATCAGATGTATAATTTATAGTTCGTTTTGTTTTCTTCATTTACATTTGTCATAATTAGTTTGTATTCTTAATTTATTAACACAATAAAACATGAACATAGGTTAGAACTGTATGCCAATGGTTGAGATCTACGCATTCTAAAATTTTAAAACTACATAACTTTATTACATTTTTACCCCGACTTGAGAGATTTTAATTCCTCTACTTCATTTCTAGTGAATTTCAGTTGCCAGGCAGTACCAATCAGTTTGGAAAAATGTTTTTCATTCATCTGTCATAACCTTGACAGTGGCCATTTCCGAGTTCCTTTTTGCCCGTTTCATATATGAAAATGATTTCCGCCTGCAGATTCATTTTCATGCAAATCAAACTAATTTTCATATGAAAGGTTTTGAACAAGGACTTGTTTTGAAACAGAGGCACATGGTAACTTGGAAATGGCCTATTTCGATTTCCATGTCATTAGCACATACACAACATTAAGAGCTTTCCATCAAAATTCCCAGCAAAATCAAGGTTTATTTTCTCCTGAATAAGCATGGTGACCGAAGCACCATGTAGCGTTTTTTTCTTTTAAAATGAACCCTACTTTTTAGTGCATAAATTTAAAAGACAAAAAATTGACTGCAATATATTGTGATCTAGAGAAAAGTATATTTTTAGAATCCAATATTTCAAAGCAAGACATGACTTTTGACAGAAATGGTAGTTCCCCTTTCTGCTTCCTGGGATTTCTACCAAGACCAAAGAAAAAGCTTGAGGGGGAGGTGAACTTGTCACTTAAAAGACCATAATCCCATATTGCCCCCAAAAAAGAGCACAGTGCCACTGGATTTTGCCACAGTTTTGTAACATTCATAACTTAGCATACTAGTAATTACTAAGTAGACCAAGTTTTTACTTTTTTTTGAAAACTGATGTCACGAA
>OMLO01003672.1_pt1 | contig 12678 bp, 10 predicted proteins | sample 1674811 | NCBI WGS metagenome assembly OMLO01 (sample SAMN06265003, study PRJEB25207) | coral metagenome | isolation source: Coral host | place: Mexico:La Bocana,Puerto Morelos, Mexico | collected 2008-11-13
CAGAATGAAGATTTTCCTACCCTTTCATATACCTAAACTTGTGATATCCCTACCCTTTTATATACCTGAAGCCTGAAGAGTGAAGGTACCCCTTTCGGCCTCCCCGTATAGGCCATTATAGGGAGTACCTCTCCCGGGGCGCGGAATCCAGAACATAAGAAATGGCGCGAAGATTGGTTGAGTCAAATCACAAGAACTCGAGTTGTGGACCACCAATTCCAGCAACAGATCATAAACTACAGAGTATTTACCTGTGAAAAACATTTTAACCCTGAAGACATTGAAATATGTAACTATTTTTTAGATTTATTTGGGTATTTTGTAGGGACTTGTTGTGTTGTCAAGACAACTGCACATGAAGCTGTTTACATATTTATTAATATGTACTTCTTCCCTCGAATAACTATGGTGACAACTGACAGAACTCTAAAGAATCAAAAACCTCCGGATAACAATTGGCATCAGCCGGCCGAGAGTTATGGTTACTTTCAAAGCCCGGCCAGAGTAAAGACATTTCTTAGTAAATGGTTTGAACTCAGGAGTATCAGTAGTTCGTGTAGTGTGATCGTTCGCACTCCTCCGCGTTTTGCATCACAATTTCTGGGACAACAACCTAAACAGACGGCCCCATGGCTGTTCCATGCAACTGCTTGTAGTGTTTATCGTTGCATGAACTGAAAGTAAGTCGATGTAACGCAAATGTTCAATAATGTCTTCTATCGGTAAAAGTAGTTTAACGGTAGATTGTTGGATAGCGGTCTCGATAAACTGTAAAGCCAATTGAAGTGGATTACTGTTGAGCAGTGATTTCACATCAAAAGACACAAGGTTGTAGTCGTCAGGTATTTGCATTGTCTTAATAGCGTGAAGATTGTAGTTTGCGTCGTGATTTGTCAGCAAGGGGTTACAGTATGGACGTCAAGTACTGAGACAGTTGATACGCAGGGGCCCACAAAATGAGACTATAGGTGGCACTGCTCAATGCTTAACCTACAATACGAACTATTTTCGTCACAACTACCGGCGCCGAACAAACGACTTATCCACGAAGTAACCGAAACCGACAAACGGACATTTAACAGACCGACTTAATTTAGTTGACTAACAATACACGGACCTCAAACCCATCAATTTGACTGACAATAGACGTATCAAAACCGACCTATGAATTACAACAAACTTTACACTAGTCTTTCAGCCAATACCATCATGGCTAAACTGATCAGTTAGTGTTGTTGTCCATCACTCCTTTCGAAGTGACATGGACCCAGGGGTAGGATAAGAATTAGTTTAGCTCAACGAAGCCGCGGCATTAAAGTGAAGGTGTTTGGAAGGGAAGTGCCAAGGATATCACATAACATGGGTAAGAGTCTTGACGACGAGCTGAACCTTGACAACCACCACTTGAAGACCAAGACAAAGAAATAAATAAGAATGTTAACATATCAAATTTGGTCTAAAGTATTGATTATCGGTGAATTGTTCCTGTAATCACGGAAAGATATCTAAATACGACAATAAGGAAGACTAATATAAAATCAGATGAATGAAGTCTTTCACAGTACTTGTCAGTCTCAAATGGCAATGCAAGAGAGGAGCATGAACCTTTTGAAAACTGATTCAGTAGTTGCATAACAAATTATTGTCGGGGTTAGGGCTACAGAAAGAGCAACAAAAATGCGGTGGTTAAGTTAAACTACCTGCACACTCTCTATTTCAACAACATAATTTGACCCATTACAGTTAGATCAAAACAAAACTCTGAGGACAATTATGAAGAAACAAAAACAATCAACAACACAACTATTGAGTTGTAACCAAAGAGATGGTGATGAATTCTTAATTCACCCGAGGGACCTACTCAGTATTCACTTTGATGAATAATGCCAGATGCTTTGCCTGGAACTGAAACAGACCTCTAGTAGTAACGTAATAGAAAAGCGCCCTAGCGACTGCACTCATAAAACCTGCTATGACCCTGTCAGTACGAAAGTGCAAACAAAAGGATCACGAAGCTGTTCAAAAACAGCAACCCTTACTTCAGTTTGTCCCGTTGATAGGACAACACTACAAAAAAATATTATGCACAATGGTGACTGCAATCCAGTTCACACTGAATTAAACATAGACATTTTTAAAATTCGTAGCGGTGGTTCTCGCTCGCAGGTTCACGTAGGAATATTTATCCCCGATGCCTCAAATGTCAAAGATTGAAGTAGAGCAACTGGAACTCTTCTTGGACGTTTGAACGTAAAATATTCACGACATTTACAAAGCTTTACAAACGCCTCCCGGCCATGTTTGTTTTCCACAAAACTAATACTTAGTCTTTCTCGGCCAAATTTCTTAACTGGGGCGATCATAGTAACTCGGTTCCAGCCTTCGCTTCCAGCGCCCCCTACTCAAAATTAATTGTGTGATTCGCGAGATGGTACCCGTCACACATGTTTGGCAATAAAAAACAAGCAGGTTGCTTAAAGCATAATTAATCTTTTCTTTGTTTGCTCGGTCCTTTTCAATGTGTTGATCAAATAGACCCTTCTCTTGACTTGACGTGATCAATCACTGTAAACTCCGTTACTTCCTTAGACACGCCCAAGGTACGTTATTACGTTTGCGTTATTTACGTTCATAGTTTCGGTACTAATGCCTAAAAATAAACATTTGATTTGAAGGTTCATATATTTGTTTTACATACGCCTTAAGATAAATACCCGGTTAATCGGATTAAATCTATCCACTTTATGTGTGGGCAGTTACATGATATGAATTTTAAACATCAGTTCATTATAGCCTTACTCAAGCTCACTCATCCAATCCAATATTTGCTCTCCGAGTTGTTTATTCAAATAAAATGATGGTATTTCGGCGGTATTGCATTACAGAGAAAATACATGTTGTCCCTTTTTCGGTTGGCGTTCTGGCTGCCTTTGCAGTCTCGATCAACAACACTTCGTGCTATACATACTTGTTGCTTTTCAGGTGGTGTCTTTTAAAATGCTACTTAAGTTTATTGACGAGAACAAGTCTAAATTTCGAAGTACCTATAGATCACAATTTTACCTCACTCAACTTTCCAAAAAAAATACTGTCAATTTACTATTTTGTGTTGCAATTTATTGTCTTTTTTTACGGAATAAATCTCATCCAGGGACCTGTCATATTTGTAAACCAGGATTTCAAAGGTGCTATGAGTAGTTGTAAATGTACGATACCTTTTTATAAGATTTCGCAATTCGGAACCAGGTTTTTGATTTCTCAGTATATAGATTGCGTTAATATTACTTTATTTTCTCTTATAGATAAAAGCTACCGCCATGGAGAACACAAAATTGTTTTTCTTATTGCTATTTTCGTGTCTCATTACAAATGGTAGAAGTCTAACGAGAAAGGGTAAGGCCTCTCAAACAACGTCATGTGGTATTACCTGTCTCTTTCCTGGTTGGTGGCAAACCTAGCTGAAAGACGATGGAATGAGGATTGCTATGTAAACATTTAGATATTTTAAATTCTCGTCCTGATTAAAGCATTAATTTATAGGACAAAAATAACTTACAAATGATCTGAGGAAAGACATGCGGGCGACACAAGCACTGTTTATTAATATAAAGATTCAAATTAGAAAATTCAAGTTGGTCATATGATAAAAACCCTCTTAACCAAGGCTTGGTACAAATCTTTTTTTTTTCAAGGCTTCGAGCGAAACAATTCAAATTATAAAGGGTTTAATTTGCATGGAAATAAACACATCTCCACATTGAAATGCTCAGACCAGAATTCATTTTGAGACGCCGCAAGATAAAGGAAGATCCGCTCTTGGGGGAAAGTTACATTTTTCTTTTGTAAGAAACTGCTCGAGGCATAAGCTAACGTTCTGCTAGATAATTTGTATTCATATGTCTCATGACAGGATAACATACAACTTTGGCTTACTTATTTGTCTAAATTAGAAATTTTCGAGAAAAATTAAGCGAAAATGGCATGTGTCAGAGTTCCAGTGATTTAGATCTCGACATATTTTTCTCTATTCCACTCAGGAACTAAAACGTATAGTCACAACGATGAAAAAGTAAAGAAACAGCAAGTTCTTGTCCCACTGAGAAACTTTGCGACCACCGCCTACCATCAGAACAATTTGATATCGCCAATGCTTCACTTAGATGGGACAAACGAGATCAGTCCCTTACGAGCTCCAACGACTGTGTTCGTAAACGGTGAAAACCAAGCCGACCAGTCGTACTCGCCAATGGAAAGACAACAAAGCGATGTCAACGATGAACCGTACCAAGAAGCACCTATTGAAGACAACAGCTACAACACAGCCTACTCTTCTTTGTTCGGTAATGAGATGGAAAACTATAATGATGATAATAATGATAACGCGAATATGGCTTTTGCCGACGATAGCAGACAGGCTCCGTTCGATGACCAGTCAAACGAGGGATATTTAAGTCAAGCCAACGAAGAAGAAGAAAATGCACCGGTCAGAACCATGACGAATTACAACAAACAAGATACTAATGATATATCTGATGCCACCGTACAAGGTGGTCTTGTTCCCACTCTTTCCAGTCTTAGAGCTTCCAGAATAAAAGCGATAAATAGATTAACCTCGCTTGGTCAACAACAATCAACATTGGCCTCACCAAACTATGAGTCGTTGGTCGGACAACTTTTAAAAGCCCAAGTTCAGGGAGTTAGAGCGTCTCCTCGACTACATTTAGATCATCCGTTGTCTAAAGCACCGAAAATAGCCAATGATACCCAAAACCATAATCAAACACAACGAATCAACTCCGCTGACGAAACAAACGCTAAAATGGAAGATGCTGAAAAACAAGAACTCGAATACAAAAAGAATGTTAAAAATGCAGAACTGGCGGCAAATCTGGCAGAAGCTGCAAAGACGCTAACAAAACTTGTGAATAAGCTGACAGCACAAGATGCCATCATAGGTAAAAAGGGCGAGGAGGGACTAGCAGCAAAGAAAAATAACAGTGGAGGTTTGTGGTGAGATACTTCAGTATTCTAAATAGTCAGTTTTGACTTATAGCACTTAGAGAAAACGGACAGAAACATACACTGTGTGCTGTCACCCGGCTTTCACTGACAATTGCATGTGAAGTAAACATGGTTACTTTCCAGAACTGAAGGAATTCAAGAACAGTGCATTTATGCTGAAGGAATATATTGGAGTTCACATTAAATGATACGATAGAGCTTAAAGTTACCAAGAATTGAAATTGGTTTATCATTCGATAATCAAGTTATTTTTCATATCTAAATCACTATCTGACAGCTTAGGGAAGAGACCTGCCATTTTTCAAATTTGCTGCGAGACACCCCGGAAATTCTCTTATTAAATTTACCAAATCCCCAATCCATAGTTGCAAAAACAATTAAAAGGTAAAAATATATTCTAGACGAAGTATTTAACATTGATGTCGTATACTGACATGCACACTGAAACAATGTATTTCTCATGATAGTTTATATAAGGGGAGATGATCGTCTGTAAGTTGGTATGTTTCATTTGTCAACAGACACCTCAGGGGATGGAGGATGGTCAGAATGGTCCAAGTGGTCAGCGTGTACTACCACGTGTGGTGGAGGATTCACCTATTCTAAGCGGTCTTGCACCAGCCCTTCCCCTTCGCATGAAGGGAAAACCTGCGGTGGAAGAAGTCTTAGGGTGCGACTCTGTCACCTTAACAGATGTAAAACGATTAATACCAAGAAAGTAAGCCTAGAGCGCTCCTTGAGTGAAATGGCAGCAAAGAGAGGCCATATCTACAGGCCATGATCAGACATCGGCGTACTTTCTTTGGACTTTAACCATTCTTATTCTCAGTAAATTCAATCCTCTTGTATTTTTTTTCTATTTTTGACTTACTTTAGTACCAGGCCCTGATTTCAATTGAAGAGGGTCTTACCTGATAATTTCCCTTCAGAATTCTTAGTTATACCACAGCTACCCAGAAGCAATCTTAAAAGCGTTAGTAATTTTTTTATTACTAACTTGCGAAAATCTCCACTTTTCCTTAAAAGTGTTAGAATCCGTCGCCGAGCGAAATTCAAGACTGAATCATCATTTGTATAGGTAATCGCATTACTCACCAAACCAAGCCAAAATGTTTACCGAAAATACTGACCTTGAGAAACCTCTCAGCACTCGATTGAAAACGTTCAGTTAAAAGTTACCGGTACTTTCCCAGTCTGGTAGGTCATTTGCGTTTCGCTGCGGAGTACTGAAGTCTTTTAACACTTATTTTCGACGAAGGGTTTACAATTACACAAATTTTCGCCTCCTACGTCATCTCAAGCATCAGCTTTAGCTTTGTGCTTTATCCTCGCAACTTTTTTTTTATTCCTTGCCTTTCATACCTGGATATAACTAGTCTTCTTCGTCCTCTGCTTTGTTTTCAAGCTTCTCGAAACGTGGAAAACGTGGTTGTGTATTTTGAATACAGCACCAGTTTCGTCCACCGTTTTTTCTGTCCAAAATCAATTAAGTACAAAACACGCTGCCGCATGTGTTTAATGTGTTTAATTTCACCGTTTTGCATTGAATTTCACTTCAGTTAGTGGCACTGGCTTGGGATACATTGACGTGCCCTGGCCAGTGAGAGTGTAGTGTTGCTTGCATATTATTAGTATCCGAACTTACAGAATAATGACCATAAAAAAATATTTTCTACTAATTTAACCTCCATAACTATTGAGTGTAACGTGGGTAACACAGGACTGTTGCTAAAAAAAAAGTCGTTTCCCCTTTTATCCAAGACATTGAGGGATTCCTTTCAGGCATCCTTCCTTTTTATGTACTGAAGTCAATACATGCCATAGAGTATGACGCGACTGCATGCAGTGACACAAAAATGGTCCTCCTACAAACGAAGGCCAATTAGAATAACCACTTCCTTGCGTGTGGTTGCTCAGCAACTGGCTCGCAAGTTCGTATAATGCATGAAAAAACTGAGAGTGGCATCGATTAACAGTGTAGTTAATTTATAGTCTGACTAGAGATTCTAATGAATTATCACATGTAAGCCATTGTTTCGCTATTCTTAAAAGTCTTAATACCTTTGATTCTCCTGTACAAGTATCGTATTTGTTGAAAATATTAAAATGTTCTAATTCGTGGGAAACTAAGAAAATGACGAGTTAAACATTAATAGAAAAACCGTTTTAATTCATACGCGGTTTTCGCGGTTCTATTAGCTGAAATTCTTTTAATTCAATGAGAAGCTTATACGTTTTATGCGCCTTTAAATTCCACTTGGATTGTTTTTTTCCTTAAAAAGTCCATAGAGTTCCTCATATAAAAATCACTTTAGTTTTGTTTCATCTCTCGTAAACGACTAGGAAACGAGGAGTAACGATACAAATTATGCATCACTTCCAGTAATTGACTAATTCCCGGCATATTAGACAATCTCAAGAGGAAAGCTATCTACTTTTAAGACGTAAGATTTATTTAAATCATTGATCTGGAACAATGATTTTGTGCGAAAACAATATAACAACCTGTTTTCGGTAATTAGAAATTTATTGTATCTGTTTCTCCCAGGCATAACATTGCTAATCTATTGTTCAAATTCATCTGCTTGGCTAAAAGTTTTGAAATGAACGTCATTTTTCTTTTCTGTTTGGCGAACATTGTTTACTATAATAAAAACGAAAAGAACTATCAAACTTAACTCTCCAAAAACGAGAAAAGCTGTCCTGGTACCAAATTCGTGAACCATAACACCTCCCAGAAGACCTCCGCTGGCGTAGCCTAAACCGGTGTAAAAACCGTTAACGAGTCCTTGGAGGGTCGTCGCCACACCGGGCTCCGCACCAACATGGGAAACAAACGAAGACCAAACAGCGGCCGTTGTTATTCCTTGAATAAGTTCTATAGGCAAAAATAGCCAAGGTCTGCTACAATATGAGTAGTAAAAGAATCGCAGCGCGTAGCACAGAAGTCCCAAGTACATAACCCTGAAGTGTCCGATGTTCCGAAGAAGACGCTCAGACAAAAGATAAACTATCACTTCTGCTGTGCTGTTGGCCAGAATGATCAACCCAAACAACATTTGTTGTCCACCTAACTCACGAAGGTGCCAGAAGAGAAATGTTTGTATAAAACCAAAAGCCGTGCCACAGAAAAATACAATAAATAGAAAAAAGGCATAATCAAAGTTTTTGAGCACTTTAAGTCCACCTATTGCAGTTTCTTTACACTGTGAATGATCGACAGGTTTAAAGGTAAACCGACTTGCTACAATCAATGCAGCCACCATGAAGAAAGCAAACACATAGAAGCAAGGAATATAGTTGATGTCCATTTCTTGGCTGCACGGATTAAGTGTTTTCGGTCCACTTATAGATGTGCCAACGATAAAGGCGGTCATTCCATAACCGACTGATCCCCAAAAAGCTTGCTTTCCATATTCATGGCTGTCCTCTGCAAGAACTTGCAGCGTGGCTGTATCCGCCAGGCACTGTGTTGGCGAAGCAAAAATCTGTCCAAGTACTATAACGCAAACCATAAAAATGAACAGCCGAGAGGAATCGGAGATTTTCTCAGGGGAGGGATAGTATTTTAGGTCTGGAAACGTATCTTCTTTAAGTTTAGTAGATTTCTCAGGCTCGTATCCACTCGAGAAAAAGCTTAAAGCCCATGGAAGAAATCTACTGGATCCAAAAATAGACTCGTAAGATCGCGTTGAAGTGTGACGATGGTCGACGGAAGTCTTAAGTTGTCGCGATCGTGAAGTTAAGCTTGTGAAGTTAGTGTGACCCGTAGAGGCATTTTGGAACAATGACAAAGACAAGGAGTTCATCTCATAACAGGCTTTCGGTCTTTCTCCTATCGGTATTATAGCCAGAGAAAATGTTGACAAAAGCCAAGCTGACAATCCTAATAATAAAACAAATTTACTTTTATTAAAGCGATCCGCCAGAGCTCCCCAAACAGGTGTGAAAACAAATTGAACAAGAGATCGAACAGCCACAAGGATGCCCAGCTGTCTTGGCGATAAAAACAACTGTTTAAAGTACAATGATAGATAAGGCCACAGCGATCCAAAAGCCGAGAAGTAGAACAGGTAAAATAGTTTGGACACCAGTCGGTTTCGGTTAATTTTACAATCGAAGCGATGTTTTGAATTCTCATCTCCTTCTACATCATTGTTGCCACAAAGTCTTTCTTGGGACGCCTTTCTATAGTCGGACATTCTTCCATTGACTCAGTAGGATACTCTTGGGTTTTTCCAGTAGACACGCACCCCAAAACGCATTGACAACCTTCATTGGTGCTTAAGCCTGGATGTTGAGTTACCTACAATGAGTGACATCATCAAGCAAAACAGGACGAGTGTTCAGTTCAGCCAGGTTAAATTTTTATGTGCTAAGAAAAATTTACCCCGCGAAACTGGTACTTCCATTGTTCTACTCTCCTTATAAGGATTTTGTTGTGATAATCGTTTTCTCGCTAATGAAAACTTGATAGCCGGCCTGGACTTCCAACAAAATCTTTCCATCAGTATAATGAGTCGGAAAATCTAAAAATTAATGCGACAAAACGAAACGGCATACTTTGTCCTTTAGACTATTAACGTAAACTCCTGGTCCTAGCACAGCAATTTTGTGGTCGTCATTTGAAGCTTACAGTGTGTTACACAGATCTGCATGATGACTTTTTTATTTAGTCCAGTTACATTGCGAATGTTGTTTGATTCCTTTTTTAAACAGCAAACAGCCAACAGACCAGTGCTTTCTTACAGCCCTCCACAAACTCATTCTTGTATGAACAAAAAGGCCATGCTAGTTTGTACAGCTTTCTTCAAATGCTGCACATATTTCATAATTTAGGTGTCCTTCTGCCAAACGTATTTTCTTAACGTTAACGGAGAGTTCTGTACGTATAACGAACCAAGGGTCGTGATCGCGACCTTTTTCTTGCCCAACAGAAAGTAGGAATGGCGTTGCACCCAGGGGATATTTCGGGAACCATAAATGACCTACGCCTCAGAGGACGTGTCGTGACATTCACATGACATCAAATCGTGCAACATTCCGCACAATGTTAGGCGCACCAATGGATGATCAGCCAATCAAATCTCACATTCAATTTTAACCGCTGACACAAATGTCGCTTCGTACATTTGCTCGTAATGTTGCACGAAATGTTGCAACCGTGCAACTACGTCGCGTAAAACATATTGCGTTCATGCGCGCAATGTTGCCCCATGTATCTGGGCCTTTAAGCTGACAACTCACAAAAGCTGCAACATTTCAAGGCGATCGACATGACGACAAGAACATTTAGTACGACTTACAAAAATCATACACTCCATAAGGTAAATTCCATGACGTGCACTTCGAGAGAGACATGATATAAGAATTACATGGCTTGCACAGTACCTTACATAAAGGAGGACATATGGTTACAGAATACATGAATAAACATGTAACACGTAGATGAATACTTCGATGAAAGGCAGAAATTATACTTAAGAAGTAATACAACGACAGAAGACACCAACTGAGCTGTCTCTGTTTATGATGAGAAGCTTTATTTTTGTAAAAATGCTCAAACAACACTTACATAGAGATTACTCCATGGAAAATGCGCGCGAACGATTTTTATTCGCGAGTTGCGTTTTCTGATACAACTCAACGAGTGAATAAAAAATCGTACGAAGCATTTTCCATGGTGTAATTTGTTTATTTTATAGATACTGAGATTGTTGAAGAGCCAATTTTTGTCAATCTTACGCGCGTGTTTAGGGCACCCATTCAACGCAATGTATGCGCGTAAAACTAGAATAACTAAAACATCAGTTTCTCTTTCAAAATCAAATATTTAATGAAGTAACACAAGAAATAAAACGCCAGTTTATACTCTCACAACTTTTATAAACATTTTTCAGTTGAAAAAAAATACCTGACTTGTATGTAGCGGCCAGCTACGCTGGGCCAGGCCAATAACTCGTGTTCATTCAGGTTAAAACACATTTAATTTATACAATTGAAACATCTGAACATTTGAAAGGTCTGAAAGATTCGCTGCAACAAGAAAACGATACGCTAGCTTACAAACTTTGTGTACAATATAGAAATACGAACAAAATAACCAAGCAAAAGCCATACTTACGAGTTATTGTGCCTACATTCCTACGATCGCAGTACAAACCTAGAAATCCGTACGCTCACATGGCGAGAAAATAAAAAGGCATACATATTCTGCTTATAAGTCAATCGAGATCGCGATGATATGTTGTTCACTAGTGAGTTTTCGTCGTTCGCGTTTGTGATTGGACGGACGACGTTTTTTCACTACATGTAGTGAGTTTTCATCGTTCGCGTTTCTTATTCGCTAATGCATTTTACGTATCATTTTTTTCTTGAGGAGATCTTAGTATCTATGATATAAATGCTGTTTAGTGACGCTCGTTTGCTTAGTAGCGATTTCCAGTCATCTCAGCGAAGTGAACCTTAACAATTTGCACCCGACGAGTGATCATTTGAAAGCTGTTATGATATTCTCTTCTGTGCTCAGAGTAGAACTAGTGGAAGCAGTCTAGTCTTCCAACTTAAACGCTAGTCAGTCGGGCAATGTTGCGGCAAGCGGCTGGAAGGCGTAATACTTGTAGTTTCTTTCTAATACAACGCAACATTTCACATTTCCATCCGCAAGTTTTGAGTTTCTTGTTTCGTAATTTCTATTGGAAAATGGTACGTTTTCATGAGCAACAATGCGGCCGGATTCCGCTGGACTAGAGACCTTTATCTGCCTTTAGATCCTGCCTTTAGATCCCGTTGAAGGCGTCGTTCTTCTCTCGAAATCCACTCGGAACTGATAGCTTTGCTGAAGTCAGTTTCTTATTGACAGCTGTCGTCTCGTTAGCCAGTCAAATTAGATGAACAATTTTAACAAAGATTGTGATTGGCTTATTATAACGTGCTTTATCAGAGAACAGAGCAGGGCTGACGTGACTTCTACTCCTTAGGAAAAAAGTTTTGTTTGAACTTCAGCAGAATGTGTGGGAAAATTATTAGATATTTTATCCTAAAACAAATAAAGAAGCCTCGACTACGTCTCGTGTTTTCCCCTACAGTTCTTTTGTGCTCTACCGCTTCTTGTGTGCTTTTCAACAGAACAGAGCACAGTCGAGGTTTCTTTATTTGTTTATTAGTATTATGGGAAATAAAGATATTGTTTTGGCCATGAATATAGGACAGGGTAGGCCCTTTGTCGTCGAAAAACGTATTAACATTAATTTATAGAGGGCAAAGGTTAAACCGAATAATTGCATATCAGATATGACACAGAGGGATGTTAAAAATGGCTTAAAAGTTAGCAGAGAGAACTATGCCTTTTCTTCAAAGGTTTTTCTTACTTTTAACACGAAAATATGCGTTTTGAATTATTCCAAAAGTTGCTGCACGTTTTATACCAGCAAATCATAGAATGTACATACTCGCGATTCTTTATTCATTTGAAAACATAGATTCTCATTCTGCAAAAAAAAACTGTGGTGGTTCGATCACTTTTCCCACGGCATGAATTGTCCAAAGTCGTCTCTATTTAGACAGGGGATATAAGATTTGCTTTGCCCAGGCAAACTTGCGAACAAACGTTAAAAATCTTCTGGCTTGAAGTGCACTGAACAGATGGCCGAGTTC
>OMLO01003673.1_pt1 | contig 12677 bp, 5 predicted proteins | sample 1674811 | NCBI WGS metagenome assembly OMLO01 (sample SAMN06265003, study PRJEB25207) | coral metagenome | isolation source: Coral host | place: Mexico:La Bocana,Puerto Morelos, Mexico | collected 2008-11-13
AAAGTAGATATACCGGTAAACAGTTTTACTGTGAAAATCTAATCACCTGTATATTAATATAGCAAGAGACACAGCTCATAGCAAAATAATTGAAGGACATAAGTGAATGACCCTCCTCTCTTAAAGGAGAGGAGTTATGTGTTAATACACAATACTTGGGAATTAGGACACAGTGGAATGGGCTTCTAACCAGAATTTGAGAAGTGCCCATCCAAAATGTGCTATCTTTGGTATTTATGTGATGTCATCATTTTCCAAAAGAAAAAAATTATCCATCCTTTGCAAGTTTTAGTTTCATCAGATGTAACATAATAACTTGACATTTTGCAATGTTTAAGCCTGACAGGGTTCTTCATTATGTAATAGAGCATGTTTGATAAGGCTCAGGAATAAGTGAAAAGATGAGTTATTGCTCAAGTTTTGACTAACTAAACAGTTCTTACTCTAGAACAAGTATTAATTGCAATATGTTGGAGCTCTAGAGTAGTAACTTTTCTTTTTGATCGCAAAACTCAATGACAGATGTTTCTGTTACTTTACAGCCACCATGTTGGTGTCTCCCAGAAGTGCACCAACATGGTGTCTCAGAAAAAATACTCATAGTCTCAGTCGGCAGTTTAGTGAGACTAAACCAAACACAAAACTGATCTTCCATTGTCTCAAATTTAAGAAACTCATCACTTGTTAGATCAGTTAAAAAAAATGGATAACCTTGCTTTCTGTTTTCAGAGCAGAGCAGTGACTAAAGTATATAGGTCACTACAGCTCATTGCCAATTGTATACTATGCCAAACTAGTTTGAGAATCACCAACCGCAGACGACAAAAATTCCCACTGTCACTAAAGCTCCTTTCATTCAAAACTAGAATTGATCGAATTGCCACAACCACAAATTTTCTGAACATATTCTTTCACCTCCTGCAGTATTCAAGGCAACATCTTTTTGGCTCACAGGGTTGCTCTGAAGACAAAACGGCCTTGACTTTTCCAGCATTTTCTTTAAGATTTGTGGATTTTGCAGTTCAATTCTGTTTTTGATGTAAGTTTTCATTCCATGTGAGGCCATTTGAGTCAAGTTTGAGAGGGGTGTGATTTTCTTGGACCAATCACAATTCTTTGTTATGCATAGCAACCAATGAGATTACTTCATTTTGTATAGATTTGACATCACAATGATTATGTCAAATGGCTTTTTTCATGTTTGCCAAAGTGGGCAAAAGGCAGCTTCTGATCAATGATGAAAGATTTTGAAATATGAAAGCCAGAGTAGTTTGTTTATCTTATTATATGACTTAGCTCCATGAGCAGGCAAGATGAACAGAATCTCACGTTGTGATTGGCTACCCGAGTGGGCAAGATGGAGCAATCTTGCACGCTTGGGATTTTGGCTTTGTGTTTATGGACCTCAACTTTGTCTTGGTCCTTAAACATGCAAAAAAAAGAAATTGGCCAACATCCAGCCATCTTGACCTCACACTTGGTTTGCCAATAACCCATATATATGAAACAAATAGATTCCATGTTGCCATGAATCCGTTCAGTAATTTATTTTGTATTAAAGGGCCATTGTCACAATAAAGTGCAAGTGCAGTCTTGATTGACACCATTGTTTTTAACCAATAGAAATTATAATTATAATAATAATATCATTCACACCACAAATTCACAGTGGGTCAGCTTGAGTTTCACACTCCTCACAAGGTAGATCAGAAAGATTTTTCTTTCAAATATCAACTTCAATTGGAAACTGTTTCATCAAATCAAACTAACACACATATGCAGAAGGGTGGCAAATGTCACAGAAATGTTAAATCTTGTACATGTAATTTCTAATTGCATCCCCAATATGGTTGTTATGGCTGTTTAGTTGGAGACATTTAAATTTCATTACTGCATGACATAGCTGTAAGTTGTTGTGCCTTTCAGTGGTCTGTGACCCTGGAAGTTCTAGTTTAGCATATCTATGGATTGTTGTTAACTCTGCTGCCAATCATAATTACCATGACAACCAAATGAACCCAGAAAAAATAATATTGAACTACAAATCAGTCTCAGAGTTTGCATGCTATCACAAGGTGCATTAAGTCATTAAACCAATTTAAAGTTAACTGCATTATTTTCATCCCATTTCAAACAGGTTGACGGAAGATTGAAAAGAGAGGCCAGTCTTGGTGGTTATTTTGAGTGTTCAGAATTGAGGAACTATTTATAAAATAGTCTTACTTTTTTATCTTCATTTGATATCACTTAATATATATTTTAATTTTACCTTGCTGAGGTGATGGCTATGTGAATCATGTCATCAGATTTATGATTTTTTAACTGAGTGTTCTTAAGATCATTCTATTTATAGCAGTGCTGCCTAGTACTGTACAAGCATGGTCTTGATTTATGTACACAAGAAGGGAATTTTCTGAATAAAAACTTCACAGTGGAAATTTTGCTAATTGAAAAACTCACAATGGGTCCATCTGCACATTCAAAGAAAAAAATTGTTTAAAACATTCTGTCATTGCCAAGTTATGCCTGGATGGGTGTCATGCCTGGGCAAATCTTGTTTTGATAAAAATTGGGCAACACAGTTTTATTTCCCTTATCAAGATCACTAAGGCAAACAAAATCCAATCTCTAACTAGAAAAGCTATAATTTAGACAGTCAATAAACATTATTTACTTTTCATGTTAATTTTTTCAATTTCCACTATGATTATATATTAACAAAAAATTCAAAAAATTATTACAAAATTAATAATAATAATAATAATAGTAATAACCACATTAATAAAAATCTTAGTACATAAAAAATAAAATGTATGGATATGTAAAAGCTCAATCCTTTAACAAGCAATTTCTTAAGCAATAAATGAATAAAATATCAACCAATTATGACTGTAGACTGATGGATACTTTTTGGATGTCACTTGGTTTGGATTGCAGAGACAAGTACATGTGAAAGCAATAAGGCAAAACAAGCTTAACAGAATTTTCCTTGATTTTGTCCAAGATGCAAATTGCAGAGATACTGAAACCTTAAAATCCAGACGATCACAAGTTTTAACATCTAGACCAAAAAATTATTTTGAGTGCAAAGCTCTGCTTATGTAACCACTGAATTGCATCACAAATTGAAAAAAATCCCCAAAATGCAAAATATTGACTAAACAACTAAACAACGTGTGTTCGTAACTAGGAGATTTGTTATCCAGGTACAAAGCCAAGAGACTTGGTTGGTATGCAGGAGACTCCATAATCCAGGATATGTTATGTTGGCAAAGATAAAATCAGCCAAATTAATCATTACAAAATAAAGTCCTGAAAATGTTCAGTCTGCAGACCTCTTTTTTCCTTGGGATCAGAAAGCTATGACTTAGCCTTGTCCTTCTTTGATAAAAAATGAAGCAAAAATACCCCAAATATGTTTTCAAGTGCTCAAAGCCCAGTCAAACATTTGTTAAGTGCTTTTAGCCCCTAATTTCCTCCAATGCTGTCTCTAGGATATTGCATGCTCAATTGGGCTTAGAGATTACCGGTACAACTTTAAACACCTGTAGGAACCTGAGTATTTTATTAATCAAAATATTGAAGTAATTGGGAAAACTAGTTAGATTTTATGAAAGGAAAAAATCTGGGTTACTCATGCTTTAAAGTAATGTATATTCATCAAATACATATTTCCCAAGTATTTTCACAGCTGTCTTAGTGAACTGTTGGAAGCCAAACCCCCTGTGACTCAGGATTACAGTAACATTTATATCCTTTCTTTATTACATATCGGTAATGCAACAAAAGGGGACCCATATTTTTTTTCCAACTGAGATAGTCTCAGGATGAGCATGAACCATCAACTTTAAATAACATTTGAAAAAAAAGTATGGGTATTTCTTGTGAAAACATGTCCAGAAATTTTGGTTGGGAGTTAATAATACATACTCAGCCATCAGAGATGCAAATACATAAATGTGACACAGCGTTAATAATTCCTTATCCAAACAGCTCAACAGGAAAACAGGGCTACCTTGTTAGATGTTCTGTTTCTTGTAGTGGACTCTACCAAAATTTGTCACATCTTGAAAAAAAAAATTGCCCTTGGCCTTGTGTTTAGGCTTGTTGTTCAGTGTGTTTAAATGTCCTCATTCATTACCTTCCTTGTTTCTTTTTGGTTTATTAACACTTTCATGGCAAATTATTTCAGAAAATGATTTCTTTTTCCTGTTATGCTGACTACAGTAGCAAAATAGAAAATACTTCCGGAGTTCGTGCAACATGTAATGTAAGATGTGACAGCCCATAAAACAGTTATCTTATGCAGAACCACACAATAAGCCGGCTACTCTAAAATAGGAAATATTAAATATGATATTTATGTCTCCTGCCAATCACAAGGCTGGTATTAATTTTTAAACTGTTTTTTTAAACCAGCTAATAAGTCTCTTTCATGTATCTTTGCCAAATTTTGTTCACTGCTTGAATTTGTAAATAATGAGGTCCTTGTTTTTTAAGTGTGTATATTAAATGTCGTGGAAATGCAAAGCAATTGGGAATTGGGTGTCAACTTGGGAATTCAGTGTCGACTGGGAGAAATTAGTCATCTACAAATCTACGGTTCTATAAAACATTACTGCCATGGTTCTGCTTAAAACCCCAAGAGTGCGATTTTTGTAATTATGCGTATTATTAAATGACGAGCATATTCATAAGCGTATACAATGCACAGGAACAGATGAAACATTCACACAAGCGTCTTTCACTTGTAGAGCGAAATCTTTACACTTAATCTTCAAAAGAATCAAACAACTCCCCTAATCTCTAGATATCTTGCATATTTTACAGACAATCATTGTTATAGTCGGCTCAGCAATCGAGTTATTGAAAGCATACCAAGCTAAGGGGTAGCAAAACTGCCTTGCGTGTCGCCATGCGGGTTGCCTCCTTTATCTAATTTGGTAACCACTTAGACTACGTTTTCAGGAATAAAGTGCTCAAAGGCCGACACTTCAGAGGTAAAGAATTTGGGAAAAAACCCTAACACAACATTGTAATAAAGCAAATAACTGAATTCCATGTCAATGCAAATTAAATCACAGCCTCGCCGCAGCACAACGCGCCTGAACAATATCCTAACTGTTATCACCCCTTTTCCACGTTGTGTATTTTTGCAGAATCTTGTCGCCGAATCGATTCAGCAACATCCGCCACAGTTCTCTCTTCAAAATAAAAGAACGGCGGCCACAAAATCCCCAAATATCGGGTTGACAACATGTCGCCTATTTAGCTAGGCAAAACGAGATTACTTATTTGACTAACAACAGATAAAGAAAGCCGCTATGAGCGCCTGAACAACATGCATATAAAACAAGTAGCACTAGCAATATGGAAAATGACTTCAAAGGTTTATTTATTATAAAAACGGACCGACTTAGCGGCCTTCTTCACATGCTAGTGCGGTTTCAAAATCGAGAGCATTTACATTGTGAATAATTGAGTGCCAGTTTGACAGAAGGCGCAAATTATTGCTGGTATTCAACGTAAAAATCCGCTAAATTAAACCCATAAATACCTCCCCTTGGTTCTGTTTCCTCTATGAAAGCCGCACAGAACCTTGTAAAAGATTACCAATACTATCTCTATCGACTAACTTTAGGAAAAGGCCTTTGATAACGTTATTCCGAACACATTAAACCTTATTGAAGGTGGATACATAACATGTCAAAAACTTACATTTCAACTTGTCTTGTTTTTGCTTTTTTTTTTCTAAAATCGTATATTTTTCCATGTATATATACTAATATTATACAGTCATGCCTTCTCGAATGATATATTGACACTCTTAAAAACAACATAGTTTAAAAAAATCATAGAGTATTCTATAATATCATGTACAAAAAACCTGACAAAAATCGGTTTGGGACAATCCACCCTAACGAAGATAAGATAAAATTAACTGCTTGTCATAACCTTAAAAACATACGAAAATAATTCTCACGGAGCGATTTCGCTTGTACTTTAAACCTCAAAACTATCAAATTATGAACAGAAGCCTTCCCTTTTACCTTCTGATGACGAATAAACTAGTTCTGAGAGGCAATTTGATCTAGCAGTCCTGCATTAGTTCAGATCGTGAAAGATCTGTGTTTTATTAAATACCGTACAACTTACTAGATGGGGAGACTAATCTGGATCGCGTACTCTATCTATGCCTCTCTTATCGTACCTATACTATTGCCTTGGTAAAAAAATGTTGCTTGTGTCCATTGCGAAAAGTTCTGCTTACAAAATAGAGCTCATCCACTTCGTTTAAACGAATGCTTCCTTTCCCGTGTCACCTTGTAGTTTGTACGTGTCTTTATAACCCGCGTCGCTCAAGGCATAGCTGCCTTCATCTCGTTTCCGGAGCCGATACACGAGGAACGCAATGAGAATCACAGCACAAACGGCTCCCACAACAACTGCTGCAATAACTTCGGTGGTGAGAACTCTTAAAGCGCTCTTTTCATCGACCCGTGCTTCGGCGTTCGGAGAATCATCATCGTCCGGTGCATCTGTTTCAGAGACACCGCCACTTAACACATCATCGCCCACCTCATTTCCACCAGTTGGCTCTTCTGAAATTTCTTCCTCTGTCGTCTTCTCAGGTTCTTCTGTGATCTCGTTATTGATTGTCGTGGTCTTTTCAATTGTAGCAGTCGTTTCTTCGGTGGTTGGACTAACAACAGAAACATCGATATCTATCGTTTGTTCACCGCTCTCGCCGCTACCACTTTCGTCGGACATTATTACAGAACCGTAATCATCTTCGTCGTCGCCTTCGCCATTAGAGCTTTCCGTGGACTTTTTCTTCATATTTTGTGCGACGTGATCGTCACTGTCCTCCCTCCCATCCTCATCAATGTCAATTAGGCCATCGAAGTCCGCCATGGTGCGTTCGATTGCGAAGGAAACGCAGACAACAAGAATAGCCAAAAGAAGTAATTTAAGCCTCATTTTCGTTTCAAATATTCTCTATCCTCTTAAAAATAGTTTCTCTCTTTGATCAACGTTAACTGTAGAAGATATTTTAGCGAATAAACGCCAAAAACAGCCACAAAATTCTTGCTGTTTGATATTCGCGACCAAGTTCAATGAAGCTTTTTACACTGGCCAGCTCCAGCACATTCTTGGGGGCAATGTCTGTCAATCAAATCGCGTCACGTCCGGCATGTGCTATTTGTGGGCAGACCAATCATCGGAAAACTTCGGTCAAAGGAATCTCTCGAACACAACACGCCTTGTTGAAGATAATTACCTAAAAGACACAATATGCATAGTACAATACTGGTATCAGGAAATAAAAGCAGGCTTAAACTTTATTAACTAGCCAATCAACATTTGTAGTTTAATCGGAATTTCGCACGTCGTTTCGTCATGTCGCCCCGGGAATCTCCCGATGATTACGACATATGACGGGAAAACCCGAGTGGAAAATCGGAAGTTTTAAGCACTAATAGTCTGAAACTCAGGAGTAGAAAATTACCAATCTATGCATGACTGCACAAAATAAAACAAAAGGAAAAAATAAAAATAGCTTCAAATCGTAAGCACTTTTTATTCCCCGCAAAGTTTAATTTAGTCTCAATGATTGTATCGTTTGTTAACTGAATCCGTTATTTGTCCGACATTAAACCATGTGCTTTTCATCAAATTTTTACAGTTTTGATTAGATTCACTCGATACAGAATCTCGCTGTGTGGGTGTGATAACGCTTCGAAATGATATTTACTTTTTCTTTCTTTTCGCAGTTTTGGCAGAATAGAATCGATTCATGTGTTTGAAAGCTTTTTTATTCAAGAGGACAAAGCTTGTATCACACTCTAACTCTCCTATTCATTTCCCCTCCGGGTACTCCGATCGGATCAGAGTTTTGATGAAATATTTTTACAAAGTATTTTGGAAATGATTACTTTTCGGTTTACAGTAACAGCATCAGGAATAAGCAGAGTTTTCAGCTTATTCAGTCCAAATATAACGTGTAATCTCTATGAACTTCGTTCTAGAACCAATGTCGCCCGCAGCGAGAAGCAGCGGAAACGAATTCATCACGCGTTACTAGCAGTGTTGTCGCGTGGTTTACGTGGGCTACACGCGTGGGAGAAGCGTACACGGACAGTCCGGGTGAATATCGTACTTATTGCACGATGACAGTTTGCTGCTGAAGCAGATATAAGTTTACAGATAATCAGAATTGAATGAGGAAGTTCTTGTAACTGGACCTAACTGGGGTTGTTTCTTCCTTGAATGTTTTCTTACAGGAAGTAGTTTGCGGGTGTAACCACACGTGTTGCTACCATGGCGTCAAATATTTTCCCGACATCCAGTAACATAGAAGCAAACCTTAATAAGTATAAAAGAAGATATTTTTTGGTATGAAAACATGAGGATATCTTCGAAATATTCAAACCCAAAGAATATATTGTCATTCATGGAACATGTCTAGTAATGTCAAAAATTATTATCCAGTATAGCACTGAAGCTATTACAAGCGTCAGAATAAGGCTTGCCATGGGAAAGACATTCACAGTCTCGGATGGGGACCTGGCCGTGGAATCTCGGTCTGATCCATTGAATTTTCGGTATTTTTTCAGCTATCAGTTAAGATTATATCCTAAAAAATCAGCAAATATTGCAGATCACAAATCAGTCACCGGGTTTTGTTAAAAAAAAATTGTCAACTGCCAGTTGAGATTATGACTAATTCTCAGATTTCAGGGAGCTCCCCCAGAGCCAGAACTCACGCCAGAGAACGTTTATCATGACGTAATCAGAGGCTACAGGCGAGGATTTGAAAATTCCTTTGGAATTACCCGTAATAATTCAAGTAGTTTTGAATTCCTCTTGCCATCGAAATGTAATAATATATTTGCAGTAGATGCGTGTTATATGATCGAAATCTTATGAAGTCTCCCTATTTTAAGAGGGCAATTACAACTATGTGGTGCAACCAGAGTCAGTGAAACTGTCAAATAGTCTTCAAACAAATATCACGAGTCATATATTGTGACACAAGGCGTCACAAGCTGGAATACAATAATGCAAATAATCGAAATGCGCTACTTTGCAGATTAGTGGGGGAGGGGGGGAGGTAAGGAAGTTGGATTAAAAGGAAGAAACGTTTTGGAACACTGCCAGACAGCTGAACGCCCCTATACATCTACCAGTTCTTTACCTTAAAATTCTAATTTTAAAATAACATCAAATTTCTATGATATTTCCATAAATTTTTCTAATCCTTTGTGAAAATATCTATCCCCAAATATACCCAGAAATCACCAAAAAATTCACAAAACAGCCCGAAACGACGTAGAGAATGAGCTGAGAGATTTTTGATTGCTTGAAACGAGATCAAAATAGTTGCATTAAAACCATAATACTCAGCCAAAAAACGGCCTTCAGGTGCCGACCCACGCCTTAAAAAACAAATTGCGTCATTTATCATCGTTATCGTCATCATTATCACTGACGGGAGGTTTCTCTCGTGGGGGTCAATAGCCCTTGGGTGAACGTTACTATTTTGCACGCGGCCTCCACATTCAATAATAATGATGATGATGATGTAATCAAGTAACCCTGCTATCTCAGCATGTGATTTTTCGGTACGAGACGAGGTCAGATCATCTATGTACAAATAGATGTCAACGAAATTGAAAGCGAAATTAGTGATTTACAACATAAAAAGTGCAAGCTTGGGAATGCTCTTTTGATTTGTTGATAAATTGTGTTTTTGTTATCAATATGTCACAGAGCTAGTTTTGTATTCGGTCAAATACTTCCTTATTGGAATGAAGTATCACGCTACATCGCAGCACGTACCTGAAGGCTATTTGTCACTGCTCTGTTTTTAATTATGATAGCACATGCAACTTTCAGGTGTGAAAAGATATGTTCACAGTTAACTTAGCAGGCTTCAATCCATCGATCAATCGCTATACTTTAAAAATGAAGAATTATTTACTCTCAGCGTTGGTGAGGATACAAAATAGCTCTGTGTGTTCAAGTTACCGTCTGTACTGACGTGAGCGATGTTTAAAAAATCAACAAGATCGAACTCGCTGTGCGTGATGATATTTTAATCGAATTCCTCAGTGTTCTCGCCATTCTAGTCCCCTCCTGGTACGAGTGGGCCGTCCGCTTCCCAAATCCCTTATTTTATTTATGTGATTTTCCTTAACCCTTAGAAGGTAGCTTCTCCTAAAAAAAACATTCCCTCTTCACTGAGACTAGAGTGGAAAACCGTGACCTGTTTGTGACCAAAATGGCCAAACTCAATATCTTATTCAGTTTAGAACTATTTGCAAACGGCCTCCGTTTTTTGACGTTACCCAGCCTTTGGGGTCGCACATACCCCATGTAAGTCCATATAAGTGAGTATCCCTCCCCCCCTTCCCCGAGTCTCGGTCACGGCATTTTGTCCTTGCTTACTTTACCTGTGCACAAATATTCTAATATGTCTCGGCCCCAGGCTAAATGACTGATTCATTTAACGCAGCATCTTTGGTTCAGACCGAACTGCTTTGTTTCAGCTTCTACAACGAAAGGCCTGGGATGGGTTGTGACATCATAAGAGCATAATTAACCGCAAAAACTCCCTGGCTGAACTTTTCAGTAATATAAAGAATTTCCGATCCAATCATCATCAATCTCTGGAGATGAACAGTAAAACGTTCTCTATGAGACCCTTTTTTAGCGTCTTGAAGCATTTCTAGGACACCAGAAGACTGATGGCCTCTTCTCCCGAAAAAGCAGTGATGTTTGAGAAGAATTATTAATTCTTTCTTGATTACAAAGTGCTTTGAAAACCTCCGGTAATTATATCCTCCTATTCGCGCACACTTAAATTAGCAGATATAACCGCATTACGAAGGGAAAAGTTATTGCCCTGAGGGGATAAGGGCGGTCGAGATATTTGGATTGCTTCCAACTCTTTCATTCTTTGGTCAATACTGCAGCAGTGTTGTTTTCTAAAAATGTACAGCTTATCAGAGTTTTTCGCCACATGACCAGGAGCCCTGACATGACTTTATTTAAATTCCACCCTATCGTGTGTTGGGGACTCTGCTTGAGATTAGCAATTTTGTTTGAAAATGAAGCTTGTTGCAAAATCATTGCAGATACCTTTTGAGGTTTTTGTATCGGTCTCATTGTAAAAAAAATGTTAATAATATTTCGAACTTAACCTTGCACAGAGCAAAATTAATTTCGGAAGCTTTACTGTACAACAGAACTGTGTATGGGTCTACCTTTAGCCCTAGAGGGGTTTAGTGCATAAGAGTAAGAGGTAAATGCTAATTTATTCTTTACGATTCCGCCAATCGCAAGCCAAAACTCACTGAACCGCAACGACTCCGGCTTTCCAAGTTTACCAACCTATTCAGGCGTTCCAAGTGAATGCTAGCCTCGGTGATGGCCAATATCTAGCTATCTTGACCTCAAGCTTGGTTAATGATCCACGTATATTTTCGCGGCCGAAAAAGGATGACTGAGCCTTTGATGGGAAATAAAGTCAGTAAATTTAACCAGTATTTAAATATTCTGTGAAACATTAACCATGAACAAGGCCAACTTTTCACCCCCAGATGGTTTCTTACCTCCCCCCCCCCCCCCCCCCCCCACGAAAAAACACAGAATATCATAACGAAACCCTACCAACACTCCAGATCGTGAAAAATCGACATTAAAGGTGTTATACCTGGCTAGCAACAGTCAGTCAGTCAGTCAGTTCCTCGACTTGTAAAGGTAATATTGTGTTTGCGGCTAGCCTCCTACTTAGACACTTTGCAATTGGGTGTGACCCGGACAGCCATTTTCTTGCATTTCATTTGTAACATGCTTGAAAACATACTTGAAAAGAATATTGTTTCAGTTTCGCGTGATTTCCCAATTTCTTGTAAACAATAACGGCATCCACCCCTCCGTCCTCTACACCCTTCCATGTTCTAATGACTTCCTTTCTTTCGTGCTAGCGTACCTGAGGAGAGTGATGGAAAAAATATTGGTCGAGTTATGTTTGTGATCAAACGGCTGAAAACACCGGTTTTCTGTAGTTTGGTTTACTGATTTCTCAGTAAAGTTAAAACTTGCCTCCTATAAATAATTAAGTTTTTTGAAGGCTGAAGGGGGAAGAGAGACATAATGACGTAAATATAGTTCATGGGCTTATACATATGATAGAATGTGTGAAAATAAAAATAGTTTGACGGTCACGTCAAGCACTAAACAAGGAAATTAACCGTGAATTCTAGACTTGTCTAGTTGACGCGTAAAAGCTATGGACCGTGTTACGTTTACAAAAATACATTTCATATTTTGTTTCTAGGGACATTCACCGTAAAAGTTCGCTGTACCGTAAAAGTTCGCTACACCGTAAAAGTTCGCTGTAGTAGAAAAGTAGTCATTGGAAAAGACAACAGGTTTTAAATTAGCAAATGAGTTTTTGCGTAAATATCCAGATGACCAGTCCCTTGTATGAGACACCCCGGGTGGGATACTCTCTGTAACGCCTCCCGTACGGGGAGTAAGTATGCAATGTACGCTCATTCTTGACCTTGGTGTGTAAATAAATACACCAACAATTATTCTTGTCCGGCAAGGTCTGAAAATTTTTTTGTAAGTGAAGCTTTCGACTGTATCGCACAGTCTTCATCAGC
>OMLO01003675.1_pt1 | contig 12675 bp, 9 predicted proteins | sample 1674811 | NCBI WGS metagenome assembly OMLO01 (sample SAMN06265003, study PRJEB25207) | coral metagenome | isolation source: Coral host | place: Mexico:La Bocana,Puerto Morelos, Mexico | collected 2008-11-13
GGGGGTAAAGTTATGTACCTGTAAATGATGCATCGTAAATTTTAATGATGCAATTAAAGTTGTGCTAACTTTTGATGTTGTTTCAAGATTTATTCAGGGTAGACACAAAGCTTTGAAGTTGCAATTGGTAGCACTATTATTGGGATGCGAAGACATGATTGACCATCACAGTTACATACACTACTTATGCAATTGTGAAATAAAAATCAGGCCTGAATGGGATTCAAACCCATGACCTTACATGTACAGTTGATTTGGCTTTCAGCCTCATCAAATGTGTCCTCATGATGTAAAAAAGCGTTAGTTTTAATGTTTGTCATTAGCACAGAGTTTGAATGAATGGGCATTTTGTACTCTCCCCAGTTTCACTTGCATCAGGAGACGAAGATTGCTGCCCTTGGAAAACTTGACATCTCACGTCCTCATGGAAAAATTGGCCCAATAGGGGACAGTGAACAGTCTAAAAAACACCAGGAAAACTGAAAGAAATTATAGAAGATGAAAGATTGAGTACATGTTTGATTTATATGAAACTTCTGTGCACTGATTCTGTCACTACATTTTTGAAAATTATAAAGTCAGCATGCATGTGCATGGCATGAGATGTTAATGCAGCTTACATAGAGCAGCAACCAGACTCACACCACAGGATTGTGGGAAATACAGTGACGGCCATCTTGAACGCTCATGATCGAAGGAGAAAATAAGTTGTCTACTTTGATTCCTTTATTTCTTATTTTGAGATGATCAAGGCAATTCTTGTATTCAACAACCATGGAAAACCACGGATGATCAAATTCTTCGCTCATTACGTAAGTAACCTGTACCGTTTTTGATTTCACCCAATCTAGGGGAGTGCAATCTTCCCTTTATCATAAGCTTATTAGCCATTGGTGAAAACGATTGTAAGCCTAACTTGTGTTCATTTTATACGCAAAACGGGCACTACGCGTTTTGAATTTTTAGTTGATCAAAAACCCAGCCTTACTTCTTAGGAGTTATACTAAACGATTTAATGCCCCTACTTACCCTGTGACACACATGACAAAAAGGGGCAACAGACGAAATTAAACACTCGAACACCCAATTTCAACATCCACTTTCCCCCAAGTATTGCTTACATATCATTACAGTTTTAAAGTAATAAAAATTTTCTCAAGAAAAACTGTTACCTTTAAATACAACACAAAGCTTTCAAAGGCTATTTTTGGTGAGCCACGACTTTCCAAAGAACAGTTTTGCTTCTTGATTTTTTCCCCTTTCTCTTTCCCCCTTCTACAGTCACTATGTTATTACACTCACCTTGTTATTACCACCACTTGACTTCCATACATTTTCATATTAGAAATAATAATGTTGCAGTGCCATAAACATGGCCAATGTTAATGTTGTAGTTAAAAATTAAATTCAGGTAAAAATTAAATTCCTTTGTCTCTTAAACCTTTTTATTCATTGATTATAAATAATTAGGGTTAGAAAACAAAGGAAATTGAGAATCACACTAGGTTAAAATTATTTTTTACCTGAATTTAATTTTTAACTTCAACATTAACATTCTGAAATCCTAACCTGTTTAATCCTTTAATATCATTTTACGCTGTTAATATGGCCACTTGAACCAAATTCTTCTTCATAATTGACCAAGTAATAAGTGACATTTGTTTTGAGAAAGATATGTATAACTAATTCAAAGTCTGTTCTTGTTTCATTGGAAAACCCAAAGCAAACAAAAAAAAAAGAATATGAGTACTGCAATCCCTTTATTCTATGCCTATGGCCTAAGAAATTGTCTTGTGCAAGAGTTGATTTTACATGTAGAAGCATCATGGGATGAATACTTAGAGGAGAGAATAGGTTGAAAACTGGATACCTTTCTCAAAGAGTTGTTAAATAAATATTTGTAAATAGCATTCATGTCAATTTTTAATGTACTTTTTTCTTAAATATTTCAGTCTGAGGACATGCAGCATCAGATCATTAGAGAGACATTTCACATAGTCTCTAGGAGAGATGATAATGTTTGCAATTTCTTAGAAGGAGGAACGTAAGTTCTTGTTTTTCTAAATGAATTAGCTTCCCTTTACCTTTAAGTCACAGGTCACGCTTTTTGGAATATAAACAGAAATGAAAGTAACATTATGGTCAACTAACTCACTGAAAACACTTTTAACGATAGATGCTTATTTTTAGGTTGATTGGTGGTTCTGACTTCAAGATCATTTACCGACATTATGCCACTCTTTACTTTGTTTTCTGTGTGGACTCTTCAGAGAGTGAGTTAGGAATTCTTGATCTTATACAGGTGAGCTAGTTTGAGCTCTTAACAATGTTGTAAGTTTACATGCATGCATGTTTATTTGGTTGGCCAATGTTGACAGATTATCATAACAACTTTATTTGCACCAAAAATATATACCAGATATCTACATACAAATGGGGCGCCAGCAGGGAAGAACATAATCCTCTTATTATGCTGACCTCCCTAATTAAAATGTATAAACTAACAATTCTAAAAAAATCCTTTTACAAATTTAATAAATAAATCTATTAATAATAAATTATTTACTTAGGAGATGGCTCCCAGAGACGAGATTCTGGGAACTAATGAATTATATATATATGCATGATATTTTTTTTTTGTTGTAGCTGTTTTTGCCAGGCAATAAATAAGAGATCTGACGGGTATAAAGAAACATAGCCATTTAATACAGAAGGAGACAAAGAGTTGAAAATTAGCTTTAGAATTTTATGATTTATCTTTGAACATGATTTAAACTAGTGATATTGTAATGCAAAACTTTGACCATGTTGTACATGGTATATTTATTATGTAATCTATGTATTAATATTATATTTTTATACCCATTGTAGGTATTTGTGGAAACTTTAGACAAGTGTTTTGAAAATGTTTGTGAGCTTGATCTCATATTTCATATGGATAAGGTGGGCAAAAGCTTATTAAACGACATATAATATTACATACCATTCGGTTTGCATGTCTGCTGAGAGAGTGCTCAATAGGAGAACTAGAGCGTTAGTATAATCCTTTTTATCTGATGAGTGCTGCACTTCTTGTGTGGTATGAAACTAAAAAGTAATAAAATGCCAAGTCGTACCATGTGTTGATTTCATCACCTGGATTATAATATTACATATGTGACCTGATAGAAGTTCCTTAAGTACTGCATGTTTTGTGTGCTAGCATACAGTGTACCCGATATGTCAGTAGTTCTACACAATCATGTTTTTTTTTTGACAATTGACAAACTAAGGTTACTTGTTGAGACACTAAAATCTTGATAGCCTCCCTATTTGTCTAGGGTTACATTTAGATTAAAATCCAAATACAGTCCCACCTCTCAAAGATTCATGGACATGGGTGTGTCAATATTTCTGAACAAGGGGCAGAGAGTGTATGGATTCTGATCTTACTGGGACACACATGTACATGTAGTGAAATGTCCATGATAATGAGATGAACCTCATTTTGAAAGTGTCTTTAGGATGAGTTTCAGTTGAAAATTACTTTGAATTCATCACAACTGTTTTATCTACCATAAGTACATAAAACACAATACATGTAAAAAGGCATATATCAACAAGACAGATTATTCAAAGAAAAAGTCTTTTTGACAACTTACATGTAGGTGTGATTCTTTGTGTTATTACATGCACTTGATAATATAATTCTTTGCATAAAGCCTTTTTTGATTGGCAGGGTAGGAAAAAAATTAAATTCACTTGCCTACAATGTAGTATTCAATATAGTAAATCCAACTGAAGATTTTTTGTAAACCCATGCTTTGAGGTGAGATTACATGATTTATATATTATTAATAATGATAGCAATAATTTTGTTCCTTGACACACTTGCTGTTAATCAAATGGTAATGTTTGTCTTTTTTCTCTCTCTTGTACTGTAGGTTCACTATATTTTACAAGAAATTGTGATGGGAGGCATGGTGCTAGAAACCAACATGTCTGAAATATTGACACACATTGAAGCACAGAATAAACTAGAAAAATCAGAAGTAAGTGCACATAAGTTTGTAGTTTCACACATGCAGACTTGCTGTAAGCTTGGTGGGCACAAAGAAAGGTTAATTGGCTAAATCAGCCTTAGAATGGGAAGTTGCAAGCGTATCAGTGTGTCTTTAAGGCATTAGAAAATTAGCCAATAACTTACTTCCCTCTTGAATAAAATTCTTGTTTCAATTTCACATGCACAGTACTAATTAGTATTAACTAGCATTGGTTTTGCATTTTGACAAGACTAGTAATCAGTTTCAATATGCTTTATATCTTGTGAGGTCTTTGGCATGTTAGGTATTGATTGTTTGCTCTTAAGGCTTAATGTGACTTTGTAAATTTTCAGCCACCGTTAATGTTTGCCGTAGAAATTGTTTCTTCTTCTACTGTAACTTACAGAACAAACCTGTACACTCTTCATACCAGTCAGGTTTTCCAATGGACTTGAGTAAAAGGTTCATCTTGACAGTAGTGAACTTAAGCAAACCACAGTTACAATGGCAACGAGAACATCAAGAAGATTTAATGAGGAAAATCTTCATACATTTCTTTGCCATCTTCTCAAAACAAGAATGTGAAAGGACCTAATTCTCTGTAGTATGTGGAACGCAAACAACAATGGCTAATTTTTTGTATTTCCATTCAGAATTGAACACTGTCATCCCATAGTTAGCTTTAACAAATTTTAAGAGGCATTGACGTACTGAACAGATCTAGGCAATTGCAAATTTCGCTGGTAAAATATAGGTTCATTTTTTTCTGGGAATCATCCTCGGGGTCGCCATTGTGTTTGCGTAAGCTCTCTAATGCCTCTTATTCTCTTCAAAAGGAAACAACTGCATGGGGTACTTTTTGCCGAGGGTTATTTTTAGTATAAGTTATACTAATAAATTTTCTTGATCTTTTTTTCTCTAGGCTGGAATAAGTGCTGCACCTCAGAGGGCCATGTCAGCTGTCAGAAATATTAGTCCTAACTTACACAATCTTCCAAAACCTAATATAAATTTACCATCTATGCCGTCACTTCCACACATAAACTTGCCTTCTTTTAAATAGATTAAAGATGTCGTATTTTTATAGTCAAATATTAATATCAAGGGATGTAATACAATGGTTTTCCTAGCAAAATAATTGCAATGTTCATGTACAGGTTATTCTAAGTTTAATTCATTCTTGCTGTTTGGATTTCGGTATGTTATCTTAAATTTAGAATTGAAAAATAAAATCTTAACTTTAAGTTCCAAAATAGTAAAAAATAAAATCCCAACTTTAAGTTCAAAAAAAAATAAAAAACAAATCAAATCCTACATTAAAAGATTTGCACATAGGGCTCTCAGGGTGCTTTCGGTTCAACAAAAAATTCATTAACATTCAAAACTTATGCAAATAAAACACATCTTGCGAAAATCCAAAAATTGTTAAATTTTCCAAAATGGGAAGCATTAAACCTAAAATTCTGGAAATTCAGCCATGAAAATTAAATTGTACAGAACTTTCGGATAAGAAAGTTTTGAAAATTTAGGTGTACGTGTAGCTTACGAGGTTGTCCTCAGAAATAGCAGAAAATTTGTATTGCAAACCAGAATTTTTGGTAAAATGGAGAGCACCCTTGCATTGCATGTCAAGACGTAAGAAGCACTGCAGGATAAAAAATCATTTCCTTAAAGATGAAGCACTTGTTACTTTTAATTCTATGGAGCATTACCACTGGAAGTGTTTCCTCTGTTGTATTTTGTCTAGTTGGTACTTGTATTTTTGTTTTTCAGTTCAGCAGGAGATCATCTGCACATGGTACCCTTACAAAACTGGGGAAAATGAAAAGAAATGTGTTTTAGAGTCAATAAAAATGTTGAATGATGTAATTATCACTGCTGTTGTCAAAATGATGAAAAGGGTTGGTAAAAGTATATCATACTCACCGGAGTCCAGTATTTCTCAGCTCATGCTGTGTTTAAAATAAACTATTTACAGTCAAACATACTGTTAGCAAACATTTCCAAGATCAATGTAAGGGCCAAGTTAAATTGGCTGCAAACGACAGATTTTTGTATCATTTTGATAATGTTTTATTCCCTTTGTTTACGTGTCCTGCACTTGTTACTCCGGCTGGAGGCCAGGAGTTATAAAATGGGCTCGATTTCTTTGTCGACACAAATCTGCATTCTTGCGCGATCTTGTGACGTAATCCTAGAGATCTTTGCTGGCGAGCTTTTCCATGTGAAGGGCTCGTGTCACTGAACAAACTAAAATGGCCGGAGTGAACGCACAACATGCGTCTTGTTCGTTAAGAAATGGCATGATTGAGCATTCATTATATAAATCCACTGATCATCAGCACAGTTTTTCACATCCTCTTACGTCAACACTCACGTTGGGATGATATCTGCACATTAATACCCATTTGAACCTCTGCAGAGGAGACACGGCTAGGGTCTCGCCGGTTGGACAGATTCTATTGAGCTTTCTCCCATAAGCGCCATCTTACAGGTGTCCTTGTGTTGAAAGTAACGCTCAAAACTTTGAGGTAGAAAAGCCTGATAAGACAAATGAAATTACGAGTCTACTCCCACATCGGAACACTAATTATTGTAACGATCGATCAGGAACCCCATAGTTACTGAAAATAAGCGCCCAATCTCCATCACGGGGCATCTCTTGAGCTGTCGACCGCTAAAACGAATCACTACGGTAGAGACTCGGTAAGCAAATGAATATTTTGTATCAAAATGCGGTTAACCATGCGCTGTTAAGAGCGGCAGGGGTTTGACCAGCAGTTTACCTCTTGCACGTTGACGCCATGCCAGGCAAGCCAATTTCAACACCAAACCATGCTTTCAATGGGGCAATGATAAGGAGAACGCCTATGCGAAATTTGCATGGGGCTGGAAGAATTTGAGCATGTGACGCAATCTTGGATAAGTCTTTTTCAGTAGTCGACAGCTTTGCTCACTTTTATATAGCTCATGAAAGGGAGACTTAACTTCCGTACCTACGTTAAGACCCTCGTGACAATTTTTGGGGGCCGATTTAGACAGTGACTATTATTGTGAATCCTTTCATCCCTTTGAGTTGAGACTGTTGCTTTGAGGTGGTGGACTGCCTTGGAGGCTATATCCCTTTAAGCTATACTGTCAGAAGTTATGGTCCCAGCAGGTGCAACCTTGTCGGACAGGGCAATCAGGGAGTTGATCTGCCCTCACAAGGTCCAGGGAAGCAGGTAATTTTTAAGCGACAGCTGATGAAACTCTGCCAGGAAAGTTTTAGTTTGCGAGCAGGCTCTTCGAGAGGAAAGTCAGTTGAAACGGAGCTGAGGTAATATTCATAACTGTCTGCTTAAGTCTCAGCAGTGTTTGTTTAATTCGGTTGAAAACTCGGCAACATTGTTTTATTTTCGGTTGAATTCATGAGGATGAAAACTCTCCTGGCAGAGTTTCATCACATACGTTAACAGCTGTCGCTTTTACCTGCTCCCCCCCCCTCACGGCGTTGTGAGGGCAGAACAACAGCTTATATAACAAGTGTAACTGTACTGTTCTTTCTACAAAACTGAGGCTGTGGAATGAATAAATGATCGGCCTTCATAGTTGAGTCTATTCAAATAGCGGAGGAACCTTGAAATGCGATCTAGATAAGACAGAGACTGACCACATTTCCTGACGATCCGAAGAGGTATTTATGAACGGCTACTCAACAAAACAGACTATTTTCATGTTATAAGTCTTATTTTAATTATTTAGATTTCCTTTCCGAGCTATCGGTTGTTGAATGCTTCGTTTTCTTTCAACTGAGAGTGCGTCTATCTTCCTGAGTGAGAAGATATATCGGAACAAATTAGACATAAAAAGACCAAAAGAGTCGAGCGAACACCGCTGTCTGTTATGAACTGAAGATCGACGTGGAGTCATTTGACCTTCAATTGAGTGGACTTTCTCAAATCTTCAGTAAAAGCAACCGGAGGAGTTCGCTCGACTCATGACTTGAGAGCGCTGTAGAGTCTGGGATCGTTTGGGAAGACAACATAGCTTTAGGCTGAACGCCGAAGCCAGAAATTGTCCTGTATATACTCGTAACCTCCCTACGCCTCCCAAACGACCCCGGATGAGTTCTGTATATCGATATTTCGAAGCAGCGCATATTTAGTGTTTCACGTAAGTATTGACATTGTTAAAGGTTCGGATAGCACTCGGAAAGTTTCGTGATCGTTTCCTGGTCGTAACCGGTCATATATGTCTATTTACAAATCATCGTAGTTAGCTTGGCCCGGGGGCGCCAAACAATCAAATTTATATACAAATAGTACAAAAAATTAATGACCACGAGATTACTTAAGCCGAAAGTAAATATTTGTTTTACTGCCGTTCCAAACCCGGCAAATGTCCAGATTGAGAGCTTCTCTCAGTTTCCTTGACCGTGGGTTGAACATTTGATTCCTCATCGCGTTCAATACTTGGCAGTGGTTGCTTCACCAGGGTGTGCAGGTTGGAGGAGCTATTACTCGTTAGACCTCGTTTTGCAGTCGGTTGTTGGTTCGTCAACTCTCGGTCGAACGACGCGCGGACGTTTGGGCGTGGTTGTTTCACAGTCAGCGGAGTCCTCTGCTGTCCTTTCTTTGTGAAGTTTGCCGCAGGTGGATGAGGTTTGAGCAATGTTGCCTCCTCTTTTGTTGACTGAATTCCAGGCAAGAATGACTTTGCGATCAGATGACTGTGTGAATATCTTCCTAGCGGCTGGCCATTTGATCGGCATTGTTTCGCTATAAGTTGCAGCCGTTGTAGCGCTTCGGACTCTCGCCTCTCGTCGTTCAGAAAAGTCTCCGGCTTCGGTTTTTGGTTTGGCGGTGCTTCTATGTTTTGAGAAAGAAGACTAGGCACTTCTTGTGTATCTGTCACAGTTAGATCAGCTTTGGTTGGCCTCGCCGTTTCAGGCCTAGGAAGATTGTGATCCAGGGTATGTTGTGGGTTCGACAGCGATTCCCTTTTCGTCAGGGTATTCGGTAATGTTCCTGGAACACTTTTCAGTGGTCCGCCCTCTGTGGCTTGAGGACTAACGTTAGATGGCTTCGTTGCAGGAGGTCTTAACAGCGTCTCAGCTTTCGTCTGACTTATTGTCCCTTTAGAACTCCCCAATGCTCCTCTTGTAGTTTCAGAACTTAACTTTGTTCGTCTCGCTGCCGGAGGCTTTGGAATCTTATGTTCCAGTGTTTGTTTCGGGCTAAAGAGCCCCTCTGCCTTCGCCTGAGTTTGTTTCGCTGCTCTTTGAACTTTCGTTGGTGGTTTTTCCGAAGTCTGAGTAACCTGAGTACTTATCTTTATTCGCCGCCTGTCTGCCGGTGGCTTTGTCTGCTCTGAGTTAAGCGGTGGGACTAACTGCTTTGGGTCAGCCTTCGTCTGGATTTGTCTCGCTGCTTCATCTGCTACATCTGTAGCTTTAGAACTAAACTTTATTTGACTCGCTCCTGGAGGCTTTGAACGTTTTTGGTTTAAGTTAACGGGTGGGACTAACCGCTTCGCTTTTGTATTCTTCTGGCTTTGTCTCGCTGCTCCTTGATCGTTCCCCAGTAGTTCTACGTTTGTAGTCTTAGAACTCGACTTCATTCGCCTCCGCGGCGGAGACTTTGGACATAGTTGGTCCAGGTTCAGTGGTGGGACTGACTCTGGACGAGCCTTCCTGGTTCGCCTAGTTATTGGAGGTCTTGGAAGAGCTTGTTCAAAAGTAGGTTGGGGGTTCGGTGAGGACTCTGTTACTGACGGCTTGGACCCAGACACAGCTTCGTTCACTGGCTGTTCAGGATCTCTCTCAGCTTGAACAATCGACAGGGTGTCGCTCTGATTTGGCTGATTCTCCTTAGAACTCGTCGCCGTAAGAGTTTTCTGCAGAGGATACTCCACTGTTTTTCCAGGGATCTCGGGGACTTTCTCCATGTTTTCTCCATGACTCGGCATCACTTCTTCCTCTGTAAATTGCAAAACTGTCTGGGTTCCTTTTAACAGTTTCCGAGCTCTTTTTGAGCCATTTTTAGAAGCCTTTTTCTTAGGCTGCAATTCCTCTGTGCCAGGTAGAAGCACATCCTTCTTTACGGATTGAAGGCTTGTTTGCGCTTGTTCCACAACCGATGGAGCACTGGGTAAAGAGCTGTCTTTTTCTTTCGCCTCAAGACTTTGAGATATATTGTTTATCGCGGAGTGAACACCTTCCTCCTTTGCGCTCTCTTTTGAGCGCATTGGCGACGTCTTTTCTGTGATTGTTGGAGGGATCGGAAGCCGCCGTCTCGACCGCGACCGAATGTTTGGCCGCACTGCAGTCGGTTCAATACTCGACAGATCAAGATCCTCTTGCGAAGGAATGTTTGGCAATATTCGTCCCACTGCCGATTCAACCGTTAGTGGCTCTTTCACCTGAGGGTTTGGAGAACTCGGTTGAGCCTTCTCTTCAGTCGCTGGAAGAATCGACAAGTTGTGTGTCATTGAAGTAGAAGCGTTTGCTTGGATGCTGGGAAGACTTAATTCCCCCACCGTTGGAATACTAGGTAGAATCCGCTTCGCTGCAGACCTGGGCTTGGCTGGTGCTTTTCTCTCCTTTGACTGAATTTTTGGCAGATTTAGCTTTTCTGCCGGTTGTAGGCTTGGAGGTGCTTGCTGAACGCTCGGCGGTTCTTGAATCACTGTTGATTGAATGCTTGGCAAGGTGAGCTTCTTAGGCCAAGAAGATTTTACCTTCGATTGCGAATCAATCATCTTAGTTTTCTGCTCTCCGTCACCAGTTGAATGGAGAGTCTCTCGGTTTTGATTCATGTTTATCGTTTTCCGGACTTTTTGTCCGCTATAGGTAACGCACAATGAGATTTTTCCACAGAGCCAAAACTCAATGAAAAGTCAATGTCGAAACATCGAACAACTGAATTTCCTTTATTGCATAAGCATTTCATAATAATGGCCAAAGCGCGCGTAATGAAAATGTTTCTCTAATTCGAATTAGAATTCGTGAGTTTAAAAAGATTACAGCAGTTACTGAATTTCGCAAGTTATTGATAATTTTTAAAAGAATTGTAACTTGTCCTAGGACAACAAACCACCAATTCGTCCACAAAAAGTAACAATGGATCAGTCTGTTTTCAAACTTCGTCTTCATACTGACGCGTGCCGGTCTCAAACGTATTTTAGTCGATTAGAACGCGCGCGCAAATCTGCTTTTAATTAGTTTTTCGCTAAAAGATAGTTTAAAAGAGGACACAGGATAAAAAAAAACCGCGAAATTGCGTGTTCGCAAGTTGTCAAATATCTTTAGCTGGTTCGCGGGCTCTGGCATTGCTTTAGTCCCCAGGCTCCCCATTGGTTGGAGCGCGGCTCCCTATAACATCCCTTAACAAAGGAGGGATCAGGAAACGCTTGTATTCCGTAGGACACTCAAAAGCATAAACAGCTGACATTTCTCACTCTTCTTTTATGATTACTCAATGACCACTCTACACAAAAATCAAGGCGCTTGAAAACCCTAATCATTTAGTGTGAATGAAGGGGTATCATTAAATAATCAGAAAAAATTGTGCAAAAAGAGGGTAAGTTTTCACGCCGGGTTCTAGTGTCCTCGCTGTAAAATAAAACACGAGTTTACCCAATAACTAAAGGCTGAAGCAGCAAAGCGAAACGATCGGAAAGAGCGAAACCATAATAAAACGGACAACCATCACATGGAAAATGCCTGTGCCCGATTCTCTAAGAATTTAAAAATGTGCGAACAAAATAGATTAAAATCGTCACACTTTTTAAGATTATCAGGAAGATTATTGAAAAGACAGCTACAGGGTCCTGGAAGAGTCTTTTTTCCAGAGAAACTTGTAATCTTATAGGGCCCGAAGCTGGTACATACGGATACTCTCTGTAAGTTTGAATATGAAGCCACTGCCTGCGTCATAGATGGAGTCTCTCCGGAAATACCTAGTAATGGAACAAATACGGTGGAGAATGTGAGAAGAAGCCATATTTGGACAATGTTTTTTGCACTTTTCATTGTGGTACAGATCGTAGCAGACAATAACCGAGACGAGGATTCCTTTAATAACTTACTTTCTTTTAAGGCCACACGAAGAAAGAGCCACAAACACAACTAGTGCTCTTTTGAAGACGTATGTATGGCTATGTAGGGTTATGTAGGGCTATGTAGAGCTAGGGCAATATATGGCTATGTATGGCTATGCAGGGCTATGTAGGCCTATGTAGGGCTATGTATGGGTATGTATGGCTATGTAGGGCTATGTAGGGCTATGCAGGGCTATGTAGGGCTATGTAGGGCTATGTATGGCTATCTAGGGCTATGTATGGGTATGTATGGCTATGTAGGGCTATGTATGGCTATGTAGGGCTATGTAGGGCTATGTAGAGCTATGTATGGGTATGTATGGCTATGTATGGCTATGTAGGGCTATGTAGAGCTATGTATGGCTTATGGTTATGTAGGGCTATGTATGGCTTATGGCTATGTAGGGCTATATATGGCTTATGGCTATGTAGGGCTATGTATGGCTTATGGCTATGTAGGGCTATGTTTGGCTATGTATGCTATGTATAGATACGTATGGCTATGTATGGCTATGCATGGCTACATGTACGTATGGGTATGTATGGGTATGTATGGTTGTATAGGGGTGAT
>OMLO01003676.1_pt1 | contig 12673 bp, 7 predicted proteins | sample 1674811 | NCBI WGS metagenome assembly OMLO01 (sample SAMN06265003, study PRJEB25207) | coral metagenome | isolation source: Coral host | place: Mexico:La Bocana,Puerto Morelos, Mexico | collected 2008-11-13
TAAATTTTCTCTGAACTCATATCGCTGACGCATTATTAACTAAACTGGCACGAGGTTCGTGTTAGGGATTTTATAATAATGTTGCGGTTGAGCCGAACGCGACTTCTATAAACATGCAGGCATGGAGACTAAAAAACCCCAAAGTGAGCAGAACCGGTTAGTGTAAATGACCAATAAATTTTATACTGTTAACAGAAAACGGAGAGGTATATTTTTATCTTGGCTAAGAATTTTTTACGTTGGCCCTTGAAGAGCTTTACATTTCGTGCAAAGCTCTACATTTTAAGTTCACTTTCGTGGAATAGTTAAGTAAACCCAACTTGTCCCGGCACACATGAGATGCGGAGTAACGACAATTAACAAAACCTGTTTTCTTTTCATTTCGCCGGAACGCTTCAATTTCAAGTGCCAGTAAATAAGTTCTTTATTGACCTTGTGTGATTTCGAAAAAAGGAAAATGTAAAAAAAATAATAAGCGCACCGTTAAACCGTTTAACGCAGACCTTAGCTGACAGATGTCAGTAAAAGTATTTTCTCGCGGTAAGTTTTAAAGAAATTCTATGTCGAGGGCATTAATTGAGCCCCTTTAAAATGAAGATCTTTGCCGCCGTGTTAGTTTAGAATCAAAATATCTATGCGCATTTTAGAGAACGATAACACTTCCCATATGCCCTTTGCCATTAGAGTAGATTAGAAGACTTTGACCATTCGCACCTTTACAAAAGTTCAAAGGTTGTTTTGGTATGGTAATTCAAGTTTCACATAGATAATTCCATGTATAATTATATTCAAAACATGGAAAAGCGTGACCGTGTACAGTCGGTACACCATGCATTAAGTCATTTAAGACCTCGCATCAACATCAAAACTCTTCTTAGCTCTTTCAATACATTTTCTTTACTTTTTGTTGGAGAATTTAAATTTTGGTCAATAACATTTTCTTTACATCAGGAATAGATTTAGGATTCTGGTAGAAGTGAAAAATTATTTACTCGCTGACGAACAGAGGTTGATGTTTTCAGCGATTTGCACCCAAAACGTAATTGTGGGTTCTTTGTCAAAGTCTTGTATTTTTTAATTTATTTCGACTTGCATGTTCGACTTGCATTCATGGTCATTCATGACAACCGGAGATCTGTCATCGAACCTGTCAAGTAAGAGTGTGAAAAGCTTATTATGTATGTAAACAAAGCAGGCAAACGTATGATTTTATTCACGCAATTTTGCATATTGCACTTTTGCGTTGGACAACTTAACATTGCATATGAAGTGAACTTCGCCCAGAGCCGTAGTCTTAAAACACGGGATTGCTGTGTTGATCTTTGTTAAAATTTATTGCATGACAGTGGCAAGAAAACATCGAGATTTTTGAGCGCTTGAGTGTTTGCGGTTTCAGAAGTTTCGTGGTCTTGCCATCAGGTGAGTTATTGTTGACAAATGTAAAAATTGCGGACAGTGACTTAGACAATTATATTACCTTTTGGTGTGTTACTGAAAGTACGATACCAATCTAGGTATCTATGAGGTGTCTAACTGTATGAAGGACTTGTTTCTACCTAAAAAGCCTGCTCTTCAGAACGTAGTCGACGACTCTAATTCACTCCATCAACAGAGAAATAAAGGGCCGAAATTTTGAAAAGGTACTTGTTATTTTCACGAGAAGGTTGCTTTCATGATGATTATCCAACACGCAAGACGCCGTGAGAAATGTGGTTGTACATTCAAGTTTCCTACAAACGGTGACGTCTTAAACGACCGCGGAAAACTCGATTGTCCATGAAATAATTGTTTTGAGCCGTCGACATATTCGCTTGTCCCGCTTTACCTCAACTGAATGTTTACGACAGACTCCCTCCCTCCCTGCCTCCAACCCCCCCCCCCCGCCTATACATCCACTTGGAATTTTGCTGCTCCACTGGCTGAAGTAAAAGTTATTGAGGTGCGAAGATCACAACACATGAAATGAACAAAAAAATTTCTAGAAATGACATGAAGCTTTATCGTGGTTCTGTACTTGTTGAAACATCTGCGTATTCGGGGGATTCGGTCGAGCTCCCTAAATGAAAAAAGAAATGTGACATTATAACAGGCTGATTTCGCCTCATAATACCGGAAATCCCATTTCCTAGGAGCTCAATTTTAAAACTTTTCCCTGGACCCCCTAAACAAGACCGCCTTCGGTTCCGTATAACGAAGCCCTTCTCTAAAATCATTTATCCGCCCGCTGTGTTTACGTTTTTGATTTCAGATGAGGGAACCACAATCGTCGGCGCGACCACACGTCCAAGTAGAACACTCATCCAGCTTTTCCCCGTTTTGAACATGAAGTCAATCATATTAACTGAATAATTTTGCTTTTTGTCAAAAATTCCTCGCACTAAACTTGCCTTACCCCACCCCCTTACCTAGACGTCCACCTCCACCCCGCTTACCTAATATTCATAACGTCCACATGACGTCAACCCCACCCCCCTTACCTAAATGACAACATGAAGTCAACCCCCCTTCCCGTTACCTAAATGTCCACATGAAGTTAACCCCACCCCCCTTACCTAAACGTCAACATGAAGTTAACAAACACCCCCCTTATCTGAACTTCCACATGAAGAGAACCTTACCGTCGCTCTTTTGTTACCTAAAAATTTGATTGCAGAACCAAATTATTTGTTGTCAACCAAGTATCAAGAGGGGTGAGGTGGGGCAGAGCTTCGGCCACTGGAGGGGAGGTAGCCTGTATGAAGGCGCTCGAAGAATCAATAGGGAGCGAATTGAAGAGGTTCCTGATAACGCAAACACGCGCCTTTCTGTTAGCATTCGTGCCCTGTTTGCTCGAGCGCCCGTTACGCAGGCTCAGGAGAGGGTGCTATTCTAACCATGCCGTTCTTCTGGTAAGAAAAAACTAGGCGAATATATTATTGGTTAAATATTCCGTTACAGCCACAGCAGTACTAGTGGTCGCCGGTATCACATCTAGTTTGCACGCACGTTTTAAAACAGCGGCTTGCGTGTAATAACGTCTACTTACTTTATCGATACTTTAAGGTGGCCCTGTTAGTTCATCATTGTCAGAACAGTTTCTACGACAGAGGTAACGAGATCGCTGCCCGCAGAACAAGAAATTTCACAAGCCTTACAGTACCTGTCCAAAGAGATACAAGCAATCTCTTATAAGCATATTATTATAATAAACTTGCAGTGTTTGACTAAGCTTATATAAGTCAACACATATTTTTCCAAACTTTCGCTGAGACCCTAGCTCTCTCCAGCGCTCTTGAAACATGTCATTGCGAATTTAAACCGAAACTGAATTGTTAACTAAGTAATTTCTACCAGAGTTCGGTTGTTTCTTAATTGTTGTGCTAAGCAACAGCTGGTGTGGGACCATCATGTTGGTCTTACGATTTGAAGTAGTTTAACTTCTACTTGTAGCTTAGCCCGCACATAGCGTGTGTGTAGTGGAATGTATTTAGTCTGGGCAATAACTCCCACTCTAGATGTGCTGTAAGGGCTTTTACAGTGTGAGTACTTGAACCAGGCCACTTGGAAAAGAGTTATCAGCCATTGAAGAATACAAATTCGAACAATAGATCTTCCCGGACCTCCCAGGAACCTTTGCCATTTGTTCATTGGTTTATTGTTTCGATTCCAAATTTTGAGCGCTTTTAAGTATAGTTGTTGCAAAATGAGATTTTAAGCAAACGTTTTGGAGCGAGATTTATAATAGAATTATGATAACTCGCCATCAAAGACTGAATCTCCAACAGTGTATATAACGCAGACTGAGACTCGATGGTATTTCTGGTTTCACATCAAGCAGACCTTTACTACCTACCAGTCCATTAACATTTCTATTTGCACTGTAATGACCTTGCCTTGGATATCAAGGAGTTTTTTGTTATACCTTTTCTATTTGCCTTGCATACTTAGTCGTGTTGGAATGTTTAGGTTCGTTTCGTATCGTAACGTCAAACAATGTAGATTTTTTCACGTATCAGACGATATACATAGGTTTATTTGGCTTTGTAAGCTATTGTGAACAGAAGGTAGACGCGGAAGAATGAAGAAAAAATAAAACGGCTTCGAAGAAAAGGACTGAAGATTTTTCATTGGTACCAAGTGAGTGTTACACATTCAACACATAGTGAACAAATATAAGCGTGTATCTTCTCAACTGAAATGTTTTCGTAAAGTCACTATCCAAAACGGAGAAAAATATTAATTTCATAAGCCATTCATAAGAAAGACAAGAATCGCAATGAACCTTAATCAAAGATCTACTCGAAGTCGGCTAAAACACTCAACGGGACTAAGCGTGGGAAAATTACTAAATCGTTGCGATCGATAGGACTGATCCCGGTCCTAGGAAAAAGAAAAAGATAGCGGCCGCTACATTTCACCCATAACAACTCAGCGCACGAAAGCCTTAACAACGCCCATAAAAAGAAAAGTCCTAACATCTTGAAGCATGCAAGGAAAATATTACTTGGCTGTGTAACGTTTACATGGTATTGTGGTACATTGTTCAACCACCATAATTTTTGTTCACAGAGGGTTGCAAGCCGCGACAGGTCCTTGTTTGTCTCCCGATTGGTTGGAAATACCCAATGTTTACAATGATTATATTGCCTTTCGCATGTAACACGGTATAAACCTCTCAACAAAAGCATCGCAAAAATTTAAGTGACCAGTCGTTATTTTCAAGGGCTTTCAACAACCAAGTGTGAATTAACGTGGGTATTCTACTGAATTATTGTATGGTCTCGCATCCTTTAACATCGGGTCCTTCAAAAGTCTTTTACTAGTTTTTCTAATTCGCTTCTGATTTGTTTTGATTGTGGCAGTGCAGTCCGACTGGTACCGCAATTTACGCGGTTTAGTTTACAGGAGAGCTTATTAGCTATATTTTATTCGCCTGTGAATGGGCTTTCTAACTTGATTTACGTTGTAGATTTTCACACAGAGCAACAGATTTCTAATCGGAGAATTAATTTGCAGATGCGTCTTCTAAATTGAGGTTTTTGTCCAACTGACGTCAGCAGGCTAGCCTCAACAATGTGGTAATTCTTCCAGACTCTCACACGCTTCAATGGCATATGGAGACATAACTGGAAATCTTTAAGTCTTGACTAAGGAACTCAAATTTTCAGGTAAGACTGGTTAACGTAATTATTATTCACTGTTAATTTTGAGGTATTTATTTTCACTTGCACAAAGTCTATTCTACTTTTAAACTCTAAACTGGTAGTCTGCGGAGCCAGCTAATTCGTGATTTTTTAAAGGAAACAATGATTTTTAAGGAAACAATGGTCGCACTTTATGTGAAATGTTGACAAAACACTTTCACGCAACACAAGTTTGATTTAATCATTTTCCAATATTGAAAGGTGCAATAGGGTTACTGACAGTTAGTCTGTAGGTACTACAGATATGATTTCATGTTTTTGCGTATTTTCCAATACGATTTGTCCAGGGTTGTAGTATTTGTTTCAAACGAAATAACTTCGACACGCTCTGTTAATCAGTTTATGGCGAAAATCCCAGCAATTCATTATTCAAAATAAGGCTGTTTTGTCTGGAGTCAAGAATTGCAGTATAATCCTTGCTCATGGAAAATTTGAGTTAAAGCCAAATCACGCAAGCATTGTCCTCTCTGTCATTTCCCTTGTAGACTGCAAAACAGTTGTTCCAGGCCCCCGGGGGGGTACTCCCAGAAAAATTTGGTAGGGGTGTGCGGCCCGCTTCCCAAAACCCTTACCCTATTTATGACTAAAATCTGCGATTTTCCCTGCCGTATTTATGACCGGACCAAAAATTTCATAACCTATTTATGAAGAATTTAAACTTGAGAAAGGGCCAACGGACAAAGCAAAGGAACCGGATCCTGGTGGATCTGATCAGCAAAATTTGGGATTCAAAAAACTGAAAAACAGAAAAACTGACCGTACGGTTTGAACAAAAGTTCAATCCAACCGTACGGTCAGTTTTTCTGTTTTCCTATTTATGACCTGACTCTTCCTAGGGGAAGGACTTTTGTTGCTGGCTTTATCTAGCATGCGTAGCAGGCGTTAAACGGTGTAGAGGAAGGCAAATCGCGGATGGGAGAAGGAGAGCATGATGAAGAAGTAGCTTCTTCTAAAAGAAAAACCGAATTGAAGACTAGAGTACAAAAATCGATACCCTATTTATGACCAAAATGGCGGCGAAATGGCTAAAATCGATACCCAATTTATGACTAAAACGGCTGACAAACCATACCCTTTGGGGCCGCACATACCTATATAGCCCATATAAGGGAGTATCCCCCCGGTTCCAGGCTTCGTCCGGGCTCCCACTGACCGATAGCCTGGAACCGGTGAACGCGAGCAACGCGGACGGTATTGGAACGAAAGTTCTTAAGGACCTGAAGCGAGTGTAGAAACGGCGAGGAAGGCCTACAGGCGTGTGAGGCTCGCGCTTGCAGAAAAATGACTGTTTTGCAGTCTGTTTACTCTGCCATTCTAATTGAAGGTTAATTAATTAACACGCGAATGTAATTCAAACCCAGTGAACTGAAAGCGGGCCACCGATTGACTGCCCCTGATTACTGTTAGGCTGAGCCGTAGCCAATTAAAATTAGGTCGAGCTCCTTAGAATGGTGAAATCTAACCTCGACTGAAATGGCTCAAGTGGCCAAGCTACGCTGGCCAACCACAACTCAGAGACCCTTCATAAAAGAAAATCCGAGCCCCAGTTAATTAAGCCCAACTTGAGTTCCGGTTAGACTATATTCTGCAAGTATTATGTTACGAAACACATTCTTCTCTAAAATCATAGTACAGTTCGTCCTTTCTCTGTAAATTTCAAATCCGAGATTCGGAACCGCATAACAAAACCCATGATTTGAGAAAGTTAAGCGTTCAAGATTTGCTTGAATTTTGGAGAAACTTGTTTTATTTTGTTTTGGTATTTAGTTTCTGAAGCACCATTTGCATTTTCTGATTACTTTTAAACTGAAAGAAATCTCAAAATAATAATCTTCTAAGGTAGAATGAAATAATAAAAAAACAATTTTAAATAAATAACGATTGCCACTACTAAGAAAGATTTAGACAGATTACAAACGATAAACTTGATAAACACGGCCAATTTTTTCAAGAAATGCTGTCCGTGACATAGCTTCTTTGAGGTCGAATCAACACGGGAGAGAGAGCGAGTGAATCCTGTTTTGAAAATACGGGTATACTTAGTAGGTCTACTTAGACTGACTGGCTGAGTATCGGGGTCACGTGAAATTGACACTGTTTATTTTTGCGATCACGTCCGCGCAAATTTCATTTTACGTTGGAAATTGACCAACGGTGATTATGCTTGTGTTTATAACAGGAGAGATCGCGCTTCCATGCGGGTACCCGTCGTGGTTGGATTTAAAAAGTTGATGAACAGGATTTTCACCTATCATCAGCTCAACAAGAACCGGTTTTTCAATTACCAACGCAGGGAGTGAAAACCCAGTTTACATGCGCGCCTGGCTTTATCCACAAACCCTTTGGCAGTCCGTGTGCGGTCCACGCACAGGATGGCGAATTATTGCAAAGATTTCAGCTACGATTCGCGCAGATCTTGGTTCGTTTGTGGGTCTTCCTTCGTAGTGCAGTTCATCATCTTTGGCGTGCACAGCTCTGTGGGGATTTTCTTTATTGCTTTTGGAAGGGAATTTCATCGTAGTGAATCGGCTACAGGTAATTAATTGTTTTTAATCTTAATTGCTGTGTTATTCGCTTTGGAAAAAAGGTTTTTAGATGACAGCTGATGGAATGGAGAGATTTTTAAATGTCTGATGGAGAATTAATGCACTTCAAGACATGTTTACTGACTAAGAGGATCTCTAGGATAAATGTAATTCAAAACAGCACACCGTAAACCGTTTCCGACTGGTCTTATGTCTGTTTATAAAATCCAAGAAGAGTAAATAATGTTCCATATTTACCTCGGTAATGTAATGTTACATTGCCATTTTTAAGTCAATAGGCCCATTCCGGTGATAGTATTTACTAAAACCAGTTTTACGGACTTTTTTTTAAAATTATTTTCGCAAAAACGTGATTTCTTGACATCCGGTTGACCGGATATACTGTCAAATTTTAACTTCCGGTGAATTTTTTTGATTTGTTATGAATAATTGAATGATTGCCGGCATTTTCTTGTAAAGCTCCAGAATGTCATACAGTATCTTCATCTAGGCCATCGATTAGTTTCGGAGCAGAGGTTAATTAGAACGGCGCGTGGGAAAAAAATTAAATTGCCATATCGTCATTTGCTCTCAACCAACCACGAACGCCCGGGACAAGCTAAGGACATGCAGCAGTGTCCGGGCTCGACTTCAAGGGATGAGAGAGTCAAGGCCAGTATTGATATTTCTTACCCTGTTTCCTTTCCTTGCCAAAACCCAAATTAAAGCTGATATGGCCTACGAAATGGTGGCCAGTACGGTGATAATTTAGAGGCAGGGCTAAGGTGCAAAAGAGAACAAGAGCGAGAAATTTTAATTTACAACTTAGTTGATATAACCAAATTACTCTATTTCCTATAACCGTAAGGAGAGCCTCGTCGTGAGCTGAATGATACGTATACAGTCGAACCTCCTCTGGATAACGGGCGCCTCTTCAACAGGCACTTGTCTTTTGACGGGCGGAGACTCAAAAAATTCACTCCTCTCTCAGTGCTGTGGCCAGTTCTCCGTAACGGTAGCGACCACTAAATTTTGACTCAGCTGCATGCCAAAATATCTTCCACAACAACCACTAATTAGGGTTTAACAAACGTAAACTCTTTGGCTTCTCACGCGATCGTTCTTTTTGGAATAATTGTGTGATTGTGATTGCGCTGCGAGCAGAGTCTCCCTTGATCTTAGAACTATGGAATAAGTCTCTTCTCGCAGGACTTATCGAGCCTGTCAAGACCTCGAGGCGCAACCCTGGGAACAGGCAGAAGAGCGTGACAAGCGCGAGTTCCACCATGCGCTGGTTCCGGTAACTTTATTTGACATGTTGGATTCAGGAGCCTGTTTGCTTACAACCTAAGCTGTAGGCATTTCTTGTGAAACTCTCACGAGTCTTACTCTATGAGAACTGCGTTTTGCACTTAAAATGCAAAACCGGTCGGCTTCAGCTTGTTTGAGACTCGAAAAATCCGGTTGCTCTTTTTGTTGTTTTTCTTTCGCAAAAATGTTAAATTTTGGGTCAAATATCAGGTTCTGTTTATTTCTCGATTGTTGACAGACCGACCAGTTGTAGCGTACCACTTACCGGAATATCGAGATAGCCTTGGACTTTGTACTCGGACTGACCTTGGGTGTTTTTAATAGCACAAAAAACACACGTTAGGCATACTATACGAAATCAGTAGAATGGGCTTGTTTCCATCGGGCATGCAAAAATAACTAAATCTGAAAATTTTCTTAACGGAACAAGCTCTGTTCTTGTACAAGTTCCCTTTAGATTATTTTTTTCAGGTGTATCTATGCCATATGCCGTGATAATGATGTGATGTAGTTATATTAAAAGCCTACACCCTCCTTCCCACATTTTTTAAATTTCTGTATAGGAGTCTAAGAAGCATATAGACTCGTTTGACCACTCAAGAACGATGTGTAGAAATTAACTTTTAACCAGAGAAATATGATTTTAAAAAAAGATCAGTAAAATATTTTTCGGCGTGTTCAAGTAAAAGATCAGTTTCAAACATACGAAAACAAATTTTTCAAAAATTAAATTTCAAATCTCTGTTCATGTGAAAATGGCGGTAAAACAGTCCTTGCAGTGTTTATTTCGGAACCACCTCTTTATTCTCTCTTGCGCCAGGCAGAACAGTTTTTTTTTTCGGACACTCGATCGTTGATGAAATCACGTTTTGGGGCGGAGAAAGGGTGTTGACAGAAGGAAATGAAGGAAGGGAAAGAATCCCAGAATTTTTGCGTGTATTTTTACCCACGATCAAAACCTACCAACCATAAGAGATGGAAATAGAGAATCTGTCTTGTATGTCTTACTATGACTGCGGGCGTTCTTCGATCTGAGAAAGTAGTGTTTCTGGGTGGGTCTAAACTGCATGGGAGACCATACGAACTTTCAGAGTGAACAGGAAACCGGTAGATGATATTCACTACATTTCCGCAAGGATGACAGGCGATTTAAAAGGTTTACAACTGAGTAGAAGATGGCAATATTGAGGCAATTGAGCAGCGCACATTTCTATGCTTACAACTCAACAAGCTTATTTTAAGTGAGCTTACTTCTACTGAAATGTATAATGGTAGAATAAGGATTATAGATTTAAATTGATTCTTCATTAGGTTTCTAGTCGAGCCAAGTACTTGAATTTAATTATATTAGGAATTTAAAATACTATGAAAAGAGCTGAAAAGTATAAGACCTTGCACTTTTTATGTGATTTTTCTGATGTACAACTGAAAATTATGGTTATAATAACGAACGACTTTTTGCGCGTATAAAGCTAACTCAAATCGGAAACGTATAGCATTCGCCCCTTGACCAGCTCTATGCTATATATAACTTGGACATACATTTCCACCGATTATTGGTGCTTCATGCTTTAATTCAAGATACCTTTGACCTATCAGGGATTTGTAGCGCACGGTGGGTCGACACGATGGTAATTATAATATCCGTTGATTTTGTTTCAACTTTAGAGCACGTACGAGTGTTATATGCAATGTTCAGGAAAAGAAACGAGAGTCGATACTTAGCTTAACGGCTCTTAATGTTCCGAAAGAGCTCGTTTAGGTTTACTAGTCCTCCGAGAAAGTGATTTAAAATTGTCCCGTGCCGTTCTCGTTTTCCTTCCATTTCCGTCGTTACATTTCCTGTATCCTATGATGCACAATAGAAACATCATCGCGCCGTATTTACCGAAATGGAGGTGAACAATTCTTTTGCAGTAGAACCCGGTTAATTCGGTCAACAACGGGGTGGGCTTGTTCAAGAGGTTCTTTACATGAGAAAATGGCTGAAATTGACACAATATTGACTGACTGAGTAGTAACAGAGTCCCTGTTATAACGGGTTGGCCCAAGTGCGGGGTTTCACTGTAATACTGTATCCGGGCTGGAATTCTGTACTTTTTGACATGCAATTGCAGGCAACTGTATTTAATTATTATTATTATTATCTTTTTACTATTATTTCTAGCATGGGTGGGCTCGCTAGCCTTCGGTGTTATGTTTTTCATGGGTCCCTTAACCACGGTCCTGTGCGAGCAATTAGGATGCCGGGTAGTCACGTGCCTTGGAGGCATTCTGTCATTTGTGGGTCTTCTAACTACGTCATTCGTCACCAATTTTACTCTGTTGTACATTACCTATGGGCTCCTCTGGGGAGCTGGGGCGAGTTTCTGTTACTTCGCCTCTCTAGTAATTTTACCGTCGCATTTTAGAATCTATTTGTCAATGGCGTACGGAATTGCCATCGCTGGAGCCGGATTGGGTGTTCCGCCGATGACGTGGGCCATCAATCAACTTATCGCTCACTATGATTGGAGGATAACGATGCGGATTCTCGCTGGAATGTCATTGTTAATGTGTGTTTCAAGTTTGAGCTACAGCAGACTTGAGAACAAGCAAGAACAGCGTATTCAGCTGCAGAAGAGGGACAGACCTAGAAGTTTAAATATTGGCGTTCTCTACAAGATTAAGTTACGTTTGTTGGAACTTCTCAGTTTAAATCCCTGGAAGAACAAGGCCTTTGCTGTGTGGGCCGTCTCCTTGAGTTTCATCGCGTTTGGAAATTTTATACCATTTGTATTTTTGGTGAGTATTTTTTCACTGGTCTATTTTTGGCTGATCAATATTTACAGATCCTACGTATACCAGCTGCATTTTCGTTTGCGGTCCTTTGCATTATTTGTATCTAATAATATGCCAAACCAAACCGTGATAGCTCTTACAAGGACCGAGGAAAACCAGAGGAGCTGCTGAAAATCTCTTGGGGCAAGGACTAGAATTCTACCAGTTGATCTAATCACATTAGCCGCAATTTAATTAATTTCGTAAACCGTGTTAAAAATAACTGGTTACCATCTGGTCTAAAGTACTTGTGATTATCTTCTCTGCAAGATGGGAGAGTGTCATCAAATAAAATTTCCTTCACTGCCTCGTTTGCGGCAGCTAAATGGACTCTTTTATGTTTCAACAGATTAGCATAGCCAACGACATTGGTATACCCAGTTCTAAAAGTGCTTTACTCATTGGCTACCAGGCCTTCACGCAAACAGCTGCCCGGATAGCGTTCGGAAGGCTTGCGAATAGTTCACGTATTGGCAGAGTTGCATCTGTTCAAATCATTGGCCTCGTGTTGGCTGTCAACGCAACACTGTTTCCACTTGCTCGGAGTTACTTATCTTTAGTTGTTTATGTTGTTGTGTTTGGACTTTTCGATGGATGCTTAGCTGTCCTGTTTGGGATGGGAACTCTTCACATTGTCGGGGAGAAGCTCGCAGGGCGTGCCTTTGGAAACCTTTGTTTCGCGGCAGCCATTGGAAATATCCTGGGCCCACCTGTGGCAGGTTGGTATTATTTGAATGGTGTCAGGAACTTCTAACCAGGGCAACTATCAGACCGATAGTTCCGAGACATAAACACTCTATTGTCTTTATTGTTCAACACTAAATTTTCTTCCGC
>OMLO01003677.1_pt1 | contig 12673 bp, 8 predicted proteins | sample 1674811 | NCBI WGS metagenome assembly OMLO01 (sample SAMN06265003, study PRJEB25207) | coral metagenome | isolation source: Coral host | place: Mexico:La Bocana,Puerto Morelos, Mexico | collected 2008-11-13
GAGCTATGAAGCCACACATTGGGAGCGAGGTCAATTAATTGAGTTCATATCTTCCCGTGAGGAGTGAAATGATGTGATGATCATTCTTCACTTGATCTTCCTTGTTAGGGATTTGTTTCATTATCGGTCACTTTCATCTGCTTGATATCTGAAGAAACAGCTTTCCTTATTCGTGTTACTAAATGGTAATTTTAGTCCGTTTATAGAAATATGCAAGCAAATTTTGCACATTTTATTTAAACATTATTACGTTATTAAGTATCAGTGAGAAGGTGTTAATGGTGTGCCCGATACTTGGTTAACAACCTTGTGGCTCTGCCATGTTTACTTTTGGAGTAGTCGGAAGTGCTCACAAAAGTATCAAAAAGCGAGTTACCTACATTATACATGTAAATGCCACTAGGGTTTATTCTTTACGACCCATTTGGTGGCTAAGAGAATACAGACTCGATTAACAATAAGACTAATTTTATCGTTAGGGATGCTGGTGATTTTCCTTTTGAGCTGCGGGCGGTTCAGAAGGATGGTCTCACGTGCGCTTGGTGTCCGTGGTACAGGTGAAGAGAACAAGCTTAAAGTAGTTCCATTGTGTTGTGCCTACTTGTTTGCTTACTCTTGTTGGATATAAGGCAGCTAGTATTATGGTAAAACTACTACTTTTTTAAGAAATCCGTCTTTGACCGAAAGTAAACCTTTCTGCCGGAATAACTCCTGACTGAAGTACTTCGGATAAGGAAGATATGTGGAAATAAGATTATGGACACTTTTCGTTGTGTGTCCAACGTTTTTGTTCAGATTGAATAAAGTGCAATTTAGTATTTTCATGTTTTTTTGACCAGTAGAAGTTCACTTGGTCTTAAAACCATACGCATTCGTTCACCATTGGCCGCTCTTTGTTGGTTATTTGTGATTTTCTCAATAGGTTCTGCCATGGCTGTGTGATAAAATGCAGTGAAGAGGAATTTGGCACCAGCAGCAGTTCGTACATCGCTATTGAGTGGGATCCCACCACACTGCATCTGAGGTATCAAAGCTCACAGGAGAAAATCTCAACTGAACATGAGAGTGTAGAGAGAAGCAGAAAACAGCAAACAGAGCCCATTGACTTGTATGAATGTTTTAGAGCATTTACAAAGGAGGAGGAACTTGGAGAAGATGAGTTATGGTACGTACCTCAAGCTTGAGAAAATACAGCTGTTTCTTACGTAAAGACAAAGTAAAGATTTATGGCAAACAATTATATTATGGGGCAAACTTAAGGTGGCATAACATATCTCCGCCCTTCAGCACGAGGCATCACGCGATCACCCGAGGGTTCGCGAGATAGCGCGCGAGATTTTAAGTTTGCAAAACCCATAACAAACATGGCGCGAGGCCTTGTTTCTGCCAAGTTTAGTGAGCTGTTTTCGATATCACTTATTTTTACCCTCGAAAACGTCCATCCTTCAGGCAATTTCAAAGGAAAAAACATTCCTTTAAAAACCGCTCGGCTGGAACGTAAACGAAAATTTTGACTTTGATGTTGCGATCGATCGCTCCGGCTATCAATCAAAAACACAGCAGGAAAAACTTCTCTTTAGAATTTTTTCGTTCTTTTTACTGGGCCAGTCTTTGTCTGAGGCAGATGCTTCAAAGTGATTTTAGGTCAAGTTGCGTATCATTGTTTAAGGCCTGAAAAACTTAAATATTCATTTCATCTGTCAGGTACTGCAACAAATGCAAGAAACACAGATTAGCAGTAAAGAAGCTGGATATCTGGAGCTTGCCACCCATTCTCGTAAGTATAACTCCATAGCTAGGAACAGTTTGTTGTTCGTAATTTGCAGTGAAAGCTTGATTTTAGTAGTATTTTTCGCTTCTAGCTCTTTCCCTAGTAAATTATCCTTTATCTTCGTTCTTAAGTTTGACTTTTCATGATCATTTTCCCGATTTACTACCAAATTCTTCGGATTAACATCAAAAGAAATGTGTAACAATTGGCCTTGCTTGTTTTCTTCTACAGATCATCCATTTGAAACGTTTTCAGTTTGTCAACGGGCACTGGGTTAAATCAAATAAAATTGTGCAGTTTCCTATGGAGGGGTTTGATCCTTCAGCATTCCTGGCCAAGCGATCCTCGTCAACGCTTGGCTTAAGTGATTGGACCGGAGTTACTACAGTAAACGTAAGGAGTAGCGAGGAACACCAAGACATCGAGGAGGAGACTGGGGAGAACAGACAATCATCGCCCGACCGTGGGAGTGAGGTAATCCTTGCTAACTACAGCAAAGAAGCTGCGTCAGAGGAAACCGCTTTGTCCCTATTGTTTCACTACAAAATAACCTGGTCACGTGAAGACTTTGTTTGGGTTTTACTTTGTTGTTAACAATTCAACAAAATTTATTAGCCGTATTCATTGTCATCCTTCACCCGGTGCAACTATAACTTGTACTGATCTGGTAAACTTGGTTGTTTTATGCGTGTTGAACGTATTTGTAACAGATTATTAAAAACACGTTATTTCTACTATTGTCCGTTAGTTTTAAACTTGCGTGCCTCTCATAGCTGCCGTTACTCTTTGACCACGAGAAAGAGAGGAACAAGCTACAACACGCACTTTACTACCAATATAGGAAAACTCTTAGACGCACTTCTACTTGTGTGTGAAGTGCTGCTACAATCTACATTTACACTTCGAAATGAATTAATTATTTTCCAGGAATCGTCCTCCCAGAGTTCAGCCGGAGAACTAAGTTCAAGCCAGGTTGAAGTCAACCACACTAGCAAACCTCCCTCGCGCCAGTCTTCTTGTTTAAGCCTTAACTCGACTAAAGTTCACCCGGAAGTGACACCTGAAATAAAGTCTCCTGGTACTCTTACGGAAAGTGCCACCACTGCTGATATAGCGGGCTCGGATTCTGCAGATGAGCGAAGAAGTCATGGAAGTCATGGAAGTCATGGAGGGGCGCTAGCGGCTGCAAGGAGCGAAGGCTCTCAGACTGAAACACCTACCTACAGGATTTACGCTATCTCGGTACGTTGTACAGCTAGCGCCATTTGTTATGCTTAGCTGACGTCATCCCAAAACGTACCGTGCTGCGTGAAACTTTTTGTCATTTATCCAATTACTCAATTAGGATAGACCCAAGGTCCGTCCCATACTCAGAAAGACAGGAAGAGTGATTGTTAACCACAATCTAACTGTTGATTCTTTAAATGTCTTCAGTGTCACACAGGAGTGTTGGGTGGAGGACACTACATCTCATACGCTCACAATCCAAACAACAGATGGTATTGTTACAATGACAGCAGCTGCAAGGTTAGTTGTCAGCCCCCCCCCCCCCCCCCCCCCTAACAATGCTAATAGTGTCTTTAAACACGATGGGCATCTGCGAATAGAATGGGAATAACCCTGTAAATGACTGCTTGCTTTCTACAGTCCTCAAGTGTTCTCATGCTACTAGATGACTTCTTCGTCGCACTTTTTATGACGGCCAAACAACAGAGTATGCTTCTTTAAATGTTTAACAGTCAGATTAAACCACCGCAGAGCCAAACGTTGATGTGACCAGGTCACTGTAAATGATGCATGTGACTGTTTGCTGCCGGGGTTCTGTATTCAGCGGTCTCTGTAGGCCGGCAGATTCCTTTTCCGAACAGGGGCTCAGTTGTCTTTTCTTCTTTCAGGAATGTGACAGCGCCAAACTTCAAAAAGATTCGCCGTACATGTTGTTTTATGAGCAAGGCGGGCTGGATGAACGATCATTTCTTCCTAATTTCACTGGTCAAACCCCAGACTCGGCCAGTGACGACGAGGAATATGAAAACGAAGTCAGGAGGCTTTGTATCGTGCAGTAAAAAAACGGACAGAAATAATTAAATGCATTTTTTTGTATTGAAACTTACATGCAATGAATACTTATGCAAACGTAAATTATCAGAAATGCTGTAAATATATTACATGGAAATTTTTATTTTTAAATTCCCATATATTGCGAATTATGAAATTATCAGTGTAGGTTAAGCCGTTATTTCTTTCTGTTTGTTAGATATAGTGACGCCGACGTATTCTATCGATTACTATGGACAGGTAGCCGGTTTTGGGGTGGGGGTGGGGGGAAGAGGGACAACTACCGACAAACACCATTTGTTCAAGTACACTTGTACTTAATACCAGTGTGTGCCCGTAGTTTTTGTGTGGAAGTTTTGGCTGCTATGACTGTTTTAGGTTTCTCGGATGCTCCTACCTTTCTTTCGTTGAACAAAACTGGGAAACGTTGCGAGTGTTGTAACGATCATTTTTCACTGAAAACGGCGCTAGGTTCCCCAGGCAGAACAGGGCTAAACGGCCTTCGCGTGCGAAGAGCGTTTTTCGCTCAGTTTAAACTTGTCTTTTGAAATTGCCGTCGCTGCTTTGTAATTTCTACCAGTCCTGTGGTACATGATCACCATCGCAGCCTACACAATAGTAATTTGGACCGTCATGCTGGTAAAGGTGTTTGTTACAACTATAAAATGATTGCGATAAAAACCATTTGTTCTTACGAAATATTCTATTGGCAGCGACACTTTTTATCCAACGCCTTCCGTAGCTTTACAGTAACGTACGTGTAAGTTAGTCCCGTTTCAAAGGTGCTTGCTCCTCCTTTCATATTTCTAAAATCATTTTCTTAGGTTTATACTGCATCTAAACTAACAGCGGTAGAGCTAGCGTGTTTCTCTTACAATATGGGAGAATAAAATAGAGTAATTATAACTTAGAATATTGAGTAAAACAAGTACTAGTTCTTTTGAACATCAGTTGTTATTCTTCTGTTTAATGTTGGGTTAGTTGGGTTTGAATGATTAACAGAGAGCCCACAAGAGTATCACTTGAATTAGTTATGGCAGCGCCTCCCAGCGAACCAGTGTGCAACATATAGCACAACGAACAATCATTCGATCTCGTCGCCTGGTGGCCGAGTATAACAGTGGATTCGTCGCGATGCCATCGTTAGTCAAACAACTTACATGCAAAAAGTTCAGCATGCTGGCTTAGAGCACGTCAATTAATCAAGTTAAATTAAGTTCAAAAATAGGAAATGAAATTGCCACCAAATGATTTTAGATGTGTGAAATGAATAAATAAGTGCTCGCAAATTTTTCAGACTTCAAATTGGTAGCCCCGAGTTCAAATTCTCGGCCCAGACAATGCTATCTTCAATTTGTTTCCGTTGTTTGCTCGGCCCCACAAGCCTTTGTGCTATAAATATTTCTGACGGTAAATAAAGGTTATTTCTATTTTTAATTATTATTTTTTCTGCAAACATCAGAGAAGCCCCTCAGACGGTGCCGTTAGTGCACGAATAACTCAGCCAATCAGATCACAGGCTTTTGCATTATTGAACTAGTAAGTAGAATTCTGTGAAATAGACACCATGGGTAAATAAATATTATCATAAGGAGAGAGCTTCTTACCCCCTTAAGGGTGGTCTTCATTTTCCTGAAACTACAAGATTTAAGACCCTTCAATACTTCTCAAAAACATGTTAAAACGATCTAGCCGAATCTGCCTCCAGGTGATCCCCTAGGTTGTCATAAAATTTAAGGAAAGCACTCAGTGGTGCACGTATTTTCACTTGGCAACGGCCATAGCAGCACAGACAGGCACAACTCGATTGGTATAATTATTTTTGAAAAGCTTTGCCTGAATTATTATTGCAGGCTCATTCATTTTCCTTATGATAAGGGATATTTCCTTCAACTAACTGCGGTAACATTTCACAAAATAGAACAATCGTTACGTCCCCCCATCGAGATCCAACCTGCACCTTCCATAATTTTTGGTGTCTTCTTATGCTTGATCCATCAATTAAGAAACTTAAAGTGCATTTTTCTCACACGTATACTTTTGTACCAACTGACTTCACCCCAACATTTCTACTTTCGAAGGTAGTCAAGACAAATTCTTGAAACTTGGGCTAATCAAAGACCAATTCTGCCGTAATTCAATAAATCTAAAAAATCGTAGCATTTTAACGTCTGTCTGATGACACGAGATGATTTGTTGACTGGGTGTGGCGAACAATAAGGTCATTTCCAAATTAAGCCTGTAAAATGCATTGAAAACAAGAGTTGATTGTCATAACTTAGGTCCATTGTACAGAACGAAACATAAACTTACACAACATGCTTGTTTCAAAGTCAAAATCGTGTTTGTAAAATAACAGGAAGTGTTGGCGTCAATGACCTCAAAAGGGTGTGGCTGGTTACCATACCAACCATTTTGAGTAAAATCTTCACGATTCATTTTCTCTTCAAGAGTGTAATCGCACACAACTGGAACTTTCTTCACCATATTCAAACAAAAATTTTGCTCCCTTTAAGGGTTTAAGACCACCTTAATTAAAAAACTCTTCAACAATTTTGGCTGTCTTCATCGTTGTCCTGCACTGCTCGTATTAGAGCTTTTCAAGTTAAATAAGTATCCTTCATTAATTTGAATAATTTCTCTTTCGAAATCAGTCAGTGTAAAACGCAGACTGTGGACTGCAGACCAGGGCTAAAATGCAAACTACAGACGGTAGACTTTTTAACTGAATCGTGTTACTATTTCCATCATTGAGAGCTAACCGTCAACAGGCTAAAGGGGGCGTTGTTTTGGCTAACCTTAGTTCTATGCTCACCGTGGTGCAAACTTTCATTACGACTAGCCGGAATAACTCTGTTTATGGTCAGCACTTGATAATGAAAATAACATACTTCAAAAGTCTGTACTCTGCAGTCTGTATTTTATCCTCAGTCTGCTTTCAAAGTAGCTACAGTTTGTCAGAAATCTAAATGAGCCTGTTAGTTTTAAGTGAATTTGTAAATCTTACAGTAGTGAATGAGCAATGCAATGCAAAACAGGAAAGTAGCTCACGTCGAGATCAAATTAACGCATGTAACTCAAATTTTCCCAGACAGGTTGTTTTAAGCTGTCTTTACACAGGCGGATCCATGGGGAGGGTTGAGGGAGTTGCAAACCCCCTTTGGGAAGTTTTCGACTTACTTGTCTGGCTACCCATGTCTCTCCCTTTTTCATACCAAAAAAATTCTTATTGTTTTATGCGACAGCCGATTGACTTATCGTCATATAGGGAAGAATAAACCATTTTGCGACTGTTTTAGCTAACGACAGCTCGATAGGTCGAGTCGAAGCTTAGTTGAGCTTGTACACATGTGACAGGCGTTTTTCCTATTCGAGTGGCACTGAGACCCGAACGTTCTTTCTGTGTACTTTGTGCTGGAAGAATTCTGTAGCTCTGTGTGGCGAGCAGCGAAATAATGAAGAAAATAACTGACTTTTAATTTATACCCCGTAAAAGACAGACCTCCCAAGAAACCTAATTGGGTTGATTAACGAGACATATCTGTTCTCTTCAATAACAGCCCAAAACGACAGCAAACGTTTGAATTGACCCTAAAAAATCTCCTGCCTGACGGTTCCCACAGCAAGCTTCCAGGGCTATGCAAGACTCGCCGGGTGGAAAGACACATATGCTTAGAAGTTTTCCTGGAAATGTACGAAGCCATTATCACCGTCCTAGATGCTATTATATCTCCCCATGAGTACCCAGAACTGACCTCCTCCACTGGAAACTGGAATTGGGTCAAGGATAGCATCGTTAAGGCCCAAGGACTGAAAGCCTCCTTACTGTCATTCCAGACAGTAGCAGTTTTTATTACGACAAAGAATATTCTTAATGAGGTAAAAGCTCTTGCTTCAAAGCTACAGAAACGCGATCAAGATATTTTTGAAGCCTACATCCAAGAAGGCTCTTTCAAGATTATCTGTTTGATTAAATAGGCAGGTAAAAAAGAGAATAACAACTATCCTTACTCTTAGTCCTTAATAATGGTACTTCAAATTCCTCTGAAATCAAAATGAATAAAACGTTCATATTCAGACATAACCCATACCCCCCTCCCCCATTCCCTCGGCCTTAGGACGTTTACCTTGAACTCTCAAACTTACAACTCCCTCTTTGAAAAAATCCTGGATCCGCCCCTTCTTTACTAATTTAAGTCCGAAAAAGCCTTCAACTTGAAATTGTAGCGCTAGAAATATGAGTCACCTTTGTTAAATGCTACAAAAAAGATCTCTACGTATGAAGTCACATATTAATGGAATGTAGGTAGGTGGGGGAGGGGGTGAAAAGGTCGTCTGTCGATGTAAGATATAAATATTCTCTGTCTAAAATCCATTCCGTTCTTCTCTTTTCTTGTTTTGCTGCAAAAGCGGTAGGTAACAAGGAGATGGGCTCCTGTGGCAACTGGACACCTCAGAACAGCGACACACACAAAAAGAGAAACGGTGCTACGGTAGGTGTTCTTTGTAAGAGAGACACGCGTCCAAAAGTGCGTGACGTCTACAGAAAACGCCCCAAATGGTCCTCTTCATGTATTCTTCATCGAATGTCCCACGAAGGGCACTGGGCACTATCGGTCCTCCCATGCCGAAAGCCGAACCAGTTCGTGGTGTTCAACCAAAATGGCGGTTAACGTACATAGCACCAGTTGTACTACAGATAACCTTAGTCGACATGACATGCTGCAATGGATCAACGATAGCCTACAATTAAAGTACACCAAAATTGAACAGTTATGTTCGGGTTAGTAATCGTGTACATTTAAGGTGGTCTCATGTACAGAACTTTTCTTTTCAGTGTTCGATTGAAAGAGCTCGTGTTCGAAAATGATCAAGCTCTTCTTAATTCACGAGGTCATTTTTACTCGTATTCTTAAGCATCTGAATAGCTCTTGTTTTTTTAATAGGTGCTGCTTACTGTCAGTTTATGGACATGCTTTTCATGGGTAAGTTTAGTAAGCTTGTGTGTGAAATTTGAACCTTGAATCATTAAATGTACCTTCAGAATTCCTATTGAAATAATATCATGAAATATGGATTACTTAATTTACTAAATTTCGATTTTGATCTTTGTAAATTCGGTATTTGTGATGACTCTTCTTAGATTGCGTAAACCTGACCAAAGTGAAGTTTGCATCAAATCAAGAACATGAATTCATCAATAACTGGAAGATATTGCAGAAGGCATTTAAGGCCGCTGGTGTAGATAAGGTAAGGTTGAATGTTTTCTTCTTACTGATGTTCATTCTAGATTTCGATATGATATTTATCTCCTCAGAGCTATGACATTTACTTGTTTCTTTTTAAAGTATGTTTTGCTTAGCTAGCGAGATTTTAAGCAAAGCGAAGTACTTCTGGGACTGTTTGATATTTTCTGAAATGACGTAACGTTACTTTGAAAATGGATTCGATTCTAGATGTCTGTTTCATCAAAGTCTCCGACGATTTCAAGACCTGTAAAATGTTTATTGAATCAACCTCTTACACATAAAACATGAATTGAAGCTACTAGTGTTGTTTTCAAAACGTTTTATCCGCAGTTCTTTGTACTCATACTCAATAGTAGCTAAAAATAAACGTAATCTTTTTTTGCATGTCGTTTACGAGGGGTTTGTCTTTTCATTTAGTAAGTGTTGATTTGACTGAAGAATGTGATCTTACAAAGCAAAAAAAAATCGTCAATATAAGATCAGATATACCTTTTTTTTCCAAACAAAGGCAGATGATATAAAATGAAGTACTGTTTTGTTCATCATGGTTGTCTTCTTGACCCAAATTTTATAGATTGATATTTTGTAAATATATTTGTAAATGGCAAAAATCATTTTACAGTCAAGAAGAATAAGCGTCTACCTCAAATCTCTAGTTTTTATTGAGATGAATCTCAATCATAAGCCCCAGGTAAAGTCCCAGGCAAAGAAATTTTCTTTCATAGTACAATAATTGACAACTGATATAATCGACTTGCATTGATCATCTATGTGATCGATAATCAGTGACAAAAAGGTTTGTGCCCCAATTGCAATGGATTATCAATAAGAATGGGTTAAACTTCATTTAAGATGAAAATTGAAGTCTTTGCAAGTAATAATTTCTTTCCTTACTTTTCAGCAAATTCCAGTTGAAAGGCTGGTCAAAGGCAAATTTCAGGATAACTTTGAGTTTGTTCAGTGGTTCAAAAGGTTTTTTGATGCAAACTATTCAGGTCCTGACCCTGAATATGACCCTGTGAAAGCACGGCATGGTAAAACAGATACTCCGCAAATTGCTTTACCACGAAAAAGCTCAGGAGGACAGCACAGAGCTATGCCTCCAATGGGTAAGCAATTGACTAATAAAAATTTTTCTGGCACTAAATGAAATGTCCTTAAATGTGCTTAGCATACCTATGAACTCAGTTTTAGAATGAAAATATTGGTCAAATTTCCTTCTGTTCACAGCAAAAAACCCTGCACCTTCAAAAGGAACATATGCGTCTAAACCTGCAGCAGGTGGTGCAACTAGGCTCGGTGGTAGAGGTGGAGCACAGGGGCCAGGCCGACTAGCTCAGCAGCCTTCTCGTACTGTGGGAGGAGCTGGTGGGGGCTCTACTGCTTTGGCACAGAAAGACAGTCAAATACAAGAACTTAGTAGTGAGGTTTGTCTTATAACTTGTTTTTCAAGGTTTCTAAAACCCTTTGCTCTCAATTATTGATGACCATTTAATTTCTCATCATAATACATGGCAACACAGTCATTTGCAATATAAACCAGTGGGTAAATGTTTAGGTTAAAAGATAAAGTCTCTACATAAGCCAAGTGGCCCATCAGGGCAGAGCTTATCTTGGTGTCTGTAGCATGAAGCAACTGGGAGTATCTATTTTCCCCACTGGATAAGATGCTAGTCCATCACAGGGCCCAGCTTTAGTTTCCCACTACCATTCATATGCCTGGGAGAGGTACTGTGAGAGTAAAGATGCTTGCTTAAGAACAGAATGCAATCTCCCTGGTCAGGACTCAAACCTGAATCGCTCAATTCAGAGACAAGCAAACTAACCTTGAGGCTACCACGCCTTCCACTGTAAATGTTTATGTAATGTAATGCCGGAATTTATATAGTGCTTTATCTCAAAACTCGAAGCCCTTTACAACACTTTGTGGGGGACTTTGCCAGACTGCTTATTTTAGGTGCAAATTGCAGCCACGTGGTTCATAATCTGAATAGTAGGATACACAGATGCCCCAGAACAGAATAAGTGATACACTATCACACCGGGGACTTTGTCCCCTACTCTTTCCAAACAGTGTGTGGGTTCTTTAACATCCCACACCAGCACTGTGAGACGGGGCCTATGGTTTTATTGTCCTTATCTGAGAAGACTAGAAAGTCTAACCATTTGCAGATGTCGTAGTTAAAAATAAAATTCAAATAAAAATTAAATTCCTTTGTCTCTTAACCCTACTTATTCATTGATTATGAATAATTAGGGTTAGAAAACAAAGGAAATTGAGAATCAAACTAGGTTAAAATTATTTTTACCTGAATTTAATTTTTTAACTACAACACAGATGATATCATTACAAAGGCAGACCCTGAGTGCTGGTCTGGTTGAGCCTGCGACTTTCCGCACAGCAGTCCAGTGCTCTACCAACTGAGCTAACCAGTCAGTGGTTAAGGATGATTAATAAGAAATCTATTTGAAGATGTTGTAGCTAAAAATTAAATTCAGGTAAAATTAAATTCCTTTGTCTCTTAACCCTACTTATTCATTTATTATGACTAATTAGGGTTAGAAGACAAAGGAAATGGAGAATCAAACTAGGTTAAAATTATTTTTACCTGAATTTGATTTTGAACTACAACAAAGACATAATTGATCATCACAGTCATACACACAGCTTAAGCAGTTGTGAAATTAAAGCCTGAAAAAACAAACAGGCCTGAACGGGATTCAAACTCGTGTTGTCTGTGATACTGGTGCAACTCTACCAACTGAGCTAGCAAGCCATCTGGGAGCTGATCACATTGCAAGTTCGTAATATACCCATAGATGATGACGAATGCAAATGAATATATGAAAGATGAACTGCAGAGAAAGAAATGAAGACATGATTGATCATTGCAGTTATACACGCAACTGAAGCAGTTGTGAAATTATCCCAAAATGGCATGTTTTTCTAGGTTCCTTTTTATTCTGTCCAAGATTGTAGCCCTGGACTAGGGGGACTTGGGGATTTATGGTGTGTAGTGTGTAGCTTTTTTTCCACAAACAAAATGAAAAAGCTAGATGGCAAGAAATAATGGTCTCAAATAAATTTGTATGGCATGTCAGCAGGGAAGAAAAATGGCTTTCTAAGGCTTCTAAACTAACGGAGCACGCTTGGTAAGTCTGTAACTCAGACAAATTTACTATTTTTTCCTTTATTTGTTGCTATCCTTTATAGAAAACTGATATAAAGGATAGTCCTTGCAGTCTAGGGTTGCCTAGAGGTTATTCTGATACCGGTGTATACCCGCTCCAATGTCTCTTTTCCTTCATTTGCGTCCTTCACGTAAGGTCTCTTAACCAGAGCAAGTTTTACAGGTATCAGCAGCATCAAGATTTAGCAATGAACAGAACTGTGATGTGTTTAATTTGTGGGAAATTGTTGAGGTATAAAAGTATTCTATGTCAAGTGAAGATGTACAAATCATGGGGCTAAAAATATGTGTTGCGGTAAGGTGACATTGTGTTGTTGACTTTTCTTGCAGTGATGTGGTACCTTCTGTTGCAAAAGCCGAATGAATAACCTCAGAGCGTAACGAAGCATGGTCCTTCAATCAAG
>OMLO01003678.1_pt1 | contig 12672 bp, 12 predicted proteins | sample 1674811 | NCBI WGS metagenome assembly OMLO01 (sample SAMN06265003, study PRJEB25207) | coral metagenome | isolation source: Coral host | place: Mexico:La Bocana,Puerto Morelos, Mexico | collected 2008-11-13
TCACCTTCGTCGCCTTCGTCCTCGTTGAGTCCTTTTAATCTTTTCTCTTCTGGAGAATCACTTGAGCTTCCAGATGACAATCTATTTTGAACTTTGCGCTTTATAGTTGGCGTTAGTAGGTTAGTGTTGGACATTTATCCATATGAGTAGGGTAGAAAATTGGTCTTCGACGGGAGCTCAAGAAAAACGTGCTACATCGTCGAGCGTCGAGCCCAGACCCCTAATTACCTTGTTACCCCCACCGACGCAGCACCACAGTTTCTTTAGAAACTTTCACCCTTAATTCATTTACCTTAAAACCGATCTCTTCTCCGAGACTTTCAGGACAAACTTTGGCAAACTTCTATATTTTAGTGGTGTTTTCTTTGTATCCAGGTCTTTTGGGAAATTGAGATACAAAGGAAACTTTACAATTTTGTCCTGAAAGCCCCCGACCCATGTTAAAATACTGATCAATCGAACGGGCCAATGTCAATTTTCTCTTTACCTTGTTCTGTACTTCTTAGTCTGGTTTGACCAATCACTGCTTTATAAGATTTGCATTATTAGTTTTTTTTTTATGAACGAACCTCTTCTTTCATCTCCTGAAGCCTCTCCTCCAGACCCCGCGCTTCCTCCTTTGCCTTACGATGCTGTGACTCAGTAGAAGACCTGGCATTCTTCAGCTCAGAAGTCTCTTGTTTGCTTTTTGAGAGTTCAAGACGTAACGAACGTCTATCAACCTCAGCTGAGTGAAGGCGCTGAGTAAAGCCGAGGATGTGACTCTGAAGAGCACTAACTGTTTGCTGTAGATAAGAAAGAAAGAAATGACACATCATCACACACCAAGACACCACACGCGCACAATCAGGCAGCAGCGTCCACACTATGCTGGGGAAATTTAGTTAGGCCTACTGTCCACACTAATCCCATTCCGTCACGAAAACGTGGCTTTTCGTAAACGCGCTCCAAACCGGAAGAATTCTAAAAGGCCGACTTTTGGTTTTCGTGTGGATGGGAATCATTTAGAAAACGGAGCTTTTCGAAATCGATGGCGTCATGATAGTCAGGTGATTTCCCTGCCCCAGTTTTCTCAGAAACAAATCCAAAATGAACAGTGATTGTTTCGTTCTTATATTCCTCCCGGCCGGCGTGAAGTGTGTGAAGTGTGGGCAGCGCCTCTCAGTTAACCAAGACTGTAGAACATGCACGCGTAATATAAGTAGTATGGGGAAGCTTACAACTGAACTCTTCGTCGCTCACCTGACTCGAGATATAAGCCAATCCAGTTGCAGGACTTTTGGATAGCCACTGCTGTAGCCCCAGGCCTAACAGCGCCATCAGCTCTCCTCTGAACCCAGAGTACCTCTCGTGCCAAGCTTCTTCGCCTATCACACGGCCAGAAAATTCCGTTTGAAGACCGGAAATGATTTTACTATAAGCGTTCCTAGCTGCGACAATTATTCTGTTCCCGGATGAAGGACTTCTTCCGCCATCTGTTAAGTGTTCAGAAGAAGTTAGTCCAAGTTTTTATGAATGAAAATAAATGAGTTCAAAATAATTAATACAATGGGAAACACACGCGATATGCTGCGAAGTCGTCGATGGTAGAGTTCTATAACTCTTTGGAATTCTCAAGTTTGAATAATACGGATTATTGTCATCGCGACTAATCGCCACACAGGAAATTAACTATGACTTGAAATGCGAACTTCATGGGTGTGTGGAGATGACGAGAACCCTTAATCGTTCATCTTGAGAGGAAGAGAGAAAAAGAAAAGGAAGTTATCAAACGTGAGAACAAGTTTGATAAAGCATTTACATAATTGCCCGCCCTGAAATTAGAAGCGACCTCTCTTTTTATTTCTGAGACTAAGTCATACACCAACTGACCTCGGTCATCGCACCCTGAATCTCCATCCCAGGCTTCGCTCATCCTATCCAGAGCAGACTGTAACTCGCTCACCGCACTGGTCAGATGACTTTGTAGCTGGGAGCTAGTGAACCACGCCTGTGCTGACGTCACTCTGCCACTAACACGTGACGTGTCCCCGGAAATAGACTCTCGTTGGTTGCCACCAGCAAGACCTGTTAAAATGGAGGACGTCATTGAAAGTTCTTTCCATTGTTGTAGCTGTTTCGTTTTGTTTGTTTTTTCCATTTTTTCTCTCCAAGATCATGAACACGGATTTCACAAATCAAAAGTTAGGACGACAGAAATAATAGCACGTCAGAAACGTAACATATAAAACATTTTCCGCTTAATTCAATTAACATTTCGTTAGCATTTCTTTTTGCAGGTAAGGCAGAGAGAATCACTTTAAAGCATGACATGTTGTCACTTGTAGTAAGTCTGATACCAACGGTTATTACCCACCTTTGAAGTCTGATGTCTTCTTGGATGTTTTCCCACAACACACAATGGACATCCCGCTAAACTCACCCGGAGACTCGGAAGACACGAATAATTTTAAACTGCAAGATCCAAAATACCGCAGTCTATTGGCTGCAATAATGGCTATCACACAAACTCTGAACACTAAAACAGGACTCCGCCCGTCCCGCAGAACCGGTTTCTTGGCCGCGCGGGATTCCTCCCGCTTCTCGTCTTCCATTTCGTTACTTAGCATTTCACCCAAAGTGCTCGACTGATCCCGGAGAGATTCTAAAGTTCTTGAATATTCGGATAAAATCTTCCGTTGAGCAGCTAAAGCTCGTATTCGTCCAAATGCAGGCCATAAGGCGCCTGCGAGCAGTGCGCAAACGGTTAACATCGACGATTCGCTTTTTTGACTTTGTTCCAAGGACAACTGAAGTCGAGCATTTTCCATTTCCAGTGTATCCTTAACTTGTCCTGTTTCTTGAGCCCTTTCCCAGGCTTGGTCAGCTAAAGACTGCGTTTTCTAAAAGAAAGCAAACATACTCTTGGTCTTAACTCTCCCGTTTAAAGTTAGAACTACGAACTCTTGTCCTGGAAATTGGCGGTAGAACAAAACGAAACCCTTGATCAATGATTTTGTAAATTCTCTTCACCTTTGAGTCTTAAAATTTGTTTTGACACTACCTTTTCTGTTTAGCGTTTTGTATAAGCTGGTTTAAGCTATGAAAGGTCTTCAACATTTTAGAAGTCAAGGGTAAAGCCTTAATGATACCTGAGTCCTGGAATGGAGATCTTTGATCAGGTTGCTATAATGTTCCTCTATCTCACTCTTTTGTTTCTTCCACGAGACTTCACGGTCTTTGATGGCGGCGGAGAGCTGGGCATTTAAAACAAGATATTAGAATTTTTAACACGGGAATTTACAGTTACATGAAAGGTTCAGCACTGAAATAATTTAGAACAGTACAAAATAAAGCCGAATTCAGTGATTCACTCATTTACAACAATCGGTTCTTCTTTCGTCACTTCTTTGTTATCCATTTTAAGGGCTTTTTTCGTTTCTTCTGTTCTTTAATTGTTGGTAGTTTTCTTTGTTCGGTTAAGAGTAGGGGTATTAATGTGAAGTTGAATTCAGTTTTGCAACTTTTCGTGTAACAGGTTTTGATTTCGTATAACTCTGACGGAACATTGATCGAATTTCCAGCGAAACACGTTTCAGTGGCTGCTTTCCAAGGCCAACATCAAGCCAATCCTCAGCCAGCCTTATCTGTTAACCGTATTTCATTAGATTTCAGTTAACTTAAGCTTCGAGTGATAACCTTTATACAAACTAAATTTGCAGTAGTAAAAAATTCCCGCCCTTGGCACTAACCAATCAGATTCGAGTATTGAGGAAGTCATTGCACGTGCCTTGAGTTGTTTACGTCAAAAAATAGAAAGACCGCGACGCCAAAAAGAGAAACAAGGTTAGTGAGGCGAATGTTTCAATATCTATCCGACATATTCGTCAATATTTACAGAAACGTTAACATCCTGGACTTTCTAATACGCGAAACTCGCTTTCTTCTTCGGAATTTTGTAAATGGAAAAGGAATTGCCGCAAAATTGAACAGCAAAGGAGTTTGACCACGTGAGGAAACAAAGAATTACTTTGTCAGGTATTTAAGAAAATTTAAAACAAGGAAGCTATCGTTTAATACCAAGCTGAGGTTTATTATTGGTGGTTTTATAATGTTAACCTCCCTCCGTTCTAAATTATTATGTAATTATCTTGTATTTATCGTACCCGACCGTGCAAACATTACTATATATAAATAACAAACGATGTAGCTGTTTAAATGCGTCTTAAAGGGCTCGTCCATACCACGCCGAAGGGATTTAAAAACGGAAGTTTCACTCAGAAAACGCATCAAATGTTTTCCGTACACACTACACTTCGTTTTGGATTTGTGATTGAAAAAAACTCGGGCAGGGAAATCACATGAGGATATCGGTTTGAAGAGCGCTTTCGAAAAGCTCCGTTTTTGTCACTGATAAGTGTACACGGTAAGCCTAACCGTAAAGCCCTGGTCATACGGCGCATGATAGCATGATAGTTGATTCTCTCTTAACTGTCATCAACTATCATACGCGTGGTCAAACGGCAAAAACTATCATTGACTATCATGAAGAATTTGAACAAGCTCAAAATGAATGATAGTTGATGATAGTCGATGATAGTGAATGATAGTTGGTGGTCAAATGGAAGCGCGCGCTTTACCTATCATAGGCCGTTTGACCTACAGGCTTAAAACGTCCACGCCGCCTGGAACATGAAAGGCCAAACGAAAATTAAATCAAGTGAGTTTCCGTTGTTCACTCTGTGATAAGTTGACCTCAAAGGCAATACTTGCCTTACGTATTATCAGATAAACTTCAAGTATAGGCTCAGTATAGCCGTAGTTCTTTGCACTGTGCTGAACATTTCACTGCATGATAAAGCTTACTTTAGTCACTGTTTGTTCGTGTGCCTCCTGGACATGCCGAAGTGACTCTTCTTTGCTCAGTAACACACTTTCAAGGTGCTGAATCTGAAATGAACAAAATTGGTTGAGAAAACGGATATCAAACACCTGATATCGTTTTTGTAGACTACGCGATCAATATGTGCGATAAACAAAACCTCAGACTAAGTAAAATATTAACGAAGTTATCTTTCTAAGAAAATATACTGTTACACAAGACAACTGACAATCAAATACGTGAATGGAGGTCTTAAAAGCTCATGGTTATACATGAAACTTAAAATTGCAAGATGAGTAAGTATGAGTGGCTTACTCTCTCGTTAGCTCTGTTTAGCTCACTGAGTTGAGACGACAGTTGCTCTGACACCAGGTTACACATGTCTGACCAGGAATATCTGGACAGCGCTGAGGAGTCTGGCGACGAGACATACACCTGTCCGGTGATCATCCGCTGGTACAGGGAATGCAGGAACATGCGATGAGTCTGGAACAAACAGACAATCATACGTCTAGTAACATCAATAGAAGCACATGACGATCTGGCAATTATCACTGATTCTAGACCCCAATGTAGAGCTTACTTGCTAAGTTGATAAAGTTAGGGCATGTCCAGAGACCTCTGGTCTACCATAGAGTAATCTTCTTTGCCCAAAACAGTCAAAACAGCTCAAGCGTTCCTGCCAAGGGTGAATGAATGAGTTCATTATCGGAAACTTGATTTCATTACTCGTTTCAGTAGTCCGTTCTTCAAGTGAAAGACAGAAAATTCAAAGCAAGACTCGATCCGGTACTCGAATTTTGATTGGACTAATGAACAATATGCTAATATCATATCTGAAAGATGGCGGGGAAGCGTAATCGGCTTGGAAGAGTTTATGAGCCAGGAAAAGCTCTTTCTTCTCGCGGGGAAAGTCCTGGTGCTCAGCATTCCAGATATGATATAAGCATATTGTTCATTAGTCCAATCAAAATTCGGGTATTGGATCGAGTCTTGTTTTGAATTTTCTACTCTTCACCTGAAGAACTACCATTGAAACGAGTTATGATATCAAATTTCCGATAATGAACTCATTCATTCACTTTTGGCAGGAACGCTTGAGCAGTTTTGACTGTAAAGGGTGTAACATTTCCTACCCCCCTGCTCCCCGACAGCCCCGAGTATGTGTTAAAATACCAGACGATGCAGTTGTAGAGTAAGTTAGGGCTCGCAAAAGAGAGCTTCGCTGAAGAATCTGTCTCCTAGAAAACATGAACTGGACAATCATTTAGTCTTACCTCATCTTCACGATTTAGGACGCTCTTCACTTTAATGTTCTATAAGGAACAAAAAAATAGGTATCGTTATTGAATCATTTGTTAAGGCAAAATTTGACACTTCGCGCTTTCATAACGCACAGATTCGCCCAGATATCAATCAGGGCCAGTGACCACCTCTAAAGAAAACAACAGTTGTATTAGGAGAAGCAACTTGCGATCAACGTATGCCAACCTCTTCCTCTGAGTTTTGAACTTTGTTTTTCGCGTCTTCTATGGCCTTGTTCAATGTTTGCATGTCAATTTTCATGGCTGCTATCGTGGCATCCTTCTCTGCACATTCCGTGCGTGACTTGGCCAGCTCTTTAACTTTAGAGGCCACAGCGTTCTCTGCCTCCTGGCAAAAATAAAGACAGAAAAACACTTTTACAGGTTGTCAAGGAAGACCAAGACAAGGCTGACCAAGGCTGATCATTGCAGAACAGTTTCAGATCCAAGGTTTCCTTCTACCATAAAATTTAAAGGACTAACACTGCAAACGTCTGCTACGCGATGGGTTACCTTATGGCGGTGCACTACGTTAAGCAGTTCAAAAAAAAAAAGAACCAGCTCGTTTTAAAAAAAGTAAAGTAAAAAAAAGTAAAGCAACTTTATTTATACACGGTTTGTGTTTAAAGCTACAAGCTTGTGGGGCCGTGTATATGAAACAAATACTAAATACAAATAGAACAGAAATTTGTTAAGAATCCCAACTGGTGGGAGGCTGACCAGCTGGCTATTTACAAAGCGTGGAGGAGTTGAATTCGGGACCACCGAAGACAAATCCATCCAGTGGCAGGGAGCAGGATTTGAACCCGTGACATCCGGATTACAAGTCCAGCACCCTAACCACTAGGCCACGCTTGCCTGCTACCATGCTCTTACCATGTGGACTACAGAAGAGTATTATTAAATTACAAAGTTCTTACCTTCATAGCCTTTTCTCTGCTGGTCACCATTTGTCTGTAATGTTCACAGTCCGCTGACAGTTTCTCTACAACCTCTCTCATCCTTTTTAACTAAAAGTTTCAGAAGTTAAACAAAACAGGCTGTAATTCCAAACTCAAGATGCTAAATCTCGTTAATTACGACCTTATACTTTGTCATGTGAGTTTTTGACAATTTGCTGGCCGTTTTTCTCCCACTTTTAACGAAATACTAATGATTCTAGAGTGCACATCGCTAAACCATACAAACTTAAAAATTGGACTGAAGCATGTTTTCAAACTATTTGCTGAAAAATGGTGTTATCTGCACAAGCGAAACGCTTTAACCACGCACCCCTCCCAGCTAGAATGAACAGAAGATCACAAAGGGGCTACAATTTTTCAAAAACTTTATGTAATGGTTTAAAAACACTATAAGACAGCGTATGAAGTTTGATAAGTTTAATACTGACCTCAACTGAGGCATTAGAACATCTGTTCTGATAATCAACCAGCGTGTGACGCAGATTCTCCAGCACAGCAGCTGGTGACAGGGCCTTCTGTTTCTCTTTCTTGTGACCTGCAAGAAATAGTGATAAATTTTATAACGTCACAATCATTGACAAAGCACCAGAAAGACACTGGAATCATGGCACGTGACAAAAACTGATGAGACTGATATAACTCATGCCCAGAGACAATACAACATTCTTTAAAACAAAAATTAACTTTAGCACTTTTTAGCATTCTTTTGAACATTGTTTGTTCATGAAGTATTTAAATTTTACGGGAATTACTCTCTATATTCAATTTTGAACGTTTCACTTTATCACAACATAAATTTTATCTGTCCAAGGGCTGGTTCACACTAGCGACGGAAGCGGAGTCGGAATCGGAAGAAAGTTCCGATCTAGTGTGAATCGACACGATGGAAGCGACGGAAGCAGAAGCGGAATCGGAAGAAAAAGAAACTCTTCTGATCCTTCTGACTCCGATTCCGTCGAGCTTCCGACTCCGCTTACGATTCCGCTTTTTGATTTACATTGGATCGTAACGTTCCTTGCACTTCCGATTCAGACTCCGTTTCCGATTCCGTCGCTAGTGTGAACCAGCCCTTAGACAGCAGACCAACTGTCGAAAGCTTATGTTTTTAACATTTTTTTTTACCAGAGAACGCAGATTTGGCCATTCGTTCATCTATTGCTACTGAATAGCATAAATTCCTTATACAGTGGAACCGTTAATCCGGTCAGCGGTACAGCGCGCCACAAAAATTGGCCGTCTTAACTGAGTGGCTATAGTTAAGGGGTTCTATAAATAAGAGAAAGACTGACTGAACTTTTGTTCGGGTCAGAATAAATAGGCCGTTTTAACGAGATGGCCAAAAGGCGGCGTTTCACTGTATCAGTATACATGAAGGATCACCTGGTCGTTTGTGTTCCTCTGGTTTTTCAATCTGAAAACTGTCCAAAAGCAGCTCCAGCTCACGCATGCTACTTCCATAGGTTGTGTCTAGTTGAATTTGCCGTTTCTTTGCCTGTAAAAGACATATTGAAGGTAAACTGCCATGAATCAAGTTCCACCCTCCACCAAACCCCTGCAAACAGATACTCCATTTAATGAGTTTGTTGAGTAATAGAACTATTCTCTTCATGTAAACAGTAGATTAAAATAGATGTTACATGCTTCTTCCATCATAGAGGATTTAACTTGTTTAAAGTTTAGTCACTCACTTATGAAAAATCCTGATTCTGATTGTAAATGTTTCAATTACAAAATGTACATATTTATAATCTGTAAATATTTTACACCCTAGCCCCCTAAAGATATATACATTTTTTTTCATTTTGAGGGACCATACACATCTCTCCTCTTCTTAAGGGGCAGAGATTTTTAGTTCCAGTTCTGAACCGTTTTTCACAGAACAAAAAAAACAAACAAAAAAGACACGATTATGTAGAGCTTTCATTTCTAACCTATACACAAGAATTTGGCATTTTACCTGGCCAAGTTCACTTTTCAAGGCATCAAAGTTCTTCTGATGTACTTCCAGCTGTTTAGACAAGTCCATGATGATCTTCAGTTTTTCATCGATTTCTTCCTGCAATTTCTTTCTCTCTGTAGAAAGACTCTCCTCTAAAATAGCCACTTTTGATTTCTCTGCTTTACACGTGTCTCTCTCTTCTTCAAAAGCTGTTTCAAGCTCCCTGGACAGAGGAACATTTGTGCAGTATGAAATAGGAATGACTGCTATTACATAAGATCAGCACATTTAATAAACTACTTGGTCAAAGAGTACCGTAAAATTACAAGTACAAAATGTGAGAGAGAAGAAAACTTAGAGACTATAAATCATGAATCCTTTTTACAAACCTGTGCTGTTTTGTCAGTGTTTCTAAGTTGTGTTTGGCTTCATCTACAGCTGATTTTTCAACCTCTAAGGCACCTTCAAGATCTCTTACCCTTAACTGCAATAAAATAGTTTGCTTATTAAATATGTTAGTCAAGATAATATTTTTTTTTCACTTGAGGGATTTTAATCACCCCCAAACTCCCCAGTATTCTTTCAAATTTTCCCCAAAATTTGCTGGTACCCATTTCGAATAACACAACAAAGAGATTACCAGGCTGGACTGGAACCCTTGTCACTCAATCCAAAGTCAGGACCTTACACACAATATTAATAAACTATATTAACCATATAAACTAAGCTTACAACCAAGAATTCAAATTAAGATACATGTACATTTAGGCAAAGAGGGTAAAAGACAAAGAATATTGCCAAAGCCTGTATTTTTGGTATCTCAGTTTTAAATACATAAATATCCAAAGCAAATTACCCTATTGCTTTGTCTCAACTCTAATCCTATATCAGCAAATAGTTATTTCAAGATACCAACTGAGTGTTGACTAATACTCTGAGCTAAGTCTGAAACCACAGATCAACTATCATAGATGAACATGTATAAGTTACACAGCCTATCCAAGACAAGCATCAGTCAATTTGATCATTCACAGAGTAAATCCACACAGAGGTTACATATAAATCATCTACCGTGTTATACATGTATGCACCTGAATGATCTCAGAGTTGAACTTTGTCTCTAAGTGTGCAGCCCTCTCTGCTTCAATACTTTCCTCCAGTGACTTAATGCGTTCTTGGTATTGCTAGTAAGGAAACAACAACAAAGACAAAGCTAGTGAATCAATATTATTCACAAGTAGTAACCCCAGGTTAGGAAGTGTGGGTGTATATCAACTGAAAGAGTTGTGTCTTGAGAGAGGTCTTGTGCCATTTTTGGACTTTGAGTGCCATGTTGGGCTTTGAGTTCAAAAGACTCAGTTTGAACTGTGAAGGAAGCTATTTGCCAGGTGCCTAGCATGTTTTTTGCACAGTTTCCAGTTTCAGTCATTGACAAGTGTTTATTGTGTTGTTGGATAGAAAAATTGAGCTGCAGTTTTACATTCAAAAATTGAGGCTTGAGAGATACAATCAAAACAGAAAGCCTACATGTAGTTTTTCAGAAAAAACAATGTAAGAAAAACATTTTGCTCTTCTTTGGTTCATTTTTATTAATACTGAACAAAATATTCCTTTGTGAAAATCAAAACAAAGTCATGCAATACATCATGTGTTGGGAGTTACTGTTGCATGAGGATAATATGACTTCTAATACAGTAGACAGTAAAAAACGTTTGTCTATGATGCTACCTGTGTTGAATGTCATTTTATTTAAATGGATACAAACATCATTTGCATAAGAGAGTTAAATTGAGCTTAAAATGTAACAGTCAGTTTCACTCCAAACATTTTATAGCAAAGATACCTCAATTTCTTTCTTTAATCTTTCTTCTTTCTTGGAACAAAACTCCAAATCCCTTTGCTGCTTTTGTAAAGTCTCTCCTTGACTTGATCTTTGGGCTGAAGAAGATTATAAACTTACACTGTAGATATTAATAACATTTTTGATGGGTCAAAGTCATCAAAGGGCAACATAATTCTGATCGTATTAACAGGGTTGACATTTGGAATAGGTTCTTTAAATAAGAAAATGACTGACTGAGCTTTTGTTTGGACTGGAATAAAGTGCCTACAATAACAATGTGGGCATATTTACAGGATGGCCATAAGGCTGGGTTCTACTGATATTAAATAATTTATTATTGAATGATTAACAGTCTGAGTACATTGCAAGGGGAGCATGCCATTTCTTGTGAGGCATTTCCTGCTGTTTCCAGCTGAAAATCCACCCTCCCCTTTACTCATCGTAATCCCTGACCTATGAGCCAAGATAACATTGGTATTGTCTTTGCCACAAAACAGCCATACACTGAGCTATCAATACCCATGGTACAAACAGGGAACTACATGTAAGTATAACACACTCATAAACCACACGTTAACTTACTTTCAAGGGAAGAACATTTTTCTTGCAGCTCAGCATACAAACTGCAGATTAAGATATTAAATGTCAACATTATAGAGTTTCTCCATTATCTGATCATCAAACAAACATTGAAAATACAATGTAACAGTATGGTCCAAGTCATTACAAAACAAACAATATTTATTTGTGTAATAAATTTTCACCTCTCTTGTTCCTCAATCACAACATGCAGCTTCCTTTTTTCTTCTCCATCAATTTGAAGTTGGTTTGTGAGCTGGAGAATCATATTTTCCTGCACAAATACCACAGAAATGTTGGTAATGTATCTTCTTTTACCCCATATACATGATCTCACTTATCTTATATATACAGTCACCAACCACTCTTGCAGAGCTATATGCACTGTAAGTATTAAATAATACGTGACCTCTTCAGAGATGCTACCGTAGTCAAATTTGTTAACTTCCTCACTTAATTATTTATCATGACTATACAACAAAACATTTTTTTAGACAAATACTTTTCTATATTTTTGTTGATTTCAAGATTTTATCTGTTATCTCTCTATCTCTCATTGATAATTAATTAAAATGACAGGAAAAATAATTGGTGCGTGTTTGGAAATGTCCTGACCAGTTTATACGGCATGAAGCGGTTATAAGTATTACTGATACTTCAACCCCTTGAAATGGTTACCTCAGCATTTAATTTGACAGCAACCATATAATTTTCATAGAACAGGCCATGAACCTCAACTGTTCAATCTTAAGTCCTGCATGCTAACCATCAGGCTAAGTACTGTGCTTATTTTTTGTCAAAGTGGCTTATGGAATTTGTCACTTTTATTCAAGAGAATATTATATTCATGTTTATATGTGTGAAGATGATGATCTTATTTATTTAGTTATTATTGTAACCTGCCTACTTCCATAGTTTTGATATTGAATGACATTGAATGGAAACATTTGGCACAACTTTGAGAGTCCTCAAAGGGAAACCTACTATTTCATACCAGAATTTGTACAATATATTTGCACAGTGTAAATGTTTAAGAACCTAGTTAACCAATCTTACTAATAAAAGAAAACAAAAATTTTACACCACAGAAGCATAAGACAACAAAATAGTGCTACAATAATGAACATGACAATTATTGATACATCATATATTGTACCTTTTCTGCAAGTAGCTGATTAGATTTG